>Ga0182739_1003180_pt1 | contig 14600 bp, 14 predicted proteins | sample eDN5th30CBELigBY_FD_128873 | JGI IMG/M metagenome (GOLD analysis project Ga0182739, IMG submission 128873) | Enriched backyard soil microbial communities from Emeryville, California, USA - eDNA 5th pass 30_C BE-Lig BY (version 2) (version 2) | ecosystem: Environmental > Terrestrial > Soil >... | reverse complement strand
TCGATAGAATTTTCGAGGAGTCTTCGTGCCTTCCACTACAATCAACAAGCTAGCATAAAAACAACAATAATTCATTAACACAGTATATTAATTTAAACCATCATTATTCCATTGCTCTTCTTCTGCAAGCAATTGTAGATCATAGAATTGTATGGTTTGGATCTCATATTTATGCTTTTCCTGATAGCTCTTTGCAGTATCATAAATAAATTTGGGGCTGCCCTCTTTTTCCGGGTCATAGAACAGCAGCAGTGAATCACTTTTTTCAATATGAAATTGATTTTTCATACGGAATTGCCATGGCTTTTCATATGGCCGATGAGAAACAGCATCGACAAAATCAGCTTACATTAAAATAGATTCATACCATTCTTTATTGGCCTCACTCCAGGATGTCTCTTGCTCTAGAAAAGGTGTAATCACAGCAAGCTTTAAATCGGGATACTCAGTTTCCCGCAGCTCATACACCACTTCAGCTGCCCATAGCTCTGTCCCGAGCTGGCCAGAAATTAATACCCATTCGAGCCCATCCTCAAGCATTCCCTTCAAAGCATTTTGAATAGCCTTTTTTATGTACGGAACGGCTGGATGATTATTTTTGAAAATTCCTAGTTCAAAGGGCTTATAACCTGAAACTGTTACAACTTTAACCATTTTCTCACCACCGATTCCGTTAGTCTAATTCCTATAATTCAATATCAGCAGGACATAAAGAAAAACAAGGGCTTAATAGGCCCTTGTTTGGATGACTATCTAAAAAAACCAGGTCTAGGTCCAAACCCCGGAGGACGAACACCAGGATATCCCATTGGTCCAAAGCCTGGTGTTGGTGCAGGCGGAGGACCTGGTACTGGACCGATGTCAGTTTTTGTCACCTCATTCACAAAAGATTGAGTATGAGGAAAATGATGTTGATACTGATAGTTTGTGTGGTTAACATTCGTTGTATGTGAAGGATGAACAACTGGAACGATGATATTTTCACTACTATGATTTACACAGCATTTTGTCGGACAAACAATTGCCGGTAAAACTCTTGTTGGTCTACAATACATTATATTTTCTCCTTTCATCATAGTTTAACTTACATTAATAACCTATGATAAACGGAGGATTCTTGTACTAATGAATATACCTAAATTTGTCTACCTTGCATTCACTTATGCCGGGTTCCAATTATTCGCATTTTAAAATAGTGCATAAAAATTATCTTTAAAGCTTGTAAAAATAATGGCAGTTAAACCAATTACAACAAAAAAGAGATACAAAATAGCTTTATACATTGTTTCCCGCCTCACTCATTTATATCTTAATCAAATTCGCCCACCGAATTTGCGTCCGAAGGCTAAACCTCATTCAGCCTGAATGAAGTTAAATCCAACAATTTATTATTTTACTCTCTAGCGGGAAGACAAACAACTGTTAATTAGCCTATAAAGCAGCAAATTAATGATAATGACATTATTTTGTCACAATTAATCATATATTCCTTTGTTTCCTCTTCAGTCTGTTGAATCTTTTCAATAATTCATCATGCAACCGTTCATTTTCTCTACTATGAATGTCAAGTGCTCTTTCTGTATAAAAAATAGCTTTTTCGAATGATTTGCAGTGATGCTCAAAGAGTTTTGCCAACTCAATACAAGCATCTATTTGGATAAGCAGGTCACCCTTACTAACAACCTCTTCCCATAGCTTGGCTGCAGCCTTCCAATTCCGTTTCTTTTTCAATTGAAAAGCTAAGGCATGCTTTGCCTTTACTGCTTCTGCATCATTTCCTTCTGATAGCTTAGAAAAGACTATTTCTGCAGCTTCTGTTTCGCCGAGATATGAATACCAGCGGCCCACTTCAAACGTTTCCTTCCCTGTCTGCGTTTGATCAATACCTAAAAGCTGGAAGGTAAGATGCGTATATAGTGAAATTAACGATAAAATATCCTTTTCATTATGCTGAAGAATACCAATCATGCCCTCTGGGTGCTTCCGCTCGACAAAATCAAAATAGATCATCGGTGCTAAAAAACCAGGTATGTCATCCTTTCTTTCAAATGCTAATATTTCTTTTTCTACAGTCGAAAGCTTAACACTTTCCAAGCGATGTTTCCAGATTCTTCTTGCCGCATGATATAGATCAAAATGACCAAAAGGCGGGAGCTTTGGAACATGCTCCCTTATCAGCGTGTGTCTAGTTTTAACCTGCGGCCAATCAAAGGCCTTGCCATTATAGGTAACCATCTTCGCATAATCAATATTTTCTAAAAAGCTCATATATAATGGCACTTCCGAACCTGGCTGTGGCAGAATGTGTTGTTTCAACACGATTTCCTTCCCATTAAAGCTCGCATGCCCAAGCAGGAAAATAGTATTACCCGTTCCCCCTCCGAGTCCTGTTGTTTCAGTATCGAAGAAAAATAATTCATCAGGCTGATGGCCTTTCGCAGACAGCGGATGCTTCAGGCTGCTATTGTTCCATGCATCTATTGCGAGCAAATAGTCAGCAAAACGGTACTTTCCGTGCAGTGTCTCAAGCGGAAATGTTACTTCCCTAATTAAACAGTAATCCTTATCTGTATAATATGGTGACACACCGTTCTCTTTCCAAATATTTAGGAACGGTATATCACCCCTTTCAACAACAGATCGTGTTGGTTGGGGTTCTGGTGCCAATTTATCTGATTCGGTTTTCAAGTGTGGTTTTAAGCGATTTAATTTATTTTTAATAGACATGATTCATTCACCTAGGAAAGAGTTGAATTTTGAAATAAAGCTAGCAGCTTTATTGTATCATGTTTGGCCGATTCCGTTTGTGCATCCATTCCAATGCACGACGGGCAGCCTTGGTCACAAGGACAGCTATTGACCATTTTTTTTGCTTCAAATAAAATCGTTTCGATTCCTTGATAGATTTTATCACTTAATCCAATTCCTCCGGGATACCGGTCATAGAAAAAAATCGTAGGCTTCTCATTATGAGCAGCTTTAACCTGTGGTACAACGTGAATATCCTGGGAATCACACATAACAAACAGCGGCGCAATATGTTTTAGTGAATGGGCCATACCAATTAATCCTTGATCAAGTCTTTCCTCACTAAGACCGCTCATTTCTTTATTTAAGGAAATCCATGCCGAACTCGTATGCAGCTCCTCCTCTGGGAGGGAAATTGGCCCAGAACCGATATTTTCATGTGTCTCAAATTTAATTTTTTTAAAAATGGTCGCCATCGCCAAAACACTCACATCGCCATATCCGATTTCCAGCTGTTCGTTCTTTCGCTGTTTATCAACCTCAAGTACCTTTAGCTCAACAGCTAAATTTGCATCTGTATAGTAATCAACTGCCACTTCGCGGACAAATGCCTTTTTTTCCTCCCAATCAAGTATTTCAACTTGGTATTGAACACCTTGATGCAGGTATATCGCTTCTTCATGCAGAAGAGTCATTGCTGAAAAACGGTCCATTTCACCAATCACCCTCGCATTGGCACTTTCAGAGATATCAATAATTACAACATTCTCTTGTGAAGCAGAGCGCAGTGAAATATTATGGGCTGGGAAGGAATCATTCATCCAATACCATTTATCACCATTTTTATATAAAACTCGTTCCTCGCTTAAATATTCAAGTATCTCACTTGTTTGAAAGCTGCCAAAGTCCTCCCCTTCTTTAAACGGTAGTTCATATGCAGCACATTTCATGTGATCAATTACTATAATCAAGTTATCCGGATTAATCCTGGCACTTTCCGGACTACGGTTAAAGAAATATTCTGGATGTCCAATGATATACTGATCAAGCGGACTTGAACTGGCTACCATTATAACAAGCGATTCTCCGTGCCGTCTCCCTGCTCTTCCAGCCTGCTGCCAAGCACTTGCGATAGTCCCCGGATAGCCTGTCATAATACAGACCTGCAGCTGGCCGATATCTACTCCGAGCTCTAAAGCATTTGTACTCACAACACCATATATATCTCCTGAACGCAAACCATTTTCAATTTCACGCCGTTCCGTCGGCAAATAGCCACCCCGGTAGCCTCTTATCGCTTTTGGTCCCAGCTGATACTTAACGAGCTCTTTTAAGTAGGTCAGTAGAATTTCGACTCTGACTCTGCTACGGGCAAAAACAATCGTTTGAATTTTATTTTTCAACAATTCAGCTGCTAATTTGCGTACCTCTAGTGTGGCGCTTCTACGTATATTGAGCGGTTTATTGACAAGTGGCGGGTTATAAAATAGAAAATGCTTAACCCCGCTAGGTGCCCCATTGTTATCAATAAGGACCATTTGTTTTTCTGTTAAGGTTTCGGCAAGCTCAAGCGGGTTGGCGATTGTGGCAGAAGTACAAATAAAAGTCGGATTACTTCCGTAATACTGGCAAATTCTTCTTAAGCGTCTTATCACATTGGCTACATGGCTCCCAAATACACCCCTATATATATGGAGCTCATCAATAATGACATATTGTAAATTCTCAAAGAGTGAGACCCATTTCGTATGATGAGGCAAAATAGCAGAATGAAGCATATCAGGATTCGTGATCACTATATGTCCTGCCTTCCTTACCTTTTGCCGGATGTTTGCTGGAGTATCACCATCATACGTATAACTATTAATCGAGAGTCCTGCTTCCTGAATTAATTCATTCATTTCACTTTTTTGGTCCTGGGCAAGTGCTTTGGTAGGAAACATATATAATGCCCTTGCATTCGGGTTACGGATAATCGTTTCAAGAACGGGAAGGTTATAGCATAATGTCTTCCCTGAAGCTGTTGGTGTTACTGCTACAATACTTTTGTTTCCCATTACTGATTCATACGCCTCTCTTTGATGAGTGTATAATGTATGAATGCCCCGGCCCTGTAACGCAGCTTTAAGTGAAGGATGGATCGAAGCAGGAAAGTCAACTGTCTTTGCTTCCTTTGCCTCAATGGTCTGCCAATGAACAATATTTTCTTTATATTCATCTGTTAGTTTCAGTTGATTCATTATTTCTTGCAAGCTTTTTCGAAGATTCATTCATTCTCACCTCATAACCCTATTTTATCGAATGAACGTTCGCAATAAAAGAGCTATGATGCATATTATTTATTTTTTCAATCTTAATCATGAATATAAGACGTTTTGTTATCAATTTTTTGTTACAATGGTACTAAGAAATGTGACCGAGGTGTTAGCATGAACAAAGAGCAAATCGAAAATGTTTTATCTGAGTTTTCCCTGTTCCGCGAACTAGACAAACAAGAGATTGATAAAATAGTCGAAATTTCAATTTCAAGAGAGTGGAATAAAGGAAGTCATGTATTTTTACAGGATGAACCTCTTGAAAATGTTTATTTTATATATGAAGGCAAAATTAAAATATATAAAACGGATGTTAACGGGAAGGAACAAATTGTTTCGATATTAAAAAAGGGGGAAATGTTTCCCCATGTCGGATTCTTCCGTAAAGGAGGCTATCCTGCATTTTCTGAGGTCCTAGAAAATGCCATACTGGTAGTTGTTCCGATTATCCAATTTGAGCGGGTATTAATTGATAATCCAGAGCTAAGTATCAAGGTTTTTAAGGTATTAGGTGAAAAAATTGTTGATTTACAGGAACGTTTAGAATCACAAATCCTAAATAATACGTACCAGCAAATTATTAAACTTTTGATAAGGCTTGGAAAAGAACATGGACAAAAACTAGAGGACGGTAGAATACTTCTTAAAGGTGAATTTACAAATCGTGATTTGGCTAATATGATTGGAACAACACGGGAAACTGTGAGCCGTACACTAACAAAGCTTAAAAAGGAAAACTTAATTGAAACCGATATAGATAATGATTTATTATTTGATCCAGATATACTAGCTGAGGAATTATTTTCTTGAATAAAATAGTAAGAAAGAAGAGAGCCAATAGACTCTCTTCTTTCTTATATTAATTTAATTGCAGCATTTCTTTCATGTCTTCTTCAGCAGTTCCGATTAGCTTCAAATTAAACGTCTCTTGTAATACATTCATAACACCCTCAGAAATAAATTCAGGTGGTTTTGGTCCAATTCGAATGTCCTGAATTCCAAGGCTGAATAAACCTAGTAAAATAGCAACCGCCTTTTGTTCAAACCAAGATAGAACAATACTAACAGGTAATTCATTGATCTCACACTCGAATGCATCTGCAAGTGCTTTGGCAATTTTGATCGTCGAACCTGAGTTATTACATTGACCTAAATCAATATAACGAGGAATGTCTGTTCCAGGGACCGTGCCATAATCAACATCATTAAAACGGAACTTTCCGCATGAGGTTGTTAAGATTACTGTTTCTGGAGGGAGTGATGTAGCTAATTCACGATAGTATTCCCCGCCTTTTCCAGGAGCATCACAGCCTGCAATGACGAAGAAACGCTTGATTTTGCCTTCCTTAACAGCAGCAATTACCTCTGGTGCTAATCCAAGAACGGTTTCATGATGGAAGCCGGTAAGTAATGTTTCATCTGAATCTATATTTGCTTCTGGAAGCTCTAAAGCACGGTTAATCAATGGACTGAAATCATCATTCACAATCTTCTGGACATTTTCAAGACCAGCCACTTCATAAGAGAACATACGGTCAGCGTAAGTTCCTTTAATCGGCATAACACAGTTTGTCGTTGCCAAAATTGCTCCTGGGAACTTTTCAAATAATCGACGCTGGTCATACCAAGCTTTCCCAATATTTCCTTTCAAATGTGAATATTTCTTCAGTTGCGGATAGCCATGAGCAGGAAGCATTTCGGAATGAGTATAAATATTAATTCCTTTTCCTTCTGTTTGCTTTAACAATTGCTCAAGTGCAAATAAATTATGTCCTGTCACAACAATACTTTTTCCTTCAATCTTGTTTTGGGAAACACGTACAGGTTCGGGTACTCCAAGTAGCTTTGTATGTGCTTCATCAAGTACTTCCATGATACGGACAGCAGATTTGCCGACCTTCATGGCCATCTCAATATGCTCTTGAACATTAAAGTTTGAATTTGTCAATGTCATATACAACGCTTCGTGAGTGGTTGCATCAACAAATGGATCTGTATAGCCTAATTGATTAGCATGTGTCCGATAAGCAGCAATTCCTTTTAAACCGAAAATAATGGTATCCTGCAAGCTGGCAATGGTTTCATCTTTTCCACAAACACCGATTACTTTACATCCCCCTGTAGGTGTTTGCTCACATTGGTAACAAAACATTTTACAAATCCCCTCTCTCACTATCATTCTTTTACAGTTTACTTTCCAGATATTCACACGTACGTGATTTACATCACACCTTAATCGATTGTCATAAATTATTCACTATTAACCCCGTATTTTTTGAATAATTTGTGACAAGTTGTGATTAAAATCCTATCCCCAAAAAAATCACACTGATAACGCTGGTCTATGAACGTGACTTGAACAACAAAAAAACGGTCTTAGATAGACCGCTTTCCACCACTAGTATAAATTAGACTTTAAACATACCGCCGAAGCCCTTTACAACTGACGAAACCTGACTGACGGCATTTATCATCTGCCCGGCAGTGTCCACCATTTTATTAATATCTAATGATCCATCCTGTGATTTAAACGAATTTAATACTGATTTCATACCTGATGGTGGTTTAGCAAGAAAGGAGCCCTTTGGGTATGGATTCATATAAGAGTAACCGTTCGGCTGTACCTGCTGCTGCATTTGACCATAAGTTTCTTGTTTTCCTTGCAGCGGGTTATGGAAAACATTTTGTGAAAAAGAAGAATGGGACGGTACTTGTTGATGATATCCAGCAGCCCCTTGGGCTGGTGGATAAAAATATTGACTTCCTTGAATCGTATAGGGATTCATATATGGAAAATCAATTGCAGGCTGATTCCCATTCATTCCCTGTATGATTGGGTACGGGTGTTGCCTCATTGGCGTAGATTGATAGCCAACGTAATGACCTTGTCTTAACCTCGGACCATACATGGGCATTATCCCTCCTTAAGACTAGTATTATACATTAAATATATGATATGGATGCCCAGATGGTGACAGTGTCAAAATTGTTGTTTTTTTGGGATCGGAGGTTTCAAATCGTGTCTACTGGTGGGGGTTTCTGTCGGAAGTCTAAATATTTTAAAAATATTAGACTATTCCCAATTCATGATAAAATGTAATAAAAGGTAAAGGAGGAGTAAATTATGACTATTCACGAACTTAAATTGAAGTTTCTTCAAATTCGTGATTACTTAACTGATGATGTCAATGAGTTATTGGACTTTACAAAGAAAGAGTATATACAAAATAAAATTTCGATTATTGAGTACCGAAACCTTGTTCGTGAATTAGAAAAATTAGGAGCCAAATTTCCTGATATATTCATCGATAAATCTCTTTTTCATTAAAACCTCAAAAACATAAATAACCCTTCAATCATACAACTCATAGAATCAGCATGACAAACGTTCCTTTAATTGATCCTAACAACGTATTGGACGGATGAATATAGTAAAAAAGGAAGTTCCCTTCATGCGGATACTTCCTTTTTTTCGGTTTCTATCCATAAATTCCACCATTCTTTTGCTTTCATTCCTTATCTATACTTAATAACTAAGCGTTAATCGTAATGATGTTTTTTTAAGCTGATCTTTACGTTCTATTGTGGAGGACATACTCATTTCAAGGGATTCCAACTGTTTGTCACAAGTATCAAATCGTGCTTCCTGTTTTCTTTGCCATTCATACTGTTGTTGTGACATATTGGTCTTTATTGAAATCTCCAATTGTTCCAGTTGATTATTAATATTCTCAAACATGTCAATTAGTTCTTCTCTTCCAATAACAGTTGTTTTCATTATACTTCTGCCTCCCTTTGAACTTTAGTAATAATAGTAATTCTCCCTATCTTCTTCTCTTCCTTCCTACCTGACAAAACTAGTTATCATTCGGCAAAGGTAGAAGAATTTTTCCTTTATTAACTCTCCTTCGACAAATCAAGAAGCATGAATCCATTCTCAATGTACAAACTAGTAGTGGAGGTGTTGACAATGGGGCAAAAGGAAAAACAAAATAAAGTCCAACCTAAAAAACTTAATGAAACAAAACCAGGCTATGGCGACAAAAAGCTTGAAGGTCCTGATCGTCCTTCAACATAAGTAAGCACTATTAAAGTAAAAAGCAAGGAGTACTCCTTGCTTTTTTCCGTACTTATTCCATTACATGTTTTACTATTGCAAGCCTTTGAATCTGCCTTTGCTTTTGGAAAAACCATTCATTTAATAAAATAGGGTGACGGTGTATCGGTTGATCATACCATGATTTTCTTATTTTCTTTCCGGATGACCAGTCTTCGTACTCCCACAGCTGATGCGCCTCGGGTTCAATAATAGGGAATACCGTACGTAAAAAAGGAGTATCTCTTTTTTTTTGCTTCATAAAATAACACTCATAATCATATCTTGAGCCTGTATGAATAGTTTTAGAAGCAAACTGATAAAAAGAAGGAAAAAGTTGTTCATTAAACAGAATTGAGGCAATTCGTTTACCAAGATCAATCCTTTTATGGACATTCTTAAATCCATTGACGCTTGCCCCATATACATTTCCTGAACAGGTTGGCAGCAGGATTGAACTAAAATGAAGAAAATCCTGGAAAAAATAAATAAATGTTCGAAATACATTTTTTTGAAAATACGGATGACAAATAACCGGCTTATGAATGACATGCTGTTCATTAACAATGAGAGAAATAAGTAATCGCTTATGATTTCGATGGTTCCAGAAATAATTCCATTCCCTTTCCATAAATGCAGAAACATGAAAGTACTTTAATAAATGAAACATTGCCTTTTTACCTTTCGTCGAATAATGATATAGCAATAGCTGTGGAAAGGCATCTTGGAAAATCAGCCAATTCGCTATTTCATAGGTGTAGAAAAGCTTATCCCTTACTCCTTTCTCTAAAAGCAGAGGAAACCAGAGCCCCTCGAGATCACACATATTCCATCCGGCATTGCGCGAGACCATAGAAGCTAGAAAGGCCCAATGAATTTCCTGATGCTGCCTATAATAACGAAAATAAGCATCCGTCCGGGATATGTTATCAAGATTATAGGTCTTTGTTTCATTTCTAATCGTTTGTATCAGTATTCGCTCATTTGCTGTTAATGTTTGTGGTGCTGGAATTAGTCTCATTCTCCTATTCACAACCTCATATTTCTGATAATAAACAGCTGTAATCTAAGGCTTCATCGCAATTAGTTGTACTAGTATCGTTTGTTAAATGATTCTTTTTATTCAACATGAACGGGCAGATATTTGTTATTATTAGTAATAGCATGTGAGGTGAATAGAATGACTTTCCATTATCCAAATGGTAAGCGATATGTAGCTGCTGCATCTGAAACAGCTGGCCGAAATTCTACGGACAAAAAATGGTCCTACGGAAAAAGGGGAATGACATTAGAGGAGGACATAAATGAAACAAATCAATATTATTTAGATCGGGGGCTTGCTGTCATTCATAAAAAGCCTACACCCGTTCAGATTGTGGATGTGAACTATCCAAAAAGAAGTGCCGCAGTTATAAAAGAGGCATATTTTAAACAGGCATCAACAACTGACTACAATGGCATATATAAAGGAAGATACATTGATTTCGAAGCAAAGGAAACAAAGCTTGAAACCTCTTTCCCGCTTAAAAACTTTCATGAACATCAGATTGTACATATGAAACAAGTATTAGCACACGGAGCGATTTGCTTTGTCTTACTCCGTTTTTCATTGACAGACGAAGTTTATTATCTGAAGGCAGAGCATCTCCTGTTTTTTTGGCAGAGGATGTTGGATGGAGGAAGAAAATCGATTACAAAAACAGAAATAGAAGACCTCGGGTCCTTGATTCCCCTTGGTTTTCAGCCGAGAATTGATTATATTAAAATCATCAATAATTTATACAAATTTTAAATAAGAATGAATCGTATTCACGTTGGTTTTATTAGAAAGGAAGGAATGAGTTATGACTGAAAAATATCAATCGAGGGAGGAGCGTCGAAAACAGCAGGATGCTGCCAAAAGCAAGCAAAAAGGAAAGAAAAAGTCTAAGGGCTCATTAGTTAAACGGGTTTTTCTTATATTAGCAGCCCTCGGTATTATTGGAATAATTGGCGGGGCAGCTACGTTTGCTTTCATGGTAAAAGACGCACCAAAGCTTGATACAAATACATTAAAAGCGGCAATACCTTCGGAAATTTACGATACAGATGGAAAATTAGTCACCGAAATTGGGACACAGAGACTTGAGTATGTTGAGTATGAGGATATTCCTGAACTTGTCAGAGATGCCGTGATCGCTACAGAAGACTCACGTTTTTTCAAACATCACGGGGTCGATCCAATTCGTTTAGGGGCAGCCGTCATTGCTAACTTTACACAAGGCTTTGGAGCTGAGGGTGCAAGTACCATCACTCAACAGGTAGTAAAGAACTACTTTTTAACAGCTGACAAAACGATATCCCGTAAAGCACAGGAAGCATGGTTATCCATTCAGCTAGAACGAAAGTATACAAAAGAGGAAATTTTCGAGTTATACGTTAATAAAGTGTTTATGTCGGAAAGAACGACTGGAATTGGGACTGCCTCACAAGTCTATTTTGGAAAGGATTTAAGTGAATTAACCCTTCCGGAGGCAGCATTGATTGCAGGAATGCCGCAAAGCCCTAATAATTATAACCCATTTGACCATCCGGATAGAGCAGAAAAACGTAGAAATGTTGTGCTTTCTTTAATGAACCAGCATGGTTATATTTCTGAAAGTGAAATGAAGGAGGCACAGGCTGCTTCTGTCACTGATTCACTTGTCAAAGAAGAGGAACGTACGCAACAAGGCGATATTCCTTATGATTCCTTTATTGGTCAGGTAATAAAAGAAATCGAGGACAAATATCCTGAATTGAATGTATACACAGATGGTTTAAAGGTTTATTCAACACTTGATACAAAGGCACAGGACTATGTCGATCAAATTATGTATGAAAACGAAATTGTACCATTCCCTGATGATAAATTTCAGGCTGGCATCACCCTATTAGATACGAAAACTGGCGAGATACGAGCACTTGGAGGCAATCGAAATAAGGATATTGATTTCGGCTTAAATTATGCAACCTCTGTTCCACGACAACCAGGTTCAACGATTAAACCGGTACTTGATTATGCTCCAGCTATTGAATATTTAAAATGGGGAACGTATGAAACCATTGTTGACGAACCCTATAAATATTCTACCGGTCAAACGATTAATAACTGGGATCATAAGAATTTAGGTCCGTTATCCATGCGGGAAGCACTCGCCCGATCAAGAAATGTTCCAGCCCTAAAGGCCTTACAGGAGGTTGGTTTAGAGCGGGCACATGAATTTGCAAATGAACTTGGTCTAAATCTAGAGGAAATGGTTGAATCAAATGCAATTGGCGGTCTTAAAAATGGTGTTACTTCCCTGCAAATGGCCGGAGCCTATAGTGCATTTGGGAATAACGGCTATTATACTGAGCCGCATTCCGTAAAGGAAATTGAATTCCGCGACGGTACGAAAATTAATATGGCACCAAAAACAGAAGTCGCAATGAGCGATTATACTGCTTTTATGATAAGTGATATGTTGAAAAGCGTCCTAACGGCATCTTATGGTACAGGTCAGCGGGCAAATGTACCGGGACTTCCTGTAGCCGGAAAGACAGGAACCACTAACTACTCAAATGATGAAATGAAAAAATTTGGTATCACATCAAATGGCGCTGTACCTGATGCATGGTTTGTCGGATATTCAACCAATTATACAGCGGCCATCTGGACTGGCTATGAAGAACGAAAAAATGCCATACTTCCAGGAAAAGATCAACAAATTGCAATGAGAATTTTCAGTAACTTAATGGAATATGTCTCAGAAGGCAAAAAAACAGCTGATTTTACGGTTCCAAAGACAGTTACAAAAGTAAGAGTGGAAAAAGGTTCAAGACCAGCAAAGCTTGCCAGTGACTATACGCCTGACAGTCAAGTGATTTATGAATATGCTGTTAAAGGAAATGCACCGAGTGCAGTGTCAACTAAATATAAAAAACTAGCAGGTCCTTCTGGTGTCTCCGCCGTTTATGAAGAACAAACCAATGAAATTGTCTTGTCATGGTCAGGCGGTGAAGATGCTACTCAATATAAGGTTTCTGTATCGCTTAATGGCGGTGCTGAACAAGCATTGAGTACTACATCCGAAACTGGGCTACGAATGTCTAATCCAGAGCCCGGTGGTACCTATACATTCAAGGTCATTGCTGTTAGAGATGATCAACAAAGTAACCCTGCTACAACAAGCGTGACTATCCCTGGTACGGACCAGCAGAATCAAGAAGATTTGGAAGACGATAACGAAAACAATAATGGTACAAACCCTGGAAACACTAATGGAAATTCAGAAAATAATAATGGAAATGAGAACGGAAATAATGGGAATGGGAATGCAAATGGAAACAATGGGAATAACGGGAATGGGAACAATCAAACCAATCCAGGTCAAACCCCTCCATCCCCTGATGATGCTGCTGAGGATGTTGACGTCCCGATTGACAATCAGCAGCCTGGAACCCAAAGCAATAGCCCGGCACCAGTCCAATAAGTAATCAATATAGAAAAAGCGTCTAAAGCTGTTAGTCAGCTTTTAGACGCTTTTTTTGATTCATGATTATCTGCTGTTTTACAAATATTTTTTCCATTTCCACAATTAGCTCTGTTAATTGAATATATGAATGGTACTTATTTGGATAGGATAGGATAAAATCAAGTCTCTCTTCCCAATTCACCGGTTTATTTTCAAGAACTACCTCTTTGTTGATTTTCCATAAAACTGGTGAACCATTACACCAATAGAGGAGCTCAAGAAACAGTCCTATCCCCTTTTTCATCGGCTCTACCGTACCTGCTTGATCCCGGATAGAAAACGTTTCATGTAAATCAGCTTTAATGATTTCCCATTGCTTAAGCACTTCTAGTACCGTGCTAGCGGACATTTGCCATGGTTTCAGCATATCGCATCCTTGGATGTATGCTGCATCATATAACAACGGGAAATGTGCTTGAAATTCATGATCCTGTATTTCCTGCAAGCTGTTATTTATTTGGATTGAGAACCTGGACCATTCAACAGGAAAGGAAAGCAGCTGCCCCATTAGGAAACCTCCTTTCCCTTCATGCGTTTCTTCCCTTCACGGCATAATTCCAATAAAGGACATGATGGACATTGAGGATTTTGTGCTTTGCAGTGATATCTCCCAAAGAAAATCATTCGGTGATGCGTAACGGACCATTCTTCCTGCGGAACCTTTTTCATTAATGTTTTTTCTACTTCCAGTACGGAATCTTTATAACGGCAAAAGCCTAGCCTTTTACTGACTCGTTCAACATGTGTATCAACCGCAATCGCAGGGATATCAAATGCAACTGATACCACGACATTCGCTGTTTTTCTGCCTACACCAGGTAAATTGATTAGTTCATCACGATTTCTCGGCACCTCTCCATGATAATGGTCAAGTAACATCCTACAAAGCTTTTGAATATTTTTCGC
>Ga0182739_1003179_pt1 | contig 14603 bp, 12 predicted proteins | sample eDN5th30CBELigBY_FD_128873 | JGI IMG/M metagenome (GOLD analysis project Ga0182739, IMG submission 128873) | Enriched backyard soil microbial communities from Emeryville, California, USA - eDNA 5th pass 30_C BE-Lig BY (version 2) (version 2) | ecosystem: Environmental > Terrestrial > Soil >... | reverse complement strand
GCCATTACATGATTTCTTTTTGCAAAATAGATTGCCCCGATCAGACAGCCAGCTGCAAATACAGCGGCTACTGCGATGACTACCCATTCGAACTGCATTGTAAAAAGCAGCAACATAATCACAATTGCACTAATCGGGAAGAACATCGATACACTGCGGTTTTTACGTTTTTCGACATTAATGACCGCATTTTTTGATTTTCCTGCAATTTCTTCCTGTTGGTTCCCTTCCGAATAAAGGGTCATTAAAAAATCGCAATAATGTTCCGGTAACATTTTGTTTTGCTTCCAGAACATGATTTCATTCATAATAATTTGTTTTTTAGGATTTGACATCATTTCGCCCCAAATCTGTATTTATATGCTCTATCCTATTTTAAATAATTCCCGGATGAACAACATCGGTAAAAAGCTATACCATTATTCTCGCAAAATAGTAATTACCTGCTATATTTACACAAAAAAAGATGAAGAGTAATATACTCCTTCATCTTTTCTCTGTTTAGCTTATTCTAAGAAATCTTTTAAGCGTTTTGAGCGAGATGGATGACGCAATTTACGTAATGCTTTCGCCTCGATTTGACGAATACGTTCACGTGTAACGCCAAACACTTTCCCTACTTCTTCTAAAGTGCGTGTACGGCCATCATCCAAACCGAAACGTAAACGCAATACGTTTTCTTCACGGTCTGTTAATGTATCCAGCACGTCCTCTAATTGTTCCTTCAATAGCTCATATGCTGCGTGATCAGAAGGAGATTGTGCTTCCGAGTCTTCAATGAAATCACCTAAATGAGAATCATCTTCTTCCCCGATTGGTGTTTCCAATGATACAGGCTCTTGAGCGATTTTAAGAATTTCACGAACTTTTTCAGGTGTTAAATCCATTTCCTCCCCAATTTCCTCTGGAGAAGGTTCACGGCCTAAATCCTGAAGAAGCTGACGTTGTACACGGATTAATTTGTTGATTGTTTCAACCATGTGTACCGGAATACGGATTGTACGTGCCTGGTCAGCAATTGCACGCGTAATCGCCTGACGAATCCACCAAGTTGCATAAGTCGAGAATTTGAACCCTTTACGGTGATCAAACTTTTCAACCGCTTTGATCAGACCCATGTTACCTTCCTGAATAAGATCCAAGAACAGCATTCCACGGCCGACATAACGCTTTGCAATCGAAACTACAAGACGTAAGTTTGCTTCGGCAAGGCGTTTACGTGCTTCTTCGTCACCTTGTTCGATACGTTCCGCTAAACGGATTTCCTGATCTGCAGAAAGTAAATCCACACGTCCGATTTCTTTTAAATACATACGTACCGGGTCATTAATTTTAACGCCAGGAGGAACACTTAAATCATTTAAGTCGAAAGCTTCTTCGCTTGATTCTTGCTTAGATAGCGCTTCTTCTTCAAATTCTTCTTTTCCTTCAACTGTTACATCATTTTTTTCGATTTCATCGGCAAAGTTGAAAATCTCTTCATTTTCCAGTTCGAAAAATGCTAATGTTTCAGAGATTTCCTTCATTGACATTTCGCCAACCTGTTTTGCTTTAGCTAAAAGTTGCTTTTTTACCTGCTCTAATGAAACCCCGTTTACTACCGTATCTTTTGAATGTTTTGACTTGTCCGCCATAAACCTTCCTCCTTCTAAAAACAAATCGCGTTAAACGCCCATTTTTATCTTTCTATTCAATGCAATTATCTGTTGGGCAATCTCAAGTGCTCGTCTATGCTCATGCATTTTTTCTGCTTCTTTTTGATCGTGCTTTAATTGTTCAATCTTTAGTTCTAATCGGCGTTTTTCGATTTGTTTTAAACAATCAATTATCTCCGCTTCACCATTATCAGGGTCACGTTCAAGTAACGCAGCATCCATCACGATTTTTCGTAAATCATGATCATCCAACACTTCGACGAATCGATGGAAATCAGCCATTTCATATTCTTCGTAAAAACCAATTAAACGAACAAATACCGATAAATATTCCTCATGAATGAAAGGTTCGTTATTTCCCTCTCTGAGAACTTTATTCACAATATTTACATCATGCAACATATGTGCTAAAAGTATACTTTCCGCACGGTCTGTCGCATCTTTTTTACGCTCCCTTTGGAGAAGAGGTGTTGGTTCTTCCACCATTTTCTGATCGCGTTTCTGCTCTTTTACATTATCTGCGACCATTTTTCTTAATTGGGTACTGATCGCTTCTTGGGAAATATTTGTTTCATTTGCCAATTGACGAATGTATAAATCGCGTTCGGTTGGAGAAGTATTATTTTTTAATGTTTCCAGAACTTCTTGAATGTATTGAAGTGTGTCATTTTCAAATTGAAAATTTTTGCCGCGTTTCGCATGCATCATCATAAATGCAATATAAGCGTGCGGCTTTTCTATTATTTGATTTTTAAATGCCTCTTGACCGTGTGTACGAATGTATTCGTCCGGATCAAGTTTATCTGGTAAAACAGCGACCTCAACTTTAATCTGTTCTTGATGAAGCATCTGTGCAGCGCGCTTGGCAGCCTCGAAACCAGCATTATCACCATCATAGCAAATCGTAATTTGCTGAACTAAGCGTTTGAGCTTTGTAATATGCTGGGGTGTCAGAGACGTACCCATCGTTGCTACAGCATTGTATATACCTGCTTGGTTTGCTGCTAAAACATCAATAAAGCCTTCCATTAAAATTACTTGTCTTGATTTACGAATAGATGCCCGCGCCTTATCCAAATTATAAAGTACTTGACTTTTATGGAAGATCGGCGTTTCAGGACTATTTAAGTACTTAGCATCTTCGCCATCGGAATTTAAAATCCTGCCTGAAAATGCAATCGTTTTCCCATTCTCGTCCCGGATCGGAAACATAATCCGTCCCCGGAAACGGTCAAAGTAGCTGTCATCGCTTTCTTTACGAATGATCAGACCGCTCTCAGCCATTTCTTCAGGATCAAATCCTTTACGCTCCAGTAAGATTGACAGCGTGTCCCAATTCGGCAACGCCCACCCTATCTGATGTGTTTCGATTTGCTCACGTGTAAATCCTCTTTCAAGCAAATAATTTAATGCCGGTTCGCCGTCTTCTGTGTTCATTAAAATATGATGATAAAACTCCACTGCAAACGTATGAGCCTCTCGCATTTGCTGCTCTTTTTTTGAAATGGGCGAATTCGACACCGATTGATCTGTCGACATTTCCATTTCAAGCGGGATTCCCGCACGTTGACTTAGTTTAATGAGTGCATCCGGAAACGACAGTTGTTCCATATCCATTACAAAAGTAATGGCGTTTCCTCCTGCCCCACAGCCAAAACAGTGAAATATCTGTTTATCGCTGGATACGGAAAAAGAGGGTGTTTGCTCACCATGAAATGGACATAATCCAAAATAGTTGCGCCCTCTTTTCGTTAACTGCATATAATCGCTAATGACATCGACTATATCGGACTGCGAGCGAATTTGTTCAATCACATGTTCGGGTATTTTTCCAGCCACATTATCACCATCTACAGTATTCGAGATAAATTACAAATATCCTCTAAAATACGACAAAATTTCTTATAACAAATTTGTAATTACCCTATAATAATTATTTTTACCACAATTTTATTATTATAAAACAAAAAGACTATTGTTGCTATATAATTTCAAAAAAATAATCAGAATATAACTAAAAATGTCGAAATTTAGCAAAACATGCGAGAGTTTTCTGGAGCAAAAGTATAGTTCACTTAGTTTCTAAAAAATCTCGAATATTATTCCACCAAAAAAACCTCCTCTTCCTTTTTGAAGAGGCGGCTATGGATGCTATCGACAATCAAGCTCTAGCATATCGATTATTTTGTGTGCTGTTTCTTCGACAGCACGATTTGTAACATCTATCGTTCGACAACCTATTTTATCAACAATACTATAAAAATAGCTAATTTCCTGCTCAATTCTAGCATGTTGTGCATAAAATGCATTTTCCGTTAATCCTAACGTTATTAGACGCTCTTTTCGAATATTGTTAAGCTTTTCCGGTGTTATGACTAATCCGAAGCATTTTTTCGGATCAATCTGCATTAATTCAGCCGGTGGTTCCACTTCCGGAACGAGCGGCACATTCGCCACTTTATACCGTTTATGCGCTAAATATTGCGATAACGGGGTTTTGGATGTTCTAGATACTCCGACTAATACGATGTCCGCCAGCAATATGCCGCGCGGGTCCTGCCCGTCATCATATTTAACAGCAAATTCGATTGCTTCAATCTTTTTGAAATAATCATCATCCAACTGATGGACAAGTCCCGGCTTTTGCAGCGGCATTTCATCAAATGAAGTTTCAATCAGGTCAAGCATCGATCCCAATAAGTCGATTGCATGAACCTTATATTCTGCTGCGATTTTTTGAAGTGCTTGTCTCATCTGCTTTTCAACAAGCGTAAAAACAATCGTTGCTTCATTTGCAATCGCAATTTGGACAATTTTCTCCAGCACATCCACATTAGCGATATGCGGAAATTTTCGAATCCTTACTTTTTCAAAATTTGGCCGAAACTGGCTTACTACCGCTTTCACAGCAGCTTCTCCAGTTTCACCGACCGAATCTGATACAACAAATATCGTCAATTTTTTCATAAGGTCACCTATAAATCATGCGTTTCAGCTAACGAAATAAACGCACGTGTAATATTCGTCTTTGTTAAACGACCGGTAATGACCAAGCCCTTTTCTGTTTCTTCAACAACCGGCATGGAATCGATCTCTCGTTCTATTAACTTTTTGGCCGCGACGATCAATGAATCCGAATTAACACAATAGGCGATATTCGGCATTCTCGTCATAATTATATGCACAGGCATTTTATTTAAATCCTGTGTTCCGATACTCGAACGAAGTAAATCTTTTCGAGACAGCACACCTTGTAATATTTCATCTTTATCAATAACGAACAGTGTTCCGACATCCTCGGAAAACATATGGATAATCGCATCATAGACGGTCATATCATCCGGAACAACTACCGGGATTGACTGAAAATCTTTTACTTTTAAGTTCAGCATTGATTCCGTAAAGGCTGCCGTTGTTTTTTTACCAGCATAGAAGTAGCCGACACGTGGGCGCGCATCTAAAAATCCAGCCATCGTTAGTATAGCTAGATCCGGTCTCAATGTAGCGCGCGTTAATCCAAGGCGCTCAGCGATATGTTCGCCCGTAATAGGGCCATTTTCTTTTACAATTTGCAAGATTACATCTTGACGTTTATTGAGTTCGATTGGACTCACCCGCTTCAAATAATGTTATACTTTATCCTTAATTATTATATACTATTTCCTTCTATATTGCGAAGAAAACAAACCCATGCTACAATATTAGCGAACAACACACTTGTTGTTTCATGATTATTAATATGTAAGCGATGAAGGGATTAATAAGTATCAATTCTAACATAAGCGAGTAGGGATAGTGCAAGCCTACATTGAATTGAGAAACGGCACCCCTGAGCTATTTTTATAAAAGAGGTTTTTAATTTATTAAAAACAAGCGGGGTGGAACCGCGGGTATATCGTCTTGATGCACTCGTCCCCGGGCAGAGATTTTGTGCCCGGAGACGGGTGCTTTTATTTTTTCATTACCGAACAGGAGGTATTTTTCATGGCAGAAAAATCAATGGAGACAATTGTATCATTAGCAAAACACCGCGGATTCGTATTTCCGGGATCTGATATTTACGGTGGTTTAGCAAACACTTGGGATTACGGTCCACTAGGTGTAGAACTTAAAAACAACGTTAAAAAAGCTTGGTGGCTCAAGTTCGTTCAGGAATCTGAACATAACGTAGGTTTGGATGCAGCGATTTTAATGAACCCAAAAGCTTGGGTTGCATCTGGTCACGTAGGTAACTTCAATGACCCGATGATCGACTGTAAAGCATGTAAAGCGCGTCACCGTGCAGATAAATTGATTGAAGATGCTTCATTAACAAAAACAGGCAAGGAAATTATTGTTGATGGTATGACGTTCGATCAAATGAAAGAAAAAATGGAAGAGCTTGAAGTAGCTTGTCCGGACTGCGGAAAAATCGATTTCACAGATATCCGCCAATTCAACTTAATGTTCAAAACGCACCAAGGTGTAACTGAATCATCATCAAATGAAATTTACCTTCGTCCGGAAACAGCACAAGGTATTTTCGTAAACTTTAAAAACGTTCAACGTTCAATGCGTAAAAAGACACCATTCGGTATCGCCCAAATCGGTAAATCTTTCCGTAACGAAATCACACCTGGTAACTTCACATTCCGTACTCGTGAATTCGAACAAATGGAACTTGAATTCTTCTGTAAGCCAGGTGAAGACCTTGAGTGGCACTCTTACTGGAAAGAGTTCTGTAAAAACTGGCTTCTTGGATTAGGTATGAAAGAAGATTCAATGCGTTTACGCGATCATGAAGATGATGAGCTTTCACACTATTCAAATGCGACAACAGATATCGAATTCCGCTTCCCATTCGGCTGGGGCGAACTATGGGGTATCGCAGACCGTACAGATTTCGACTTGAAGCAGCATATGGAACATTCAGGTGAAGATTTCACTTACATCGATCCTGTTTCAAATGAACGCTATGTACCATACTGTATCGAGCCATCATTAGGTGCTGACCGTGTAACATTGGCATTCTTATGTGACGCTTTTGAAGAAGAGCAATTAGAAGGCGACGATACTCGTACAGTATTACGCTTCCACCCTGCACTAGCTCCATTCAAAGCAGCGGTATTGCCACTTTCTAAAAAATTATCGGAAGAAGCTGGCGACGTTTGGGCTGATTTACGTAAAGCATTCCCGGTTGATTTCGATGAGTCACAATCGATCGGTAAACGTTACCGCCGTCAAGACGAAATCGGTACACCATTCTGTATCACATACGATTTCGATTCAAAAGAAGACGGTCAAGTAACAGTACGTCACCGCGATTCAATGGAACAAATCCGTATGCCAATCGCTGAAGTTAAAGCTTATATCGAGAAACATTTACAATTCTAATTTTCACAAGGCACTTTCTGTTCGTTTTGAGCAGAAAGTGTTTTTTCTTTCTAAAGAAAAACAATCCAACCGATTTTAGCCGGTTGGATTGTTTTATTTATTGAGCTGTTTTTCAATATCGAACTTTGCACGGAGAATAAGTTCACGCATTTCCTCATACTGCGCTTCATCAAAGCGTGCTTCCGGAATGATAATCGCGATCGAAGCAACTGGACGACCATTAGAAATAATCGCTGTACTGAACGAACAGGCACCGATAATGCGCTCAGCCCGTGTAAAGACATATTGCTGCTTGCGAATTTCCTGTAATTGCTCCAACAGCTGGGCTCGATCGACAACCGTATTTTCGGTTACATGTTCCATTGCCACTTCATCCAAGTACTGCTCAATTTCTTCCTGCGGCAAAAATGCAAGCAATGATTTGGCAGAGGCCCCCGCATAGAGCGGCGATGTATCCCCGACATGATTGCGTGCCGACAAAGCATATGAACTTTCGATATTCATAATACAGCGGCGTTCATTGCCGTCAATAATACTCATCGAAATGCTTTCTTTTGTCGTTTTGTTCAGCTCCTGAAGAATGGGCTGAGCAATCGTAATGATGCTCGATTCTTCCTCAACAAGCTTCCCCAAGTGAATTAGCGATAAGCCAAGCTGATACTGCTTTGTCCTGTCATCCCTTATTAAAAAACCTTCATATACCAATGTCGCAACAAAACGTTGCAGGCTTGATAGACCGATGCCTGTTTTTTTATTTCATTCCGTTATAGAAAGCTTTGGCTGTTCTTTCGTGAAAGCGCGCAATATCACAATGGTTTTTTGTACGGTTTGCATTAAATACATTTTTTCAAATTTCTGTTGTTCCATCCAAAAGCCCTCCTTTTCCTAATAGTAGCAAAACTGATCCATATAAAAAAGAAGGGGCTATGTTAAAAGTCATACGAACCTTTCACCTATCTTTTCCGACAGTTGAAACTAATCGATTACTCCAATCATTACCTTAAAACTAGTTTTTATTGATTTTTAACAAGTCTTCGGTATGCTCCCCCAGCTGCGGTGGCCCATGATCATAGGAAATATTAAGCTCTGAATGCTGCAGAGGGTTTTTTACAAATTTCACGGTTCCGTATGATGGATGCTCGATCTCCCCTACTAAATCCCGCGCCATTACTTGCGGCTGCTGGAATGCTTCTTCAACTGTATTGACACGCCCGCCAGGAATTTTATACTTTTGCAGGAGCTCGATCCACTCATCACGGGTTTTCGTTTTTGTAATTTCGGAAATATAGCCTGCTAACACAACCTCATTTTGCTTTCGCAACGAATTCGTTTTAAAGCGCTCATCCGTCACCCAGCCATCCCGATTAATCATCTCGCAAAACTTTTTGAACTGATCTTCTGTACCAACACAAAACATAAGCGGACCATCCGAACATTCAAACACCTGATACGGCGCGACATTATTATGCTGGTTGCCAAGACGGTTCGACTTGAAGCCAGTATTTAAATACGCGCTTGCCACATTAGCAAGGGAACTCATTTGCACATCAAGCAGTGCCAGATCAATAAATTGGCCTTTCCCTGTCATGTCACGCATCCTAAGTGCCGACAATATTCCAATTACGACATAGTGCGATGTCAAAATATCCGCAATCGGGACACCTACTTTAGTCGCTTCCCCATCAGGTTGTCCCGTTACATCCATCAAACCGCTCATCGCCTGAATAACAGGGTCAAAACCCGGCTCAGCAGCTAGCGGACCAGTCTGACCAAATCCGGTTACCGAGCATTGAATAATCCGTGGATTAATTTGCTTTAGCTGCCCATAATCGAGCCCCATTTTTTTCATATCACCCGCTTTGAAATTATCAATAATGACATCTGCTTCTTTCACTAAATCCAGCAGTACCTCTTTATCGGACGGATCTTTTAAATTTAAGGTAATTGATTTTTTATTACGATTCGCACAAATATAATAGGTGCTTTCACCATTTATAAATGGCCCCCAGCCACGCATACTATCCGATCCCTCCGGATGCTCGATCCGAATGACTTCAGCACCTAAATCAGCTAAAATCATCGTTCCTGCCGGGGCAGCATAGACACGGGATAAATCCAATATTTTAACATTATCTAATGGGCGCATCCCCATCACCTCAATTCTTCTACTCTTTTATTAATGACGGTTCTATACTCCGTTCCGGCTTTTTCAATACAATCTGTGTCGTAACGGCAATAGCAATGATTACTAGCGCGATCAGATTATAAATGAACGTCGTATCCATTAATGCAATACCTGCGCCGAAGAAGACAAGCCGCTCGATGAAATACGTATGGCGGAATAAATAGCCTTTAATGCCTGCTGCAATCGCCACACCACCAATACAAGCTGTCACCGCCGCAATAATATACTCACCGATCGTCCCGCCCGTTAGAAGGAGCGCCGGGTTAAAGATAAAGAAGAATGGTACAATAAAACCGATCAACCCGAGACGAACCGATTCAAACGATACTTTATTCGGAGATTCACCAGCGATCCCTGCTGCGGCATATGGTGCCAATGCTACAGGAGGAGTAATGCTTGATAAAGCGGCAAAGTAGAAGGCAAACATATGGGCTGCAATCGCCGGTACACCTAGTTGTGTTAAAATCGGCACAGAAATTGTTGCGACAATAATATATGCCGCTGTTGCCGGAATCCCCATTCCTAATACGATACTGATGACCGCTGTTAAAATTGCTGCAAGCATAACACTGTCACCCGCAAAACTTAAGACGTTGTTACCAATGATCAATCCGATACTTGTCAGCGTAATCGTCGCAATAACGATCCCTACGATTGCACAGGCAATCCCTACACTGATCGCTCCTTTGACCCCTTCCACAACTGAATCAATCACCGTTTTCAAATTCATGCGTGTATGTTTGCGAATTGCGGCTGTCGGCACGATTGAAAATAGCGCGAAGATCGCCGCATATAAAGGCGAATAACCTGCAAATAACATAATCAGTAAAATGAATAAAGGAATTAATAAGTGCCCGCCATTTTTCAGAACTTGCATTGCTACCGGAATATTTTCTTTTGAAATGCCCGATAACCCCATTTTCTTTGCTTCAAAATGCACGATCATAAACAATGTTAAATAATAAAGGATTGCGGGTACGACCGCTGCCAGCATAACTACCGAATACGCTACACCTAAATATTCAGCCATAATAAAGGCCGCTGCACCCATTACCGGTGGTGCAATTAAACCGCCTGTCGAAGCAACAGCCTCTACTGCACCGGCAAATTTTTTCGAATAACCTGCCTTTTTCATCATCGGAATCGTCACCGTACCCGTTGTGACAACATTACTTACAGCACTCCCGCTGATTGTCGCCATCAACGCACTCGCAAAAACTGCTACTTTAGCCGGTCCGCCGGCTGTACGTCCCGCGATTGTCAGGGCCAAATCATTGATGAAATCTGAAAACCCGCTATTTTTCAGGAATGCCCCAAATAGAACAAAAATGAAAATATACGTTGCGGATACACCTAGAGCCGTTCCGAAAATCCCTTGCCCGCCCCAGAACATAATATTGATGATTCGCTCAAGGCTGAAACCGTAATGTCCTAAAATCCCCGGAATATAAGCGCCAAAGAAGTTGTAGGCAAGGAAAAACAGTGCGATTAATGTCAGCGCATTGCCGACAACTCGGCGTGCTGCCTCAAACAGTAATACGATGGCAATCCCGCCGACCCATAGATCAAGAATCGTATTTTCACCTGCACGGTCGCGAACTAAAATATCGTAGATAATAACGAAATAAACTGTTACGAAAATTGATAATGTAATACAGATACTGTCAAACCAAGTAGGCAACTTTCTCGTCCCTACACTTTTCTTCGTAGCAGGATAATAAATAAAGCTGAATAAAAGCAAAAACCCTAAATGCCATGCCCGAAATTTTGTCGCTTCCATTACACCGATACTGCTCATGTATATTTGGAATATTGTCCAGATGATCGCAATACCGATAACGATTTTTCCGAATATCCCAATATAATTACGCGAATTTATATTCTTATCTTCGAGGTCCATTAATTGCTGAATTTCATCTTTTTCAAGTACTTTTTCTGCCATACCGTCCCCTCCTTGTACTTACTTTTAGTCGATGACGCCAATTTCACGATAGTAGCGCTCCGCTCCTGGATGCAACGGAATATCCGCTGTTCCCGCAACCGCGCTTTCCGGACTGAACTGCTTTGCAATACTGAATGATTTCTGCAGTGCGTCCAAGTTTTCCCAAAGCTCTTTCGTTAACTGATAGACGGTTTCTTCTTTAACGCTTTCGTCAATTACGATCGTGCTGTACTGACCGACAGTTTGAATCGCTTCCGGCTGTTTATCGTATGTGTTTGGCTCGATCGTATAAGCAAAGTTCCAAGGATACTCTTCTACTAAATGGTCAATGGCGCTGTCAGTAAAGCTTAAAACTTTCGAATCCACTGTTGAGATCAGTTCTGTTGCAGCAGCAGCCGGTACGCCTGTGTAAATATTGACCCCTTCCACCTGACCATTTCGCATTAAATCTGTCGCTTCTGTAAAGCCGACATAGTTTGCTTTTATATCTTTTTCTCCAATACCGTGTGCTTCAAGAACAAGGCGGGATTCAACTTCAGTCGCACTTCCCGCAGCTCCGAATACGAAGCTCGTTCCTTTAAGGTCTTCAATCGAATTATACTTCTCATCATCTTTCACAATAATATGGCTAATATTTGGATAGAGGTTTCCTAATATACGAACATCTTCATATTGCTTACCTTCGAAACTACCAACACCGTTGTAAGCTTCATAGGCAATATTCACCGTCGTAAAAGAAATATTCGCTTCACCTTTACGCATTAAATTCAAGTTTTCTATACTCCCATTCGATGCTTGTGAAGCGACACGCTTTTCCAGTTCATTTGTCCACATTGTAGAAATTCCTGCACCAAGTGAATAGAAAACACCTGTTGTTGTACCAGTTGTAAAAATTAGCGGCTCCCCATAACGCTCAACATTACTTTGACACCCTGCCAGCAGCATAACAGCGATTGAAACAATTGCGAGAAATATTTTTTTCATCCGCGTCCCCCCATTTGCACATGTATTATTTAAAAACGGCTTTTCGTTTTTCTACGATTGCTTTGACCCCTTCTTCGTATGATGGCAATTCTGTTACTAAGCCCATTTTTGATGAAATATAGTCAAGTGACGAACGCAAGCTCATTGACTGGCTTTGATAAACTGCCCGTTTTATAATTTTGATCGTTTCAATTGGTCCATTCGCCAATTTTTCTGCATAACTTTGCGTGAAGCTTTCCAGTTCCTCATCATCCACAACAAACGTAACAAGACGCGCTTCCTTCGCTTCGTCTGCCGTTAGGATACGTGCCGTCCACAGCATGTCAAGCGCCTTATCGATGCCGACGAGGCGAGGTAAAAAGTAGGCACCGCCATCTCCCGGAACAATCCCAACATTAATATAGCTTTCCGAGAATTTTGCAGATTGTGCAGCAATACGGATATCGCACATCAATGCCATATCAAGTCCTGCCCCCATTGCAAAACCGTGCATTTGCGCAATGACCGGCTTATCGATTTCTTCAAGCAATAAAGGGACGCGCTGCACTTTTTTCCATAAGGAATTTTTGCGGGCCAGCGCTGTTGATGTAATATCTTCCTCACTATGATAGAAACCCTGTCCTGCCACCATTGCTTTTATATCGCCGCCTGCACAGAATGCTTTTCCGTTCCCTTTTAAAATAACAGCCCGAATATCATCATTGTCGCGCACTTCCTCCAACGCTTTGATCCACGAAAGAATCATTTCTTCGCTAAATGCATTTAAACTTTCGGGACGGTTCAGTGTAATTGTTGCGATATGATTCTTTACTTCAAATAATAAATCCGCCATCATATTTCCTCCTTATGCATGTACATGCGTTTCTACTTGATCTGTAATGCTTTCCCACAAGTTCAGGTTTGTTTCCAATAGTTGCTGTGCCAGCTGTTTTTTCCAGTAACGTGCCGTCAATTCCTCATCACGCCAAGCCCATAAGCGACGTGTATACTGATGGAGTCGATGTTCATGTGTCACACCGATTGCGGCATGAACCTGGTGAGCGGATGTTGCCACTGCACGGCTTGCATCATCCATACGTATCCGCGCATACGCCACTTCATTTTCTTCTCGCCCGTCAGCTAATAAAGTTAGGATATTATTGACCGCCACTGTCATTAAGGTCTGTTCTCCTGCCATATTCGCCAAATGCTGCTGCACAAGCTGGAACCGGTGAATTGGTCGGCCAAACTGTTCCCGCTCTTTACTGAACTGAACGCTTAGCTGGAATGCGGTTGTGAGTGCGCCGCTCATTTTGCTGACAGATGCCGCTGTCACTAATTTTTTAAAGGCGTCATACTGCTTTTCGTTAATCGGCATTTTGTTAAGCGCTTTCATATTTTCGAATACGACTTCTGATCGTGGTTCAGCAGCCAGGTTTGTGCTGTTTTTCAGCAGTGCATCCTTTAAATCGGCAACAACGATAAAGTGCTGTGAACCTTCCTGGGCAACTGTCACAATTTTTTCTGCATACTGTGCCCACCCGACATGCTTTAAAGTACCGGTTAGCGTATCTCCCTTTAACTGCAGCGGGTTTGTAATGCTGTATGTCGTTAACTGCCCATTTCCTTTCAAGTCCACTTGCTGTAAAAAGAAATTCGCCAAAGTATGTTCAATAAACGGAACTGGTGCCGCATATTTTCCAATAAGGAAATACAGTGCAAATAGGTCCTCTACATCTCCACCTGCCCCACCTTCCTCTTCACTTACCGCTACATGATGCAGTTCATTTTCAAGCAGCAACTTCCAAACATCTTCAGCCCACTTATTTTCTTCCAATAGATCTACCGTTTCCTTTTCGACTTTATCTTTAAAAATCTTTTCAACTACTTCAACAACCATCTCTTTAATTTCGCTCATTGTGCAATAACCCCCTTCGCTAAAATTCCATATAGAACTTCTGATGTTCCACCACGGATAGTAAAGCCAGGTGCATGTAAAATGGATTCAGCCAAATAACGTTCGACTCTATTATCGCTTTGCAAGTTTGGATATACATCGATTAACAGACGAATGATCTCTGGTATTTTCTGTTCGAACTTTGTGCCGATACTTTTTACAAGTGCTGCCGGTATCGCGACCTCTCCGCCTTCTTCCAATACTTTTGCAACTCCGATCGATAAGTTACGCAATGACCAAAGTTCTGCAACGAGCTTCGATGCTTCTTCCAGACCAACAAGATCTCTCTTAATCTTTAATTGTTCAATTGCCTCATTTAGCAGCGGGAATGTACTTAAAATCCGCTCAGGACCACTGCGTTCAAACGCAAGCTCTGCCAAACCTTGCTTCCACCCGTTACCCAGTGTCCCCACAACCATCTCATCCGGAACAAATACATTATCCTGGTAGACATCGTTAAAATGCGGTTCACCTGTTAAATAACGGATAGGTGCAATTGTCACCCCTTCGCCTTTTAAATCAATGATG
>Ga0182739_1003178_pt1 | contig 14608 bp, 9 predicted proteins | sample eDN5th30CBELigBY_FD_128873 | JGI IMG/M metagenome (GOLD analysis project Ga0182739, IMG submission 128873) | Enriched backyard soil microbial communities from Emeryville, California, USA - eDNA 5th pass 30_C BE-Lig BY (version 2) (version 2) | ecosystem: Environmental > Terrestrial > Soil >... | reverse complement strand
TCCCGAGGTCGCATCCACTTCCATCTGGCGGTCGCCGTCGGAGACGACGAGATTCGCCGCGGCCGGCAGGTCGGCCTCGAGCGGGTCGGAGACGAACGCCACCACAACGTCGTTGTGCCGCGCGATTGTCGTGAGGACTTCGCGGGTCTCGGCGTCCGCGCCGTCGCCGTCCGAGATCACGAGAACCAGGTAGTCATGCGTCGCGATCCGGCGCACACGCCGGAGCGTCTCGTTCAGCATTCCGGGGTTCGGCTTGAAAGGGGAGTTCGCACCCAGGGCGCGGTTCTGGTCGGTCACGGCCCGAAGGAATCGCATGACCGTCTCTCGCGTCCGTTGCGGCCGCACCTCGATGACCTCCACGTCGTTGAAGACGACGCCGCCGACGCGATCTCGCACCCCGATGGTTCGCCAGGCGGCCAACGCGGCGGCCTCCGCCGCGACGACCGATTTCATCATCCGCACCGTGCCGAAGAACATCCCGAGCCGTTGATCGACAACGACAAGCACGGGACGCTCTCGTTCCTCGGTATACACGCGGCTGAAGGGCGAGCGCATGCGCGCCGTGACTTTCCAGTCGATCGACCGCGGGTCGTCGCCTGGAAGGTACTTGCGGATCTCGTCGAAGTCGAGGCCACGGCCTCGCAGCTTCGAGGCGTGCGAGCCCGCCAGTAAGCTCGTCACCGGCTGTCGAGGAAGCAGGCTGAACCGCCTGGCCCGGTGGCGGAGGCGGGCCAGGCCGTCCAGGGTGACATAGACGCCGGCTTCGGAGACGGTTGGGCTCATGGCACGGCCACCTTCTTGACAACCTCGGCCACAACCTGGTCCGGCGTGATCCCGTCGGCCGCCGCCTCGTAGGTCAGGATCAGCCGATGCCGCAAGCAGTCGGTCACGACGGCCCGCACGTCGTCCGGCACAACATGGTCACGCCCCTGGAGCCACGCGTAGGCGCGCGAGCAACGGTCGAGCGCCAGCGTTCCGCGCGGACTGGCACCAATCTGAATCCACGTTTTCAGGTCGTCGGAGAAATCTCCCGGGCGGCGGGTCGCCGCGACCAACGAGACGATGTAGTCCCCGACCGCGTCGGAAGAATACAACTGATTGACTTCCGCCCGCGCATCCAGAACGGCCTGTAAGGGCAGCTTTGGAGGCGTCTCCCCCTTCCCCGCCGCCGCCACCTCGCCGCGAACCAGGCGCAGAATCTGGCCTTCCTCCTCGTCAGTGCCGTAGCCGAGCACCACCTTCATCAAGAACCGGTCGGTCTGCGCCTCCGGGAGTGGATAGGTCCCTTCCTGCTCGATGGGGTTCTGCGTGGCGAGCACCAGGAAGAGGGGTGGCAAGAGATGGGTCGTCCCGGAGACGGTCACCTGACGTTCCTCCATCGCCTCGAGGAGCGCCGCCTGGGCTTTTGCGGGGGCGCGATTGATCTCATCGGCCAGGATCAGGTTGCCGAAGATCGGCCCGGGGCGGAACTGGAACGCACCCTTGCCGCCGTCATCGTAATACACTTCGGAGCCGGTCACATCCGCGGGCAGCAGGTCCGGCGTGAACTGAATGCGTCGAAAGTCGCTTTCGAGGTGCTTCGCCAGTGTCTTGATGGTCCGCGTCTTCGCAAGGCCGGGCAGCCCTTCCATGAGAATATGCCCGTCGGCCAGGAGCGCGACCAGCAGGCTGTCGATCACCGTCTGCTGGCCAACGATCGACTCGCCGATCCGCTGCTTCAACTGGAGTATCGAATCGTGTGCCGACATTCGGATCTCATCAATTTTGAAACAGGTACGGCATCAACGCCGGGCGATGCCGCCCTGCGTGAACCAGAGGAAGTACGGGTTGTTCGGCTCGTTGCCCAGCACATCGGCTAGAGTGTGCTCCCACCTGGTGCGATCGCCTTGGTACGCAAAGAGCGCCGCGGCATAGAAACGGTAAAGGGCGCTTCGGCGCTCCGCGATCTCAGCCAACCATGGCCCAGCCGCCCCGATCACCATCGGAGTTGTTTGGAGTTCGAGGAGGTTCGCGAGGGTGCGCTCAAACTCGCCCGGCAGCACCCACGGTCCGTACTCGATCCTTGGCCGATCATCAGTAACCGCCGGCGCGTCACCCGCATACCGCGCCAGCCCCGCCCGGTCGCAGACGAACGTGGCCAGCAATGCCGCGGGGGATTCGACGCCCACCTCTCGCAGGGCGGCCGACACGCCCGGCTGGTCGAAACGCGTAGCTATCCGTCGAGCATCCAGTTCGATTGGCGTCAGCGACCCGACCAGCATCATCTCGTGCAACTCCGTCGTCCACAGGGTGGCGTGCGGAAACACGTCGAGGAAGCTGCGCACAAGCGATCGGGTGTCGCTGTCCGTCTGGGTCGGCAACGGCAGCCACTGCGCCACCAGGCCGTCTGGCCGAAGCCGGGCCGCGGCCAAAGCGTAGAAGTCGCGTGAGTAGAGGTTAACCACCCCGGCGGCGGACGGTGGCGGCGGCTCTAGCGTGATCAGGTCGTAGGCTTCGCCCGACCGCATCAACTCCCGCCGGCCGTCGCGGAGCCGGATCTCGACCCGCGGGTCCGCCGTTACACCAAAATTCCCCTTGAAGAGCGCCGCCGCCTCGGCGACCTCGGGCAACAACTCCGCGCACACCCTACGGGTCAGCCCCTCGTAGGGCAACAGGCTCCCGGCAGTGATCCCCGTGCCCAGACCGATCACCAGGACCGAACGAGGTTCACCGCGATGGATCACCAGCGGGAGCAAGGCTTGCAGTCGCATGTAGCGCAGCGAAGTCATCGAGTCGCCCGTGTTTGACACGCCCTGGATGTAGAGCCGCCGAAACCTGTTGGCGCCGGACCGCTGCTCGACGACGGCGACCGTGCCGCCGGCGCCGGACTTGGCGAAGAGCAAGGTCCCCTTGCGACTTGCCGCAAGAAGCCGAACCAGGTGGTCGGGGGGCGAGGCAAAGAGCAACGCGACGGCGACGAAACCACAGGCGAGCGTCGCCCAGCGGAGTGAGCGTCCTTCCTTCCTCCCGCCGACCAGGACAGCAACCGACCCGACCGCCCCGGCCGCGACGGCCAGAACCGCAAGGCTCCGTTCCAGCCCAAGGGTCGGGATGAGGAGGAACCCGGTCACCAGAGACCCGGCGATCCCACCGAGTGTATTCGCCGCCAGGGTGATCCCCGAATCACGGCCCGCCCGCGTCGCATCGCCCGTCAACCGCAACGCGAGCGGGAACGCCCCTCCCAGGAGAAGAGTCGGGAGCAACGCCACACACGCAGCCGCGACCACGAATCGGGCCACCATCGCGATCGGCTCGCGACCTGTCATCCAGTGCATCCCCGTCGCGGCCTTGACCTGGAGGGCCTGAAGCCAGCCGCCGAGGAGGAGGACTTGCAGCAACGCGATCACTCCGGCCGCAGAGATCAGGAGGGCGAACCAGCCCCAAGGGTCCGTCACCCGATCCGCGCGGCGAGCGAGGCAGGCGCTGCCGACCACGAGCCCGGTTAAGTACACGGCCAGAACGACGGCGAACGCGAACACGCGCGTACTGGTGTACTGCACGACGACCTGCGTCCAGATCACCTCATATCCGAGGGCGATACCCCCGGCGACCGCGTAGAGTGCCAGGGCGAGCCGCGAGGCGGGCCGAGGCCCTCCGGTTGCTGCGACGTCGACCAGGTGACGGTTCACGGGACATCGCTGGTGGAACGCGAGAGCTCCCGATGCGGCCGCAAGATTGATCCCCGCCGCCACGAGCGAGGAGCCGAAAACTCCGAACCTGGGAATCAAGACGAACGCGGCGAGGAGGGTGCCAGCCACGGCCCCGGCGGTATTGGCGGCGTAGAGCCGTCCTCCCGCCGCGCCAAGCCGTCCCGTCTCGGCCGCGACCACCCGGACCAAAACGGGCAACGAACCTCCCATAGCCGCTGCGGGAAGTCCGACGAGAGCAAACGGCAGAAGCCAGGCGATCGGCCCCGCCGCCGCTTCGAGGGTCGCGAACGGCCTGGCCGAGACAGCCAGGGCCCAGGTCGAAGCGACGCCCAGGAACGCCACGGCGACCTCGATAATCGCAAACAATAGGATGGATTGATGAGATCTGTCGGCTCTTCGTCCGAACAGGTAACCGCCGGCCGCCAGCCCGGCGAAGAATGCGCTCACGGCAATTGTAACTGCATGGACATCGGTTCCAACCACGAGCGCCAGTTGCTTGACCCAGAGCGTCTGGTACACCAGCGCCGCGATGCCGGACAGGAACAGGGCGACCGCCGACACCACCGCATCGGAAACCCGAACCCGCTCCGCGGGCATCAACGTGGAGGTGGAACCCTCGCCGAGTGTCGCCCGACGACGATGGGTCTTGGATGGCATCAACGATGTCCTAACCGATGGGACACGGTCCTTTTGGACCCTTTGATCTTTGGGCCAGGTGTCTTGTCTCCGAGACCCCGGGGCGAGGGCCTGGGCATCGGCCTCTCGCAGACGAACCCCCAGCCGCCCTCACATGATCATCTCCAAAACAATCGCAGCCGGGTGCTTAGAAACACCTGCGCGACGGGCACAGAGGCCCGTCGCGCGTTCGACTGAACAGCGAGTCACAGGATCGCTACTTCTCGATGCCCCGCTTCTTGAACGACGCGTCAATCTCCTTATCGACCTCCCTCCGGATGCCCTCGATGCTGAACTCGGCAGGCCGCTGACTCGGCGGATACTCCGTGAACGTCTTCAGGAACTTGGCCGCCGCCATCTGCCCGCCCGCGAAGAGGTAAGCGTTCTCGACCCGCCACTGGTCATACAGGCTGCCCGAAATCTGGGCATGCTCGAACGGATCCATTCGTAGGTTGAACATGAGCGGTAGCCGCAGCTTGGTGAACGGGTTGCCCCAAACGCCAAGTTGGCCGGGCTGGCGTTGTTCTTCGAACACCAGCTTCCAGTCGCCGTACCGCATCGCCACCAAATCGCCGTCGTCGTTGAAGTAGAAGAACTCGTTCCGGGCGCTCTTGTCGGTCTTGCCCGTCAGGTAGTCCAGTTGGTTGAACCCGTCGAGGTGGTTCCGGAACGTCGTCGGATTGCCCTGCGGCTGCCAACCCTTGAGCAGGCGGTCCTTCACGTCAGGATCGCCCGCCGCGGCGAGGAGAGTCGGGAACCAGTCGAGCCCGGAGAAGATCCCATTGCTGATCGACCCGGCCTTGATATGGCCCGGCCAGCGCACGAACGCCGGTACGCGGAAGGCTCCTTCCCAGTTCGTGTCCTTCTCGGACCGGAATGGGGTGGTGGCCGCGTCGGGCCAGGTGAACGCGTTCGGACCGTTGTCGGTGGTGAAGATGACGATCGTGTCGTCGGTGATCTTCAGGTCGTCGAGGTGCTTGAGAAGCTTCCCAACGTTCTGGTCCATCTCCCACATGCCGTCGGCGTACTCGTTGCCCGGCATGCCGCTCTTCCCCTGGAACTCCGGCCGAACATGCGTAAAAATGTGCATCCGCGTAAAATTCATCCAGGCGAAGAACGGCGTCTCCGCCTTGACCTGGCGGTCGATGAAGTCGATGCAGGCCGACGTGGTTTCGTCGTCGATCGTCTCCATCCGCTTGCGGTTCAGCGGGCCAGTGTCCACGGTCTTGCCGTCAGCGGAGCACTTGAGCACGCCGCGGGGCTTGTAGGCTTTCTCGAACTCCGAGTTGTTCTTCGGCCAATAGGGGCGTTCCGGTTCTTCTTCCGCGTTGAGGTGGTAGAGGTTGCCGAAGAACTCATCGAAGCCGTGGGCCGTCGGCAGGTACTCGTCGCGATCACCGAGGTGATTCTTACCGAACTGGCCCGTCGCGTATCCCAGCGGCTTGATGGCCTGCGCGATCGTGATGTCGCCCTTCTGGAGGCCGACCGTGGCGCCCGGCATGCCGACCTTGGACAGGCCCGTTCGCAGGCACGCCTGGCCGGTGATGAAGGTCGAACGGCCGGCGGTGCAGCTGTTCTCGGCGTAGTAGTCGGTGAACATCAGGCCTTCCTTGGCCAGCCGATCGATGTGGGGCGTCTGATAGCCGACCAGCCCGTGGGTATAGGCGCTGATGTTCGCGACACCGACGTCGTCACCGAAGATCACGAGAATGTTCGGCTTCTTGCCTTCCTGTTGGCGATCGGCGGCCTTCGCCTCGTCGGGCGCGGCGGCCGCCGCGAGGGCCAGGAGCTTGTCCGCAGGTGCACAGCAGTCGCCCGCCGCTGTGGAGTCGCAGGAGCCGGCCGTTGCCGAAGTGGGCAACTGGTCGGCCTTCAGGAGCGAGTCGAGCAGGCCGCTCGCCGCGGCCCAGCCCCCTATCGCCCCAATCGCCAGGGCGAGCAAAACAGGGAGCCTCGTCGTTCGATTCATGTTGCACCTCCTCGTTAGATGACACCTGAGGGCAACCGCCCCCGAGCCATTGCCGGTCACAACGCGGCGACCATGGACATCCCTCTTGAGGAACGCTCTCCTCCTGCTCCCGTCGACGGCTCGCTCGCGTCCTCCAGGAGCAGAGGCGGAGTCCGGCCAGCGGAACATTTCACGTGCGACGGCCTCCCGGGTCCCGGGGCGCCGGGTGATCGTCCTGGTGCGTCTTTGACAGCCCTCCTTCCGGAAGGCCCGAGGGAACCTGCGGCCGACGGGTTCGGAAACGCTGACGACTTGAGCTGTTAGTTGAGGAGATTGAGGGAGTTTGGATATCGACCATGATCGACAAGACGCCTAGTATAGGGCTCGGGACGCCCACGCCAACGAGAAACCCCAGAACTATCCAGAATCGGCAAGTCAACGCACGCATGCATTCTGGCTGGACTCGACCCGTAGGTAATCGCAATGTCCATGGACAACGGACCCGCCGCCCAGGAGTCAGGCCGATCGTTCACAAGCCCTCTGCTCGACTTCGATCACGTTGCGGGCTTCTTTGCCGGGTGGGATGGGCGTTTTGAACAACTGTCCGCCGGGCGTTTTGAAGGGCGGCTGAGCCTCGTTCGCGGGCGCGAGGTCCGCATTGTCTCTCTGCAATGCAACCAGGTCCTCCTGGCGCGCGGCCGGCGCGAACCGGGGCTGTTCACTCTCTATGCCGTGACGCCCGCCAATGCGGGCGGCCTCTGGCAAGGCCGTCGGCTTACCCCAGGGCAGTTGGTCGCCCACGGACCGGACGCCGAGACTAACCACCTCAGTGCGAGGCAGATCACATCCGTCGGGTTCTCGATGCAGGCGAATCTCATTGAGGCGGCCGCCAGGAAGCTCATCGCCGCCGACCCCAAGGATTGGCCGCACGACTGGACCGCGTTCACTCCCCCTCCGGACCGCTATTCCGACCTGAACGCCCGGATCCAGCGACTTCTCAGCCTGGCCCTCGCCGACCCAACGATCCTCGCTTCGCCGGAAGGAGTACTGCTCGAGCAGGAGTGCATCAGGGCCGTTGTCAGGGGAGTCATCCCGGTCCAGTCGAACCGCTCAGATACGCACCTCAGCCATCGTGGGGCCGTCGTCCGCCGGGCCGAGGAGTTCATGCGAGCCAGTCTGCAGGTGCCGCTCGGGGCCGTGGACCTGTGCGCCGAGCTCGGCGTGAGCGACCGGACCCTCCGGCTGGCGTTCCGCGAACGGTTCGGACTCGGGCCGATGACCTACTACCGTGCCCTTCGGCTCAACGCGACCCGGTCCGCCCTGAAGGCCGAACCGGCCCGGGAGATCGCCAAGGTCGCGAGTGACTACGGCTTTCACCATCTCGGCAACTTTGCCGCTGACTACCGTCGCCTCTTCGGCGAACGGCCGTCGGCAACCCGAGCATCGGCAACGCGATCCACGCGAACCTGATGCCTGACCCACCAATCCACACGTCATCGGCCCCGTTCAACTCTCCGGCGACGCCTCCGAGGCCCTTGCCAATAACGGAGAGTCGACCCAATTCGCTCGCACTGGAGGTCTTGCAGAGTTACGATCCGGACGGATGTCTCTCGCGAGCTCCTGACCACCTCCGCGGCGGGTGCGGGCATCCGACCGCCTCGGTTCGCACGAATGCCCGTTCGGACCCGGCCATCTGATACCTCGGCCCGGGCTCCAATCAGGATGGGTTGACTGCCGAGTTGGGGGTCGAGAGTTCAGGCCGACCGCTATGAGTTGTCGGATGATGATGAAAACCGATTTTCCTCACAACGTGGCAAAACTGGCCGACTTGGCTCATCGGCTGCTTGGTGCTCGAGCTCAAGCGGCCCAAGATTTTGGCGAACGACAATCCCTTCCGACAATCCTCCGATCACATCAAATACCGACCAGGTGTTCAATATAGCCGTCGCATTCCTCTCGACCTCAACAGCGTCCTTGGCGGAGAGACATCCGTGACCATGTCGCGTCGGACTTTCCTGGCTTCCGCCTCTTGCTTGCCAGCCGCGAAAGTGCTTGCTCTCGAGCCATCCAAGGGCGATCCACTCCCCTCATGGAACGATGCGCCCGCGAAGCGATCCCTCCTCGGCTTTGTCGCGAGGATCACCAAGGACGGCTCACCGGACTTCATCCCCACGCCGGAGCGCATCGCGGCTTTCGACAACGATGGAACCCTATGGCCGGAGAATCCGGTCCCCTTCCAGCTCGCGTTCGCGCTCGATACTCTCAAGCAGCGCGTGGCGAAGGATTCCACGCTGGCGGACGACGCATTCGTGAAGGCCGCGGCAGCCGGAGACTTCACGACTCTGCTCGCCGACCAGTACAAGGGCCTGTTCCATATCCTCGGCCTCACCCACGCGGGAATGACCACCGACGAGTTCAACACCGGCGTCGACGACTGGCTCAAGACCGCGAGGCACCCGCGATTCGTAAGACGGTACGATGAGTGCGTCTACCGACCGATGCTCGAGGTCCTCGCGTTTCTCCAGGCCAATGGGTTCAAGACTTTTATCGTCTCCGGAGGAGGGGCGGACTTCATGCGGGTCTGGTCCGAGCGGGTGTACGGCATTCCGCCGGAGCAGATCATCGGGTCCACCGCGCGCACGAAGTTCGAGCGTCGCAACGGCCAGCCCGTGTTGGTGAAGACCACCGACCACGTGTTCGTGGACGACAAGGAAGGAAAGCCGGTCGCCATCCATCAATACATCGGCCGTCGCCCGGTCATGTGCTTTGGTAACAGCGATGGCGACAAGGCGATGCTCGAGTACACGACGATCGCCAATCCGCGGCCCGCATTCGGCCTGATCGTTCATCACACCGATTCTGACCGCGAGTTCGCCTACGACGCCCATCCCAGGAGCAGCGGGAAGCTCGTCGAGGCCCTCGCCGAGGCGGATCATCGGGGATGGACGATCGTGGATATGAAGACCGACTGGAACCGTGTGTTCACGTTCGAAAACTGAACCGCCCGCTGGCAAATCCTGTCCGACCGCACGCCGCGTCGGTGAGGACGAAGGATCGGGAGCCAACATGCCTCGCAACGTTCAGGTCAACCGCCGGCCCGGGGCCACTTCGACACCAACGCCGTCGGCATCGCGCTGGAAGACACGATTGGCTTACGTGATGCTGACCGCGGCCGCGTTCGGCATCGCCTACGGGATAACCCGCTCCGTCACGCGGCCCCCCGCGCCGCCACCGGGGATGGTGCTGATCCCTGGCGGCGAATTCGTGATGGGCACCGGCGATGACACCCCCCGCAAGAACGAGCAGCCGGCGCACAAGGTCAGACTTGCTTCCTACTACATGGACGCGACGGAGGTCACCAACGCCCAGTTTCGGACGTTCGTCGACACCACCGGATACGTCACCACCGCCGAGAATGAGCCGAATTGGGAGGAGATGAGGAAGCACCTCCCGCCCGGCACTCCCAGGCCGCCCGATGACCGACTCGTGCCCGGGTCGATGGTCTTTACCCCGCCCACCACGGCCGTATCCACCGAGGACGCGGCGCAATGGTGGACGTGGATTCCCGGCGCGTGTTGGAAACACCCCGAAGGGCCGGGCAGCACGATCGACGGCAGGGACGATCACCCGGTCGTCCACGTTTCCTGGGACGACGCGAACGCCTACGCGACATGGGCCGGCAAGCGACTCCCGACCGAGGCCGAGTGGGAGTACGCCGCCCGCGGCGGGCTGGCGGGCCGCCGGTTCGTCTGGGGCGACGATGCGCCGGGCGATACCGACGGTGACAGGGCGAACATCTGGCAGGGCGACTTCCCGCACCGGAACACGAAGACCGACGGTTGGGATCGCACGGCCCCGGTGAGGAGCTATCCGGCGAACGGGTACGGCCTGTACGACATGGCGGGCAACGTCTGGGAATGGTGCTTCGACTGGTATCGCGCCGATGCGTACCTGGGGCGAACAGCTCCGATGGAGAACCCCGCCGGCCCCGACACGCCCTGGGACCCCAGCGATCCGCTCGCACCCAAGCGGGTCACCCGGGGCGGCTCGTTCCTTTGTCACGTCACCTACTGCGAGAGTTACCGGCCCGCTGCCCGGCGCGGGACGGATTTCGACACCGGCATGTCCCACCTCGGCTTTCGATGCGTGCTGTCAACAGCCGACGGGACGAGACCCAAACGAGCACCTGGGGCCGGACGCAACTCCCCAACGCAGGCCGTCCACCCACGAACCGCATCCAGGACGCCGTAGGCGCGCCGGCCATCCCTCGAAGCTTCCCACGCGGTTCCGACACGGTCGGACTTGATGACGAGCGTCGAACCAGGCAAGGAACCGTTCGACGCGGCCGGAATGACCTGTGTCGATCATGACGATAATTCGGCTTTTGACGATGAAGTTGAAGCCTCTCGCAGCATGCCGCCGATAATGCCGAAGGAGTGGCCTTACATCCTTGCCGCCGGAGTCCCGGCCGGTCACGCACCAGGGGCGACGGGCCATGTCGCGGAAGGAAGCGTGGGGATGGAAAGAACGGCCACGGGAACAAGGAGGCGACGAGGAGGCAAGCCAGCGCTCAGGGCTGCCGCGTCGTTCGCGCTGTGCGCGGCGTGGCTGTTGATGGCGGCGGGTTGCATCGGCCCTCGGAGCCTCGAGCTGACCCGTCTCCGCTACGATCAAGCCGTACACGAGACGTCTGAGCAGCAGTGGCTGCGAAACATCGTGCGTGTGCGCTATGGTGACCTCCCCTCGTTCCTCGACGTCTCAGCCATCACGAGCCAGTTCGAATTGTCCAGTCGCGGCGGCATCACGGGAGGGCAGGAACGGGACTCGCCTAACCAGTCGCTCTTCGGGAACTTGTCGCTTCAATTCCGCGACGCTCCGACGCTCAGCTACACTCCACGCGATCCGTCGGAACTAACCCGCACCATGGTCGCGCCCGTGGGGATCACGGCCCTCGGGCTGATGGCGAACAATGGATGGAGCCTGGAGGATGTGCTCCGCCTGGTGGTGGCCGACGTCAACGGTCTTCAGAACACGCCGGGCGCCGAGCAACTGATCCCGGAGACGGTGCCTCTCCGCACCCCATTCCCCGAGCTAGCGCGAATCGCCGGGCAACTCCGTCGCGAACGTGTGCTCGTTCTCGCCTCGGTTGATGAGCCTGAACCTGTCTCCCCGGCGATCGCCGCCGAGCGCATCGACGGTGCGGACCTTGTGCAGGCCGCCGCTCACAACTTCGAATACCGCACGGCCGACGCGGCTGACACCCTGGTGTTGACGAGGAAGGATCCGGCTTATCGCCTGAAATTCTCAGCCGAGACAACGGGACGCCCCGATGTCGACTCGCTCCGCAAGTTGCTCCGCCTCAGTCCTGGGCGACTCGATTATGCCGTTCACCGACAAAACGTCCCCGGGGGTCTCGACCTCCTACCCTTGCCGGACGCGCTCGATTCCGTCGAGGTCCAGACCCGTACCCTCCTGGAGATGCTCGCGTTTCTCTCCAAAGGCGTCCAGGTACCGGAAGAGCATAGTGCGCGCGGCCTCGCCGCCCAGACCATCGGCCCCGATGGCTTGGTCTTTGACTGGCCTTGCGTCACGCAGGGCCTGTTCCGGGTGTGTGCGCAGAAGAAACGCCCCAAGGATGCCGCCGTGGCCATCGAATATCAGGGCTACTGGTACTTCATCCCCGCGGCAGACAAGCGCTCGAAGTCGACTCTCGCCCTCCTCCAAGCCCTGTTCAATCTCCAACTCTCCGAGCCCAAGCACGCCGGCCCCCTTCTGACTCTACCGGTGGGCTTGTAAGAAAATCACAAGCACAAACATTCAGAGCTATTTTAACTAAAAACTATTGTCACAATTTCAAGCTCTAACAAGTGAGCAACAAAGGCGGGCAACGCCCTGCCCGGCGTTCCGACGAGCAGGGCGTCTGTGTGTAGGCCGGGGACGCTGCAAGGCACTGTTGATACGGCGCAGCGTCGACAGGGAGCAGGCCCGGCCTGGCGTGTGCGGTGTTGACGGCTTGGACAATAGCGAGTTGCAAAACCGAAAACACCATCAGGATCACACATTAGATTCGCATGACGAACTATCACTTAATCGCATCTTCAGTCCAAGGCGGACCTCTCTGGACGCAACGCTCCCGACTCTCGAAGTCATCCCGTTGCGTTCAGTCTCCGGCGAGAAACACGCTCGGCACGAATGTCGCTCGCTTGGGCCTGCCTGGCATGTCCCCGAGGGCGGACAAATCAAAGGCATCTGCGGGAACGGCTCGACCATCACGACAACAGACGGGCCACGAGCGGTCACACTGGCGTGAGAGCCGGGCAGACGTTGGCTCCGAAGGATTGCTTGAGATGCCAACGCAGGGCGCCGCGGTGAGGAGTCGGACTCGGCGTCGGAACGCCGAGTCCAAGGACGCAGCCCCGTCAGGTCGCCTTGATCGCAATCCGCTTCGGCTTGGCCTCGGGCCTCTTGGGCAGTTGGACGTGGAGGACCCCATTGGTCAAGTTTGCCGTCACCTCATCGGCCTGCACACCATCGGGCAACACGATGGTCCGCTCGAACCGCCCGTACGAGCGGCCATTGTAGAGATACTGACGCGCCTCTTCTGGCTTCCGCTCGCCCCGGATGTAGAGCCTATCGTTGTGAACGGTCAACTCGATGTCATTGTCCGACATGCCGGGCATATCGATTTCAATAAAGATGTGGTCATCGTTCTGCCACACCCCTACCGGCGCCCATGACCATGCACGGCTCGGCGCACCATCATCGCCGATGACCCGGCCGAAAAGCGAGTCCTGGCGGTTGAAGGGGCGGGTGCTGGCTGGGGCAAACATCGCATCATTCCGAAGGATGGGAAGCATTGGAAAAGCTCCTCTCAAGAGTTCACGGGCAACTGTTGAAAGGAAATCAACCTTGCAAGTGAAGGGGTTTGGGACGGTGGCCCGTGCGTCACCGACTTGAGAAGCCCGCTTCGTCCCCCATAAGAAGCAACGAGTGTGCCGACTAGTCCAAGATTCTGTAATTCCTGTTGCACCAACAAATTATGGAATCCAATTCCTGCTGCACCGCCTCGCGACTGCCAGAATGACAGCATTTCCACCGCGGAGAAAGGTGCCAGTTTGGCAGCAGGCGTACCGGAGAGATACCTTCTGACAAATGCTACCGGTTAGAAGTTGGTCTGCGAAAACTCACTAGCTCCAAGAAAGCGATTGGCGGGCAAAGGTGGCCAATTTGGAAGGGGGACCGCCGCCAGAGAGTGGCGAGACGAATGGGTGCCCCGGGCGCAAAGCCCGAGGGCCCGGACTGTGAGTGATTCATCCAGCCGATGGCACGTCGCGCAATGATCTCGGTATATGTCAGGCCTTCCCCCGGGCAGTTCCGCCCCATATTCCGCATTGGCCTCATTGGGACTCGCGGCAAAACAAACAATGATAGTCCGAATAGTGGTGCTCGGCTTCAATGAGCGTGATCATCTCGCTCAAACGCAGCTCGTCTCCTCCGAAAAACGGATGTCTTCGCCTCACGGTCGCGATATCGTACTGAGGAAGATGCAGCCGGCGGAGTCGGCCATAGGTCTCGCCTGCCGGATACCTATCGTCGGCCTGCGTGTATGAGATATTGAGCTTCTTCGCCTCAGCATGGATCTGCCTGTGGCCTTCCTGGAGTTTCTTCAACACATAGTCTCTGCATGAGACGATCCCCAGGTCGCGGTTGGGGAGACTCTCGACAACCCCCGGATGTTCAAACATCCAGTCATTGACGGTGAGAACATCGTCGACCGTCTGATCGTGCGGACAGTAGAAGTGCAGGGTGACGCCCAGCGGCGGGGTGTAAGTTTGCGAATCCATGCGAAAGACGCCATGGCTGGAGATGAGACACTTTGGCGCATAGCCATTTGGCTCTTTGAACAGATAGGCCTGATTTCCTAGATGGACCTGGACCTTTGGCATCTGCATTCCTCCCGAGCCAATGATGGCGATGGTGGCGATGCCCCCGGAAGCCCTCCCTCATCGCACAGCCCTGGTATCGTGGTCGTCCCTGATTCTGAACGGGCGCGGCCTGACCGGTCTCGCACAAGGCGACACGAGATCGCCGACCCGTATTCACAGCTCGCGTTAGGGCGGCTCGGCCGAGATCCACGAACAACCATTCATCTCGACTCGGAATGACAACATCGGCCTAGAAGCCTGGAGAACGCAGGTACGGCGCATCGCAATCAGGTGATTCGAGGAGAGGCAGGAGTAATCTCTCGGTCCTGGACGAACTTGCGGACCGCGATGCCGCCAAACCCTCCTCCCTG
>Ga0182739_1003176_pt1 | contig 14613 bp, 15 predicted proteins | sample eDN5th30CBELigBY_FD_128873 | JGI IMG/M metagenome (GOLD analysis project Ga0182739, IMG submission 128873) | Enriched backyard soil microbial communities from Emeryville, California, USA - eDNA 5th pass 30_C BE-Lig BY (version 2) (version 2) | ecosystem: Environmental > Terrestrial > Soil >... | reverse complement strand
GCCGAGAGATCGCCAATCGCAATTCCTGCATTCTGCAACAGTTCATCGATCAACAGCGTGAGCCGGGAAGCGTGCACATTTGGCTCGTCGACATCAATGCAAGCTATCGTTTCGCCGTTGGCCGACAAGGCTACTGAACATACCTGTGTGGCGGTTGCGATTTGTAGGATGTAGTGGGTAGGCATAAGGGGGCAAAGTTAACGATTTTTATCGGTGGCCAATGAGGCAGGCACTTAAGGCACGGGATCATGTCCATGCCCGCCCCATGGATGGCATCTGGCAATGCGTTTGACGGCCAGCCAGCCGCCTTTAAATGGCCCATACTTACGTATCGCCTCCATAGCATATTGTGAACATGTGGGAGTGAAACGGCAGGAAGCCCCTAACATTGGCGAGAGCAACAATTGATACCCACGTATCAACAAAAGGAAAACGCCTTTAAGGGCTGCCTTAATGATATGGTCCCAGGTATAACGCAACACCTTCATCACGCTTCATTGTGCAGTTTCTCCAACACAGCAGCCATGCGGTCGCGTAAAACCGAAAAGTCCAATGGCTTATTGCTCACGTATTGAATAGCAATGGCCAGGCCATATGGTTTGCCTTCGAAAGCAGGATACAACAGTTTGTTTTTTTGCAGCCGATAGCATTCGCGCATCCGGCGCTTCAATAGATTTCGGTGTACAGCGCGCCGGAACCGGCGTTTGGGTACAGACAACATTACCTGCACCGTTGATGCCTCCTCAGTCCGCATAAACACCACCCGATAGGGATGAATAAGAAAAGAAGAACCATCGCGGAAAAGGTTATCGATCAACCTTTTACTACACAATCGTTCTTCTTTTGAAAATGTTTTTCTTTCCATCATCGATGACATACCCCCCGTATCCGGCTAAAGCCCCGGGTGCGAGCGGTCACCGGTAATGTCGACGCTTAGGCTTTATGACGGCCTTCGTCTGATACCGAAAGACGCTGCCGCCCTTTTGCCCGTCTAGCGGCCAATACCCGACGGCCATTGGCAGAGCTCATGCGCTCCCTAAACCCATGCTTGTTCTTTCTTTTCCGTTGCGACGGCTGAAATGTTCTCTTCATGACGCTTGATATCTTTTTATTGTGTTATTTCAAAATGAAAGTGCAAATGTACGGGTAAAACAGATAATTATCAAATATATGTGTGAGTTATTTTACATGCAAGCGCAATTATAATTCTATTGATTGTAGCATGAATTTATCTAAGTTTGCAACATGAGAACATTAAAGACCGTGGCATTTTGCGCCGCGTTGCTTATTCATCTAAGCACCGCATATGCCCAGTTAAACCGCTCGCTCTACGTCATATACGACACCCAGAAAAAAACTGAAATCACGCTAGCGGAGTTGGCTGCTTCATTTGATCATGTCGATGTCGTATTCTTCGGCGAAGAACATAACGACTCGGTAGCACATGCGTTGCAATACGAATTACTGAAGGCAATGGACGAACGATATGATCGCATGGCACTTTCGATGGAAATGTTTGTCAGTGATGATCAATTGGTATTGAACGAATACCTATCCGGCATCATTACTGAACGAAACCTCAGCAAAGATGCAGTATTGTGGGATAATTATAAGGATTACCGCCCGCTGGTTGAGTATGCCAGGGAAAACGGGCTGCCGGTACTGGCAGCCAACGCACCAAGCCGGTATACGAACCGGGTGACCCGATTGGGGTTAGAAAGCCTGAATGTGCTGGACAAATCGGCCAAACACCTACTGGCTCCGCTTCCCATAGATACACTGACGGGGCCCTATCATGAAAAGTTTGCCGGACTTATGGGTGGCCATGAAGGGATGGGCAACATGAAGATATACCAGAGCCAGAACCTCTGGGATGCCACAATGGCTTACCGCATCAGCAGGTTCATAAAAGAAAAGAACGTTGGAAAAATCCTTCACCTCAATGGTCGGTTTCATAGCGACGAGCAATTGGGAACGGCGGCACAACTTCGTAACTACGCGCCGCGGCGGACAGCCATTGCCAACATTTCCTGCTTTACCGACGAGAACTTCAGCAGTCCCGACTGGGCATCATTTGCCCATCTGGGAGACTTCATTATCCTCACAAACCCGCCAACCCCCGGCACCTTTTAAAAAAAGGTGCTTTTCAGGCATCTTCTCTTCCAACTTAACGCTTACTGCTTGGCTCGTAACAGATCCCTAATCTCGGTAAGCAACACCTCTTCCTTAGAAGGTTCGGGAGGTGATTCCGGAACTTCTTCTTCTTTCCGTTTCAGGGAATTGAGGCCTTTGATGACGAGAAAAATACAGAATGCAATGATTAGGAATTCAATGATGACATTGATAAAATTACCATAGGCAATAGCCGTCTCGGCAATCTCGTTGACTGGATCAGCGGGCTCGATTACATATTTCATTTCCGAGAAATCGATGCCGCCTGTCAGGTAACCGATGGGGGGCATGATTACATCATTGACCAACGAGGTCACGATTTTGCCAAAGGCCCCGCCGATGACCACACCGACAGCAAGGTCCACCACGCTGCCGCGCATGGCGAATTCCTTGAATTCTTTCATAAATCCCATAAAACATTAAGGTTAATTTGTTAATTAAATATTTCTCAACGTCTAAATTGGGTATTTTAGACGGCTAAACAAATTTTTTTTTCATTAAGTTTACATAAGCTACTTACGCGGGGCTGCCTGTTTGTCATTAAATTTAATCTAATACACTGTTACAAATATATTTTAACTTATATTTGCATTAGTTACGTGACTTACTTATGAAATAGCCAACTGCCTGGATAGGGGGCGTCTATGATAAACATTAACAAATGACAGAGATATTGATAGCAGATGATCATGGAATCGTTAGGCTGGGCACATCTATCGTGGTGAAAGAGGCATTACCTCTTGCACGGGTCACCCAGGCTGAAGATTTCGATGAAATGATCAAGCTCCTGTCGGAAAAGCCGTACGACCTTGTGCTTCTCGATATCAATATGCCGGGAGGTAACAACATCAAAATGGTTGAAAAAGTACTACTCATTCAGCCAAACATAAAAATACTGGTATTTTCATCGTACGATGAAACGTTATATGCCCTTCGTTACCTCCAGGCCGGTGCAGCTGGTTACCTCAACAAGAATACTTCGAAAGCAGACCTGAAAGAAGCGATTCTTTCGGTCATCCAACGGGGCAAATACATGAGTCCCGAAGTACGGGAGTTGTACTACAACACGCTCACTATGGGAAAATCCGTACTAAAAGCAGACAACCCCTTAAACCACCTTTCCAATCGTGAAGTAGACGTAGCAAAATACCTGGTACAGGGGTTAGGCATTATGGATGTATCCAAGGCACTCAACCTAAGCACATCAACAGTAAGCACCTATAAAACACGTATCTTCGAGAAACTCCAGGTTGAAAATATTGCCGAACTCATCGAAAAGTTCCGGCTACACTCGGGCGCCTGACCTTAACCAATAAGCTGATCAATCGTAGTAACCGGAATATCACGCACATCCGGCCGCGCAAGCGGCGTGCGGTGGAGATACGTATAACCCAGATCTTTCTGAAGCGTCCAAAGCATGGGCGCTAAAAATGCAACGGACGCCTTATACCCTTGTATCGTTGCGGCAAGGTTGCCCGTATCTTTGGAATTCCGGGCTTCATTCTCTATCTCAAACGGACCATCAAATTCCTTTTCGATAAGCCGATCGACGAACGCCCGCCAATCCATACTGTCCGAGCCGCCAAAGCCGGGTAGCATCGCCTCATAGTGGTGCCGGTCCCAATCATTGGCGGGAATCGACACCCCTGCCCTTTCGGCTAGCTCCGCATCGACAAGTTGCATGGGATACATACCACCCCAGTCGGTGCGTGCGGTTGTGTTGAGGTTCCGGGTTGCTTTCACATGAATGCGGTGGACACGTGCCATATCGGTCTGTGCAATCACATCCACGGGATTGGTATGCTGCCACACATCGTGGGATGGATCGTATATCTCCCCATGAGCGTTGCTGGGTATAAGCGCATACATCAGTTTGCGCGCGGCCAGCACTCCGGGCAGGTTGTTGTAGGTGGAGGTGTAGGCCGCCGAACGCCATCCTTCCATCGGGCAGTTTTCATACAGGATGGTTACACCCAAATCTTCCGCATATCGGATAATCGGCGCAAACACGCGTTTGTACGCTTCCAGGTTCTTTTGAAACCCATCTGCCTGAACACCGAGTTCATGGTCGTAGCCCACAAATGTCCCCACCTTCACATCATTGGCATTCCCTCCGAGCAGGTGGGCCATACGTATCAGCTTAAGTAGGTGATTTTGGTTTTTTATTCGCTCCTGCGGGTCGCCGCCGATCATATTTTCAAAGGCACCAAGTGATAGCCTCAGGTTAGTCATATTGAACTGGTCAATAAGGATCTTGGCCGTATCCGGTGTAAAATGATCATAATCAAGGTGAGTAGCCGTGTGGTCCTGCCTGGTTCCATCTCGTCGGAAAACGCACAGGTCGATGCCTTGCGCGCCGATCTCCACGGCGGTATCCACCAATTGGGGCAACGTAAGCTTATCGAAAGCGGAACTCATCACCCAAATCGGGTTATTTGGTTTGTTCGTCATCATCGTACGTCTATTTGGACCGACAATATAAAAAAAAAGCCCTGAAAATCAGGGCTCTTTAGCTGTTGGACGATGTCAAACAGTATACTTATTTTGCATTTTTTGCGTCTTGGATTTCCAGGCGGATTGCCTGAGCCAGGTTTTTCACATCCTGCAGGCCTTTTCTTACCCGAGTACCGGCGGCATTGTTGCCTTTGTTGAAGAATTTGTCTGCATCCCCGTCTAACCCTTCAATCAAGCTCTTAAGTTCATTAAATTTTTGGATACTTGCCATAATAAATACTCCTTTTTAGTTTTTAATTTAAATAAGTTAATAATCTACAGTGCGTTAAAAGTAGAATCTTTTTTCGGAAAAAAAAACTTTAAAACACCCAAAACAAGCTTTAAACGCACTTTTTTTTCCACATCATTCGAATTACCAGTACATCAACACGATCGGAACGACACACATCATGCTGACACACAGCTTAATAAGTCAAAACACGTGAATGAAACGATCCTGGTTTTTCTACAGATAAGAACGTGTTCTTTTTATCACCAACGTGGCTAATAATCTCTACAATTACTCCGATTGTAAAGAAACAGCTTGCTTATAAGCTCCGGCCGCCAATTTTTCACTCACGGCTGTAAACGCGTCCAATGTATATTCCACGTCCTCTTGCGTATGCACAGCCGTTGGGATAAGTCGCAACTCGATCAGGCCTTTAGGGATAACCGGATAGACCACAATCGAACAGAATATACAATGTGTTTCCCGCAAATCGCGCGTAAGTGCAGTCGCTTCATGCAAGTCGCCCTTTAGGAACACCGGTGTTACCATGGTATTGGTGGCTCCGATATCAAATCCACGCTCCTGTAATCCGCGTTGCAATGTCTGTGCAACAATCCATAGCCGTTCGCGAAGCTCGGGACTATTCTTCAGTAATTCGAATCGCTTCTTCAATCCAATCACCATAGGCATGGGGAGCGACTTTGCGAATGTCTGCGACCGCATATTGTACCGGAGGTAGGTAATCACCTCTTTTGTAGAAGCTACAAATGCACCGATTCCGGCCATCGATTTGGCAAATGTACCAAAATAGATATCGACATCTGATATGCAGTCCTGTGCTTCGTGCGTACCGGCACCGGTGGGGCCCATGGTTCCGAAACCGTGCGCATCGTCAACCAGCATACGGAATGCATACTTCTCTTTCAAGGCAGCGATGGCTTTTAGCTTTCCCTGCGCACCCGACATACCAAATACACCTTCAGTAATCAGCAGGATGGACCCACCGCTCATCCGCGCCAGCTTGGATGCCCGTATCAGCTGCCGTTCGCAGCTATCGAGATCATTATGTTGATACACAAACCGCTTTCCCATATGCAGGCGCACACCATCTACGATACAAGCATGTGATTCTGCATCGTAAACGATAATATCATTACGGTCTACCAAGGCATCAATAATGGACACCATGCCTTGGTAACCATAGTTAAGTAGAAATGCATCTTCCTTGCCGACGTAAGCAGCCAAGTCCTGCTCCAGCTCTTCATGGTGGCTACTGTTGCCTGACATCATCCGTGCGCCCATGGGATAGGCCATACCGAAGTCGGCGGCAGCCTGGGCATCAGCAGTTCTTACATCGGGATGGTTAGCCAATCCCAGGTAATTGTTAAGGCTCCATATCAGATGCTCCTTCCCGTTAAATAACATGCGGGGGGCAATTTCGCCTTCGAGTTTCGGAAACGAAAAATAACCATGTGACCACTCGTAATGCTGGCCTATTGGCCCTAGATTTTTCGCTATTTTATCAAATAAGTCCAATATCTATGTTGCGTATAAATGAGACAAAAATCGTTGCAAAGATAAACTTTAAATCAAAAGCTACCAACATGTCGGTGTAACCGTGGGGTCAGTAAATACAAAAAAAACTGTTTGACCAGGCTTCCCTTACCAAACAGTTTGTTTATGCTGATTTCGAAGCGGGCGGCAGAAAGACACTAATCCACGTTATCGTGTAAAAATGAATTATTGGGTCTAATCTCCGTAATACCTTCTTCAGTAGACAGGGTAAATCTCGATACTTGCGACTCCGACGAGTGCGGCACATCGTCCAATGCCATTTGCTTCCGCCTGTAAGCAGGTTCTGTTTCCAGCTCCTGTAAACCATTCGCAGATTTGAGCTTCATGCTCAATTCTTTGAGTCGCAGGATACGTTCTTTGGTTTTCAGCAATTCTTTCTCCACATGCTCGGGCGTCTTGTGCTCATCCGCTCCGCGGCTCACTTGTTCTTCCTTTGGAGCGGAATAGGCGCTTGCCTGATCCTGCATGGTGTGGTTATTATCTTCAATTGGTTCCTCCTCGCGGGGTGCTTCCTCACCAAATGTGCTTGGCAGTTCAAAATGGAAGGCAGACGCAGTGGTCCTCACTTCGTAGCCATCATCTGCACTATCATCAGCCTGACTGGGGTGTTCATTTTCTGGTGTCAGCGTGTGACGGATAATGCCATCCCTATCGGGTGTATTATTGCGCAGTTGTGGCTTGGACGATGAAGTGCTGAACAGGTCGGCCTGATGTGCCGCCGGGTGAGCTCCGCTTCGCTCGGTAGCGGGTCTAAGCATGGGTTCGGGGGCATCGGCAGCATCGTCATCCTTATCTTTCAGCACAAACTGGTTAATGGGCTTCACATAGGATGCTTTGGGTTCCTCCGGCGTAAGCGGAATTTCAATCCGTTCGTTCTCTTTTTCTTTTATCCGTTCTTCCGATGTCTGGAAACCAGTAGCGATAATAGTTACCGACAACTCATTTTCAAACCCTTCATTGATACAGTTACCCCAGATCAGATCGGCAGAGAGCCCCGCCTTGTCCTGAATATAATCAGTAATGATAGTTACTTCATCCATAGTCACTTCCTGCTTTCCGGAAGTGATATTGAGCAGGATGTAACGTGCTCCCTCAATTTCGTTGTCTTTAAGCAAAGGCGAGGCCAATGCTCCTTCAACCGCACGCAGCGCACGATCTTCACCCTCGGCAACATCGTTCCCCATGATGGCTACGCCGCTATCGTTCATAACGGTCCGCACATCCTTGAAATCTACATTTACATAACCCGGAATGGTAATAATCTCAGCTATGCCCTTCGCAGCAGTAGTCAAGATATCATCGGCCTTCGCAAACGCAGCGGTCATCGTGAGGTTGCCGAAAATATCACGTAACCTGTCGTTTGAAATCACTAGATACGAATCGACATACTTCGTCAGTTCGCCCAGGCCGTCTTCTGCCTGCATACGGCGGCGTTTGCCTTCAAAGGCAAACGGAGTCGTAACAATGGCGACGGTGAGGATACCGAGTTCCTTGGCTGCTTTAGCCAATACGGGGCTCGCTCCAGTTCCGGTACCACCACCCATTCCGGCGGTAATGAACAACATCTTCGTATTGGAACCCAACATGCGCTTGATGTCTTCGATGCTTTCGATGGCAGAGTTCTCGCCGACACTGGGGTCGGCACCGGCGCCCATCCCTTCGGTAAGGCTGGCCCCCAATTGTACCTTGTTTGGAATGGAACTTAACTCCAGCGCCTGCGCATCTGTGTTACACACGATGAAATCCACACCGCTGATTCCCTGCTTATACATGTGGTTCACTGCGTTTCCGCCACCTCCACCTACGCCAATTACCTTGATAATTGCCGATTGCTCCTTTAGCATTTCAAATTTAAAAGACATATTTCAATCGTATTTTGCTCCAACAGAGCGTGATACAAAACTCATTTCGATTCAATATTCGTAGTGTAATAATAGCACTTTTTACACAATGGTTTTCCACAATTGTTAACAATGTGGAAAAAATAGCTGTTGTTGAAAACTATCGCTTACCGAGGTAGGACGCATCGTCGATCTCATTGCCGTCTTTGATGATATCCCTAAACCATTTGAACAGCCCCTTTTCTTTATTTCCACTTTGCGCAATATCCTTAATGGACACGCGGTCTGCTTTATTCTCGTTCATTTCTTCCTGCTCTTCTTCGGCTTGTATCCCTTTAATCAGCAAGCCGATACCAGTTGCATACAATGGGCTTTTCAATTCGTCATAGCTATTTTTGGGCAGTATCTCATTTTTGGCCAGATGCTCGTTGGGGAATCCGACCCGGCAATCGATGCCGGTGATATATTCAACCAACTGAACAAGGTGTTTCAGCTGTGCGCCGCCACCGGTAATAACGATACCACCGATCAGCTTGTTTTCATAGCCCGATGACTTGATCTCGTAATAGACGTGTTCGATAATCTCTTCCATCCGCGCTTGAATAATATAGGCGAGGTTTTTGACCGAAATCTCCTTCGCTTCGCGACCGCGCAGTCCGGGAACGCTAATCACTTCATTCTCCTTATTTTCGTCCGCGAGCGCCGATCCGAAACGAATTTTCAACAGCTCCGCTTGGTTACGCAACACAGAACACCCCTGTTTGATGTCCTCTGTAACGATGTTGCCGCCTAACGGGATCACCGCCGTATGGCGGATGATGCCTTCGTGGAATATGGCCACATCGGTTGTGCCGCCACCGATATCGACCAGCACAACACCAGCATCCTTATCTGCCTCGTCAAGTACGGCTTCGGAAGAGGCCAGCGGTTCGAGGATTAGGTCCTGCACCTCCAGCGTGGCATTGTCTATACATTTTTTGATGTTTTTGACAGCGCTTACCAGTCCGGAGATAATATGGAAGTTTGCTTCCATGCGGCGCCCTGCCATGCCGATAGGATCTTTTATTCCCGGCTCATTATCGATAGTGAACTCCTGTGGCAATACATGGATAATCTCCTCGCCCGGGGGAAGCACAAGCTTATACATGTCTTCGATAAGCCGTTCGATATCCATCCGGTTAATTTCGCTGTCGTCTCTGCGGGTAAGGATACCCCGGTGCTGGATACTTTTGATGTGCTGACCGGCAATACCGACATTAACGACCTTGATATCAACATTGGACTGCCCGGCAGCTTCTTCTACCGCCTGCCTGATGCTGTTTACTGTCTTCTGGATGTTGGCAACGACCCCCCGGCTTACGCCCGAAGACTCCGCTTTACCTACCCCAAGAATTTCGATTTTGTTCGCGCCACTGCGTCGGCCTACGGTGACGCATATCTTCGTTGTACCAATGTCAAGCCCCACGATGATTGGCGAGTCCTTTTCCGCTGTTACTTTTGCTTTCATAATTATTGTGTATTGTTGCTATTTATTGAACTATGATGAGTTGAATCCGGTATAATTACGATGTCTTCCGGGTTGAAATTGGCACTGCGTTCGCAGACGATTTGTCCGGCAAATTTGAGGCTTACCGATTTATAAGCGTTTATTCCCGTTTTGGGGACAATCTTACGGTAAAACAACAACAACTTTTCGAACTTCTTATCCAACGAATCGGCGTTACCCAAAATAATGCGCTGCCCGCCTACACGTGGCACCAATTCGATATCCTGTTCTTGATTTACATAAAGCTGCACTACCTGGCTGCTCCACAGGCTATCGCCACTGATGTATTGGGCAGTTTTGAAAACATCTGCCACTAACTCGCTTTTTATGCTGTCGAGGGTGCCGTCGTACGGTTCTGAAATAAAGCCATTGGCTATCGGAACCCGCGGCACGTATTTCAATGAAACAGGCATCTTATGACCTTGTAAGTCGACATAAAAATCAGGGCCATCACGGTTAATGAATCGGACCACCGCTTCGCGTTGTTTAACGCGAACAGTCAGTAGCCCATCCATATCTGTTGTAACAACGGCGGAAAAAACATAGGGAATTTGCCGCAGGTCCAGCTCGATTTGATGTATGGGAATACTTTCCAACGTACGGCCTTCCAACTCGCCGAATTTCTCCACCAGCAATTCCGAGATGTCTTTCTGTTCGATGAACGACTCATTACCCAACAGGATAACCCGCACAGCAGTACATGCCTGCTCGCTGCTCTTGGTACCGATGAACCCCATCAACATGATGGTACCGAGGAGCAATACCACGCCTAACGCCCCGTACAAAACGTTACGCCAATTAAACCGATATGATGCGCTGTTAATCATGCTCCAATATGGTCTTGAGTGGTTTCACCAATAGGTCGATGTCTCCGGCACCGGCCGTCACCAGCAATTCAGGGCGCACGGTGCGCACATAATCCATTATATTTTCGGAGCTCAAAAGGTGTTTGTCACCGACCTCGACTTTATCCAGCAACATCCGTGCGTCAACACCCTTTATCGGCATTTCACGAGCCGGATAGATTTCCATCAGCAACAGGGTGTCTACCATACCTAGTGCTTCGGCGAAGCCAACCACAAAATCACGTGTGCGGCTAAACAAATGAGGCTGGAAGATAGCCGTCAGCTTCTTCGTGGGGTACAGCTGCCTTACCGCCGAGAAGAATGCTTTCAACTCCTCGGGATGATGTGCATAGTCATCAATATAGATGGAATCCGTTGTTTTTACAATATACTCAAAACGACGTTTTACGCCAGCAAATGTCGACAGCGCCTGCGTAATTTTAGCATCAGGAATTTTCATCAGTTGAGCAACAACAGTTGCCGCCACGGCATTTTCCACATTGTGTCGCCCGGGCACCCCCAGATGCATATCGGGGATGTGCTGCCCGTCGCGGACGTAATCGTAAAAAAATTCGCCGCGCTTAATGCGGATGTTGTCTGCATATGCATCCGTCACCTCCGTTGTTGAATAATGAACGTCGGCGTCGAACGGCAGGTCTGCTCTGACGATGCGCTTTCCATCTGGGTGCAGCTGCCCCAGGAATAATCTGAATGATTCATGGAGCTGGTCTTTGTCACCATAAATATCCAGGTGATCGGCGTCGGCAGAGGTCACCACGGCAATATCGGGATACAATGTCAGGAAAGAACGATCGAACTCATCGGCCTCCACCACCATTACATCGTTGTCGGAAAAGAGCACGTTGGTGTCGTAATTTGTACTCAGGCCTCCCAGGAATGCGGAGCAACCGAGACCGCTGTCTGTCAGAATATGCGTAATAAGCGCGGTGGTCGTGGTCTTACCGTGGGTACCGGCAACGGCAATCGTAAATTTATGCTGGCTAATCAGCCCCAGCACCTGTGACCGCTTGAACAGCGTGTGTCCCAACTCCTGAAATTGGTTCAGGATATCCAATTCGCCCGGCACCGCCGGGGTATAGCAGATCAGGGTATGTTCATCCGGCGATTTAAAAGCCCCATTGACGGCGTCGAAATCGTCCACATAGTTTATGGTGATACCTTCCGTCACCAAACGGCGCGTCAGGTCGGTCTCCGTTTTGTCATACCCCCCTACCAGACAGCCCAAATGACGGAAATACCGTGCCAGGGCACTCATGCCAATGCCACCGATCCCGATGAGATATACCTGCCTGATATTTGTGATGTCCATGCTTCTGTTTATCTTCTTTGCTTATTGTTTTCCAGCCAATTTTAACACTTCCCGGGCGATCACCTCGTCCGCATCCAGGACAGCCATTTTTTTCAAGTTTGCACACAACATTTCGGACTGCTCTTGATTATTTAACAAGTGCAGCGCGGTATCTATCAGTTTCCGCGGAGCATCCGAATCGGACACCATCAGCGCTGCGGTCTTATCCACCAACGCCTGTGCATTTTTGGTTTGGTGATCTTCAGCCACGTTTGGCGAAGGCACCAATATCGTGGGTTTCGCAACCACACAAAGTTCAGCAATGGTTCCAGCCCCGGCCCTTGCAATGATGATGTCGGCCGCAGCATAAGCAAAATCCATCCGTTGAAGGAACGCCGTCAATTTTACGTATTCATTGTATTTCGGGTCAAGGGCACCGCTTAACGAATCATAATAATAAGCACCGCACTGCCAAATTAGCTGCACATCGGCCGCGATCAATCGCTCCAGTCCGTTCTGCATGCTTTCATTCAATGTTCGCGCGCCCAGGCTCCCTCCTGTAAGCAGGATGGTCTTTTTATCCGCCGAGAGCCCCAGCGAAGCCATCGCTTCTGCCCGCTTATGTGCTATCGTTACCGCATCGCGGCGAATCGGATTGCCGGTAAACAAAATCTTATCCCGGGGAAAAAACTTCTCCATCCCATCGAACGCCACACACACTTTGTCTGCTTTTTTAGCCAAACGCTTGTTGGTGATACCGGCGTACGAATTCTGCTCTTGAATCAAGTACGGCACGCCCACCCGCGCAGCGGCATGCAGCAGCGGCCCGGAGGCGTATCCACCGACTCCCACAGCTACATTGGGTTTAAAATCACGGATAATCTCGTGCGCCTTACGGATACTTTTATACAATTTGAAGGGCAAGGCAAGGTTCTTCCAGAGTGACGTCCTATTCATTCCCTGGATGTCGAGGCCAATAATCTCATATCCTGCGGCCGGAACCTTTTCCATTTCCATCTTCCCGTTGGCCCCTACAAACAGCAATACGGTATCAGGTGCCAGACGCGTCAACGCGTTGGCAATAGCGATGGCCGGGAAGATGTGTCCGCCTGTACCGCCTCCGCTTATGATAATCCGTTTTGCCATCGTCATTAACTCCTTCTAATTTCTTCGTTTTGTTAGCCCATTGCGGGGATCTCTCCCACAACTACTTTCTTGTTTTGCTCGTTTGGCTTGCTAATCCCTTTCATCTCATCGATATTGCGGCTTACGCTCAGAATGATACCAAAGGCTAAACTGGTAAATAATATGGATGTGCCCCCCATGCTTACCAGCGGAAGTGGGATACCTGTTACCGGTCCCAGACCGACTGCGACGGCCATGTTGCCTAATGCCTGCAACGCGAGGCTGAATCCAAGCCCCGCCGCCAATAGGGCGCCGAATGCTTTGGGGCTTAAGGTGACTATCCGAATACATCGGAACATCAATGCCACATACAGACACACCAATATCACCCCGCCTACCGCACCGTATTCTTCGATGATAATCGCGAAGATAAAATCGGAATATGGATGTGGTAGCACGTTCCGTTGCGTACTATTGCCCGGTCCTTTACCGAATAGCCCGCCGGATGCGATCGCAATCTTCGCATGGTCTGCCTGATAAGATTTTTCAGAATCGGCCTGCTCGCCGTTCAAGTATGTGTCTACCCGCGACATATAAGTTTCCCGCCTTGGCCCCAGTGCCACCACTAAAACCAATAATACGAAAACACCCAGGCATACGTAAGCTATTTGCTTGATACTGATACGCCCGATGATCAGCAACAGTACGCTAACGCCAAATAACATCAATGCGGTAGACAGGTTTGCCGGGGCGATGAGGACAAATATGACACAGACGGATCCCATAATGGGCAGGAATGCCTTTTTGACGTCCTTGATATTTTCCTGTTTACGTGTCAAGGTCCGCGCGAGAAACGTGATCAATGCCAGCTTCGCCAAGTCAGAGGTCTGAAACGTTTGGTTGATCACCGGAATGGTCACCCAACGACTGGCTTCATTGACGGTATTGCCAAACAACAAGGTATACAGCAATAGCGGAATGGTAATCGCCATCAGGATTTTGGAGATACCAGCATACCAACGATAGTCTAGCAAATGGGAAAAATACATTAGCGCAAAACCGCCGAATATCAGTAATGTGTGTTTGATAAGATATACTTCCGTACCCTTACCTTCTTTGTACGCTAAGGTGCCGACAGAACTGTATACCGCAAGCAGCGACCATACCGATAGTACGATGATGATAATCCACAGCCATCGATCTCCTTTCAATTTTGAAAATGCTTGTTCCATTTTTCTGGTGTTAGCTGTCGGCCGTCAGTTCCCGGCATTCAGCAGTTTATTATTAAGCAACTTACAAATCCATCACCGCTTCCTTGAACTGGTTGCCGCGATCCTCGAAATTCCGGAACCAGTCAAAGCTGGCGCATGCCGGCGACAGCAGCACGGTATCGCCCTTCTGGGCTAAATGCGAAGCAATTTCAACAGCATCGCGCATACTTGAGCTATTGACAATTATCCGGACATCATCTTCCAGCG
>Ga0182739_1003175_pt1 | contig 14614 bp, 8 predicted proteins | sample eDN5th30CBELigBY_FD_128873 | JGI IMG/M metagenome (GOLD analysis project Ga0182739, IMG submission 128873) | Enriched backyard soil microbial communities from Emeryville, California, USA - eDNA 5th pass 30_C BE-Lig BY (version 2) (version 2) | ecosystem: Environmental > Terrestrial > Soil >... | reverse complement strand
GCCGTCTGCGAGCAGGTGGAAGACCCCAAGCAGGCCAAGGGGCTAGTCAAACGCGAGGTGGTGCGGGTCGTCACGCCCGGCACGCTCACCGACGAGTCGATGCTCGACCCCAAGACGGCCAATTACCTGGCCGCCATCGTCGAGACTGGCGGTAAGCTCGGTCTGGCCTGGGTCGAGCTCTCCACCGGGCGATTCTCGCTCACGGGTGTGTCCCGAACCGAGCTGACCGACGAAATGGCCCGGCTGAACCCCGCCGAGACTCTGGTCTCGGAGCTCAGCCTCGACTCCCCCTGGGTCCGGACCCTTCGGACCCACCTCGGGTCGTCGATCACCTCGCGGCCGTCGTGGGATTTCCTCGCGGAACAGGCCCGCAACACCCTCAACGACCACTTCGGGATCACGACCCTGGCGGGCTTCGGGATCGACGACCAGGCCCCCGAGGTCGCGGCCGCCGGAGCGCTGGTGGCCTATCTCCGCGACACTCAGAAGTCGACGCTCGGCCACCTGACCCGGCTGACCCCGTACCGCCGGGCCGACGTCCTGGCCCTCGACGAGATGACCCGGCGCAGCCTTGAACTGACCCGGACCTTGCGGGATGGCAAACGGGAAGGATCGCTCCTCCAGGTCATCGACCGGACCTGCACCCCGATGGGCGCCCGGCTGCTGGCCGACTGGCTAACCTCTCCACTGACCCACCTGGAGCCAATCGCCGAGCGCCACGAAGCGGTCGGCGAGCTTCTGGGCGACTCGCTCCTGCGAAGCGACCTCCGCTCGGCCCTGGGCCAGTCCTACGACCTCGAACGCCTGGCCGCGCGGGTCGGAACCGGCCGCGCCACCCCGCGCGATTTGGTCGCCCTGGCCCGGACGCTCGCCCTCCTGCCCAAGATCCGGGCCCGCCTGACCGCCCGGACCTCGAAGCGGCTCAACGAGCTCGAGGCCGCGCTGGAACTCTGCCCGGAGGTTCGCTCCGCGATCGAATCGGCCCTGGTCGACGATCCCCCCTTGACCCTCAAAGAAGGGGGCCTGATCCGCGACGGCTACCACCCCGACCTCGACGAACTCCGCGAGATCGCCCGGGGAGGGAAGTCCTGGATCGCCCGGTTCCAGACCGAGCAGGTCCGCCGCACCGGCATCACGAACCTCAAGGTCGGGTTCAACAAGGTCTTCGGCTACTATATCGAGATCAGCCACGCCCAGGGGTCGAAGGTTCCCCCCGACTTCATCCGGAAACAGACGGTCAAGAACGCCGAACGCTACATCACCCCCGAGCTGAAAGAGTACGAGGACAAGGTCCTCCGCGCCGAGGATCGGGCCAACGAGCTCGAGTATGAGCTCTTCACAACCCTGCGTGATCGGGTCGCGGCCGAGGCCCCCCGCCTGATCCAGGCAGGCGCCGTGCTGGCGCAGGTCGACGTCCTCTCCGGCCTGGCCGAGCTCGCGGCAAAGCAAGGTTACTGCCGCCCCGAGATGGTCGCCGAGCCCGTCCTGGAGCTCGAGAGCGGCCGCCACCCGGTGCTCGACGTGCTCATGCCGCCCGGCGATTTCGTGCCCAACGACACGCAGCTTGGTCCCAACGAAGGCAGCGGTACGATCGTCGTGATCACCGGGCCGAACATGGCAGGCAAGAGCACCTTCATCCGTCAGGTCGCGCTCCTCTCGATCATGGCCCAGATCGGCAGCTTCGTCCCCGCCCGCCGCGCCCGGATCGGCATCGTCGACCGCCTGTTCGCGCGCGTCGGAGCCACCGACGAGTTGAGCCGAGGTCAGAGCACCTTCATGGTCGAGATGACCGAAACCGCCAACATCCTCAACAACGCCACGGCCAACAGCCTGGTGATCCTCGACGAGATCGGTCGGGGCACCAGCACGTTCGACGGGATCTCCCTGGCCTGGGCCATCACCGAGCACCTGCACGACCAGGTCGGGTGCCGGACCCTCTTCGCCACCCACTACCACGAGCTGGTCGAGCTCGAGAAGACCAAGCCCCGGCTCCGCAACGCCAACGTCGCGGTCCGCGAGAGCGAAGGCGAGATCGTGTTCCTCCACCGGATCATGCCCGGCGGCGCCGATCAGAGCTACGGCATCCACGTCGCCCGGCTGGCCGGCGTCCCCAACCCGGTCCTGGAACGGGCGCGCGAAATCCTCGGCTTCCTCGAGAAGCAGCACGGTCCCGACCCCGGTCCACCGGCGGGCCCGATCCGTAAGGTCAAGTCAGGCCGGGCCCTCACGGGCAGCCTGTTCGCCGCTCTCCCCGACCCGCTCCTCGACGAGCTCCGGCGCATCGACCCGGCCAGCCTCAGTCCCGAGCTCGCCCTCGACCTCATCAAGAAGCTGCGCGAGCTCGCCTGACCGACCCTATCAAGGCCCCTCCCTCGCTCCACCAACGGATTGAACCACGAAGGAGGTGCCACAGGAAGGCTCGATCGCTGAAGTCCAGTTCACCGATTGAACTCGATCTCTCGGCGAAATAGACCAGCCTGGCACGACCTCAAGGAGAAAGTGCCAGCGCCAGGTCCTTAGACCGGCTCAAGCACCAGTCGTCCGCAAAGACTGCACCGCCCGGAATCTCTCTTCCGGCATCGCCTACCGGAACGAACAGAACCCCGACCGAATGCCCGCTCGAAGGACACCAACAACAACCTTGGGGAAGCCCCAAAATGCGTGGTCACTTCACATTGGCGATCGCTTGGAGTTGTCTGCTGGTCGCTGCGGCCGGTTTCGCGGCGGACGTTGTCCCAAAGTCCGACGCCCTGCAGGCATTTCCAGGCGCGGAGGGCTGGGGGGCGGCTAGCAAGGGCGGCCGGGGCGGCCGGGTCATCAAGGTGACCAATCTCAATGCCTCTGGTCCGGGCAGCCTGACAGAAGCCTGCGCTGCCGACGGGCCGCGGATCGTCGTCTTCGACGTTAGCGGGGTGATTCGAGGCGATATTCGGATCACCAAACCCTTCATCACAATCGCCGGTCAGACCGCTCCAGGAGCCGGCATCACGGTCGAGGGCGTCATCTCGAGCTACGACTACGGCGTTCACGACGTCATCATTCGCCACCTTCGCGTCCGTCGCCGGCGCGACTTCGGCGCGGGGGGCGACTGCATCCAACTTGGCGGGTTGGGACCCACCCGCTCCGGCACGTACAACATCATCCTTGACCACCTGTCCCTGAGTTGGGGCAACGACGAGGTCATCGACCTCTACCACGCGCACGACGTGACCGTGCAATGGTGCACGATCGAGGAGTCCGACGATCAGGGCCACGATAAAGGCCCCCACAACTACGGGCTCATCTCCGCCGCCGAAAACAATGGTGCTGTTTCCATACACCACAATCTTTGGGCCCATCACTCTCGCCGCGTCCCCTGCATGGCTCCCTACCGTGAAAACGCGGCCGGCGATTTCTGCAACAACGTCGTCTACAATTGCCGTGGCGGCTATGTCGACGACGGTCACGGAAGCCGCGCCAGGAGCCCCGTCAATCTGCACAAGAACTATTACCGCCGCGGACCGCAGACCGAGGGCAGGATGTATCCCTACGCTCTGTCGCCGGCCATGACTTATTACGTCCGAGACAACTTCTTCGAAGACTGGGGCTATCAGAACCATCCCCGCCACTGGAAGCCGGCCGGTCGACCGGGCGGCGTGCCGCGTTGGATTCAATTCAACAACAATGGGGATGAAATCGACATCCCTGCCAAGGTCCCGCCCATCGCGTTGGTCGACGCCAAAGACGCTTACCGACTCGTCCTCGCCAGGGCCGGCAGTTGGCCCCGCGATCGGATTACCAACCGGACCATCCACGAAGTCACCACCCAAACAGGTGCCTGGGGCCGCAACGCACCACTCAAACCCACCGACGAATGGTTTCTCGAAGGACTCACCGCCGGTAAGTCCCTCGCAGACACCGACGGCGACGGGATGCCCGATGCCTGGGAGAAGCGGCACGGCCTGAACTCCCACGATCCCGCCGACGCCTCGATGATCGTGCCGACAGGAGAATCGAGCAACGACCGCCACCAAGGTTACTCTTTCGTCGAGTTCTATATCAACGAATTGGCAGACAATCAGTTGCCGTAACCATGGTCCATCGGTCGGGCGACCGCAGTTGCGTCGCTTGAAGACGACCGTCCCGCAAGCAAGGACTGAGGGTTGCCGGCATCGGCCGCGTCAAGATCCAAAGCCGCCATAGGGTGCAGCGGAAGGACGAGGGAGCGCGAAGGCGTATGCCGATTTCCCGCGTCCACGCCTTGCTGTGAGCCCAATCGTCGTTTATACGTCGAAACCACAGAACGCCTCCGCGTCCCTACCCTGCCCCGGAACAACGCCCATGAGCTTCTCCCCACCGCGCCGCATGGTGGCTGTCACTTTCAGCTTGTTGGGGCTCTTGGCTCCGCCCCACGCCCTGCTCCACGCTCAGCAGGCGCCGTATGACGTCTTCCCGCCGGCCGATCCTCCTTACTACCGTGTGCGGTATGAACCCTCGAAAGAGTCCGGCAAGCTCGTCTACGGCGTCAACTACACCGTCTGGATTCCGCCGGCCCTGAAAACTGTGCGCGGGGTGATTGTCCATCAGCATGGCTGTGGCGAGGGTTCGTGCAAGTCGGGGCTCACGGGAGCGTATGACCTCCATTGGCAAGCCCTGGCGAAGAAGCATGATTGTGCCTTGTTGGCTCCGGCCTACGAACAGCCCGAGAAGGCCGACTGCCAGTTGTGGTGCGACCCGCGGAACGGCTCAAGCGCGGCGTTCCAAACAGCGCTGGTTGACCTGGGGACGAAGTCGGGGCATCCTGAGCTGGCCCAAGTCCCCTGGGCGCTTTGGGGTCACAGCGGCGGAGGTCACTGGGCAGGAGGCATGGTTCTGATGCACCCCGAACGCGTTGCGGCGGCTTGGCTCCGCTCGGGCGTGCCCCTGCTGAAGCCGAGCCCAGACCGACCAACGATCAAGGCCCACACACTTCCCGACGCGGCAATTGAAGTGCCGATGATGTGCAACCTCGGTACGAAAGAAGGCGTGTCGGTCAAGAACGACCGCTTCTCCGGAGTTTGGCCAGCGAACGAGGTCTTCTTCAACGTCGTTCGCGCCCGGGGTGGCCTCATCGGCGTGGCCGTTGATCCGCTCACCAGCCACGAGTGTGGAAATCAACGCTATCTTGCAATCCCCTGGCTTGATAGCTGCCTCACCGCCCGACTCCCGAAAAGGCCGGGCGAACCCTTGAACGCCATGCCCACCGACGACGTCTGGCTCGCCCTTCCGACCGGGTCCGAGGCACAGCCCGCCTCGAAGGCCACAGAAGATCCCCTCAAAGCCGGCTGGCTCCCCAACGCGACGATCGCCCAGGCCTGGATGCAATACGTCAAGGATACGAACCTGCCGGACGCGACTCCGCCCCCCGCTCCGACGAACCTGCGCCTTGAGGGAAACCGGTTGAGTTGGGAATGTGAGGCTGACCTCGAAAGCGGTCTGGCCGGGTTCATCATCGAGCGTGATGGGGCCTTGCTCGCGAACCTGCCTGACAGGCCCAAGAACCCTTTCGGCCGTCCCCTCTTCCAAAACCTTCAATACAGTGATACCCCCACCCAGCCCCTCATCCCTCTGCAGTTCACCGACGCGACGATAAGCCCGGGCACCGCTCACACCTACAAGGTGATCGCCGTGAACTCAACCGGAATCAAGTCGAGGCCGAGCGAATCGATCAGCACGGACCAGAAAAAGTGACGTGATCACGCCGGCCATCCGAGGCCCATTGATGTCCCGACAGAAGACTCCGGGACAGATTCTTAGATCGGCAAGCGGAGCTGGCGCTCCCCACCGGACTCGGTGGAAAGCGATGAGAGCGTCACGCCGAGCAGGCGAATGCCCTTGGTGAGAGGAAAGAGTGACTCGAGGAGCGCATACGCCAGGGCCTCAAGTGCCGCTTCCGTTGTAAGCGGCACTTCATCCGTCCGACTGCGAGTGACCTGCTGGAAGTCTGCGTACTTGGCCTTGAGCGTCACCGTACGGCCCCAAATGGTCGATTCCTCACAATAGCTCCACACCTTCGCGATGAGTGGCCTGAGAACTTCTCGTGCCTCATCAAGCGTGAAGAGATCGGAATTGAACGTCGTTTCAGCACCTATGGATTTACGAATGCGGTCGGCACACACCGGGCGTTCATCAATGCCCCGGGCAAGGGCGTAGTAGTAGGGACCCGCTTTTCCGAACTGCTGCTGGAGAAACAACAAGGTCTGGGCCCTGAGATCACCGCCGGTACGGATCCCAAGCCGTTCCATCTTGGCCCGCGTCACGGGACCAATGCCGTGAAACCTCCCGACCGGCAGGTTCTCCACGAAGGTCGAGCCCATCTTCGGCGTGATGACGAAGAGGCCGTCGGGCTTGCGCTCATCGGACGCCATCTTGGCGAGAAACTTGTTGTAGGAGACGCCCGCGGACGCAGTCAGCTCGGTTTCCGTGCGGATTCTCGCCCGGATCTGTTCGGCAATCTCGGTCGCCGAGGACATGGACTTCAGGTTCTCGGTAACATCGAGATAGGCTTCATCGAGCGAAAGTGGTTCGATCAGCGGTGTGTACGCGGCAAAGATCGCGCGGATTTGGCGCGACACCGTTCGATACACGTCGAACCTTGGCCTCACAAAGATCAGTTGCGGGCACTTTCGCTTGGCGGTCACCGACGGCATGGCGGACCTGACACCGAACCGGCGGGCCTCGTAGCTCGCGGCGGCCACGACTCCGCGCTCGCGTGAGCCGCCCACAGCGACGGGCTTACCGCGCAACTCGGGATTGTCGCGTTGCTCGACGGACGCGTAGAAGGCGTCCATATCGACATGAATAATCTTGCGTTGGCGTGCAGGCCCGACCACGCCCCCTTGGTCAAGTGGACGGCTCACCCGCTCCCATCGCTCGATCTCCGGCGCCGCCATCTCACCCCGGGCCGCGAGGCCCCCCCTCATCGCTCGTCTCGACTTCGGCAACAATGACGAGTGCTCGGCAAGCGTCCGTCGACCGCTCGAGTACCCGCGACTGTCGCCAATGCTTCCGGCCCCCACTCTACTCGACAAGTGGTCGCTTGCACACCAACCAATCTCCGGCCGAGGTCGGACCGTACAAATGGCCGCCATGTCTTCGCGTTGCGCCTTGCTTCATGTCAAGGTCATGGGCAAGCCCATCCAACCGGGCCGCGTTGAGTATCTTCGGCTCTCGATACCGTCGAGGATTGCTGGTTCCGCTCCAGGCTTCGCGTGAGCCGAGTCCAGCGGGAGTCGCCGCCGGGATCGCTTCGGCCCCTGGCTGTGTTGGACCGTGCCGCAGGAGTTCAAGAGAAGCCGGCGGCTTATCGCATTGGGAATGCTACGGCGTGACCGCCATGCCGCCGTCGTTGTAGATTAGGAGTGGCCGGCCCCGCGAGCACCGGGGAAGCCGCGACGAATCAGGAGCCGAATCGATGCACGACGACTTGGCCTCGGGATTTCAGAACGTCGACCGCGCCGTGGACTTTGCGGTCTTTTCGCGTTGTTTGGCCCTGGTGGACTCGATCCCTTTTTTTGCCGAGTGTAAGCGTGAGAGCTACGGCCTGCTGGACGCCGGGCCGGGCCGTCGGCTCCTGGACGTCGGCTGCGGCCTGGGTGACGATGCCGTTGCGCTCGCGAAGTTAGTGGCGCCAGGGGGTCAGGTCGTCGGCGTCGACGGTAGCCGGGCGATGATCGAAGCGGCCCGGTCGAAGTTTAAGGGGGTCGAGGGTCTGACGTTTGAGGTCGCTGACGCCGCCTCCTTGCCGTTCGAAGACGCAAGCTTCGACGCTTGCCGGGTCGACCGCGTCCTCCAGCATATCGCCAGCCCCACGCCGGTGGTCCGCGAAATGGTCCGCGTGTTGCGACCCGGCGGGTTGATGGTGGCCTACGACAATGACTGGGAGACATTGACGGTCGACATCGGGGATCGCGCCCTGACGCGAGCCGTCTTGAATGCCTGGTGCGACCGCTTTCCCTCAGGCTGGATCGGTCGGCAGATGGTCCCGCTCTTCCTTCAGGCCGGCCTCCGCGACGTCGTCGCGTTCCCGAAGACCCTGGTCCTCCGCGAGTTGACCGTGGCCGATCGACTCTACTGCTTCTTCGCGACGGCCGAGAAACTCGCGGAAACCGGAGTGATCCGCAGAGAGGACGCGGCCCGGTGGTCGGAGGGGCTACGCATCGCCGATGGCCATGGCCAGTTCTTCGGCTCATACACCGGGTTCCTCGTGCGCGGGGTTCGGCCTGAGGGCGCGGGTCCGGAAACCTGACCAAGACCGAGCTTGGTCTTGGCCCCGTCATGACCTCCCCAGGCCCCAGGGCCCCTTCGAACTCGCAGGACGGCTCACCCGACACGTGGGGCTGACCCATCACCACAACGGTGACGGTACTCCCTCGAAGGGCCCGCCGCTTCGGCGACCATCACGGTCGGACGGTCCGGAGCGGTTGTGGTAGCCCTTCGGTCGGAGTGATCCCGACGGCTTCGGGTCACCTCCCAGCGTTCCACCCCTCCACAACGCGCGACACGGGGCGGGACCTTCGGCGTAGTAGGCCCAGGTCGGGAATTGGAACGTTCGGCGAGAACGGTCCCCCGAGACTCCCTGTCACCTCGGAGGCCCCATGCCAGTCTGGTCCATCGATCAGCAGAAACTCTTCAACGCGGTCTACCGAGCGACGGAGAAAGTCAGGCGCTACGCCCCGACGACGGACCTGGGGGCCGGAATACCGCTCCGCCGGACGGTGGGAATCGGACGCTTCTTCCAGGTCACGACGATCAACGGCAAGAACGCTGTCGACCCGGCGTCGGTCCGCAACATGATCTCGGTCGTGGACCTGGGAACGAACCCCCATGCCCATAATCGCTGGACCGGCACGGCCGTGCCCGCGCCGCCGGGGGTGCCGTCGGTGCCAACCCCGACGCGCGGAGGTCTGTACACCAGCCTCGATTACTCGGCGGTCCTGGCGGAGAACTTCCACTATCAGCACGCCTCGCTCGCCACCACGAAGGCTCAAGATCGGGTTGCCAGCACTTTCGCTCCCAAGATGCTGGTCACAGCGCGAACGGAGCGGGAGCTCTCCCTGGTCAATCTCGATTACTTCGCCGAGGAGACTCGGGCCTTCATCGCGGAGATCGGCGGCGACCCCAAAGTCGAGGCCGCTCTGAGAGCGATGGGGCCGGCCTATCTCGGACCGAACGGGCGCCCGTCCCTGTTAGAGGCCCTCTTCAACAATCAAGGAGCCATCGGGAGCCAGGAGTATTCGACCTCCCGTGCCATCGGATTGGCGATTGAAGCCGAGCCGGAGTTCGACGGGCTGATCGTGACCTCAGCGCAGAGCTATCAGCCCGAAGGCGGGGGTTTGCACGGCGGCGAGGGCAACGTGGTGCTCTTCGGGGCCGACGGGCAGCCCGCCGTGGACAAGGTGTCGGTCACCCAGGTGGCCACCGTCGTCAACCAAGGCACCGCCGGCATCGAGGTGACCCGCTTCTCCCCCGACTCTGCCGGCGTCATGGCGGAGAGTGGGAAAGCCATCGTGAAGTAACACCTTATGAGTCAGGCTCGGGGTGTTACGATTTCCGGCGGAGATCCGGAAAGCCCTCGTCCCGGCTTCCGGTTCGCCACTCAGCCGGGAATTGACGAAGACGAAGCGGCATGATCGGGCGCCGGTTGGGCAGGTGAGAGCAGGAACGAAACGGTCGGAGTAGGCCCTGAGGAACCCCGGTCGCTATAATTGGGGTTTTTGAGGGCTCGGCTGGAGAATAGGCATGCCCACTCCGACCGTTTCGGTGGCGGAGAGCGATACCGTCGGATGGCGGTTTGATAATACCTTCTCGCGATTGCCGGAAGACCTCTTCACCCCCGTCGATCCGGCCCCGGTACCGGGAGCGCGGGTTTCGATCCTGAACCATCGGCTGGCGAGCGAGCTCGGCCTCGACCTCGGATCGCTCGCGCCGGATGCCGCGGCTGCGCTGTTCGCAGGCCAGGCCCTTCCGGTCGGCTCTCGGCCGATCGCCCAGGCTTATGCCGGTCACCAGTTCGGCGGGTTCACGATGCTCGGCGATGGCCGCGCCATCCTCCTGGGTGAGCACCAGACGCCGGACGGACGTCTCGTCGACATCCAGTTCAAGGGGTCGGGGCGGACCCGGTTCTCGAGAGGCGGCGACGGTAAGGCGGCGATCGGGCCGATGCTCCGCGAGTACGTCATCAGCGAGGCGATGGCCGCCCTCGGCATCCCGACGACGCGAAGCCTCGCCGTCGTCACCACCGGCGAGCGCGTCTACCGGGAAACGGCGCTGAAGGGGGCGATCCTGACCCGCGTAGCCGCCAGCCACGTCAGGGTTGGGACGTTCGAGTACGCGGCCCGCCGGAGCGCAGCCACCCTTCGCGCTCTCGCCGACTACGCGATCAATCGCCACTACCCGGAATTGGCCGAAGCGCCGCAAAAGCACCTGGAGTTCTACCGCGCGGTCGTCGACCGTCAGGCCTCCTTGATCGCCCGTTGGCAGCATGTGGGATTCATCCACGGGGTGATGAACACCGATAACATGGCGATTTCCGGCGAGACGATCGACTACGGCCCGTGCGCTTTCATGAATGCCTTCGATCCGAACACGGTGTTCAGCTCGATCGACCGTGGGGGACGCTACGCGTACGGCAATCAGCCCAGCATCACGCAGTGGAACCTCGCCCGATTCGCCGAGACCTTGCTGCCACTCCTCGACCCGAACCCGGAGACGGCAGTGGCACTTGCCACTGATGTCCTGGAAGACTTTCCCGCCCGGTTCGAGAGTTACTGGCTCGCCGGGATGCGGAGGAAACTGGGACTGCAAATAGGCGAGCCGGAGGACACCGAACTGATCCAGGCGTTGCTCAACTGGATGCACAAATCAGGGGCCGACTTCACCAACACGTTCCGCGACCTGTCACAGAAAAAGCTGCCGGTCGCGGATCGGTATCAGAATGGGGAATTCCAGACCTGGCACTCCCGCTGGCGAGAACGAATCGGTCGCGAGCAACAACCCGAGGCCGACGCCCTGATGCGGTCCGTCAACCCGGCCGTCATCCCCCGAAACCACCAAGTCGAGGCCGCCCTATCTGCTGCCGAGGAACGTGACGACCTGTCGGTGCTGCATCAACTGCTTGAGGCACTTGCGTCGCCGTATGAAGAGCGACCAGAGATGGCCCAGTATCGCGACCCGCCCCTCGACGATTTCGGCTACCGGACGTTCTGCGGCACGTAACCGACGTGTGAGGGAAATGGGGACCGGCCATCTTCGGTGAGGTGTCGCTCCGGGCCAGGTGAGGAAGGTTGGTCAGCCCTCCCCTTTGACGGCTGGCCACATCGCCCTGGCCTACCGACGAACCATCTGAAAGGGGTCTCTCTCTGGTCGATGGCCGGGAGAAAGGCTTCGTCGGAGTTCCTGCCCGGAAGCTGCGAACACTCCGTATCGAGATCTATGCCTCGGGTGACAGATCGGCGGAGGTCTCAAGACGCTTCTGGGCCTGGTAGGCCAGGGCGCTCTGATAGCGGCCCCAGTAAGACCCGATCGTCTCGAGCACTTCTTGTTGACGTTTACCGAACGTCTTGAGCTTGAGGACCTGGCGTTGTTTCCCTTCACGCTGGTACCCGATCTGTAGCACCCCATTGTCGACCGCGCAACTGGTGATCTCATGGAATTCGATCGGCGCCGGCCACTTCGTAAAGTGAAGGCGCTGATAATCGACGGCCAGGGAACCTGATTTCCCTTCCACCGTGATCGCGGGAAATGCCTTGACGACGATGGCGGATTCCTCGTCGGATTCAGGCAAAAAACGATAGGCGAGGCTCGTTTCGTGGAAACTGCGGAATCTGGCCTCGAAGTCGTTCCACTGCTGCCGTTCGATCTCCTCGGCGCTGTCGATCAAACGGTACCAGCCGCCGTCCCCCGGTGCGGTCAGCAGCGACTCCGCGGTCTCGGGTATCAACGTCACTCCAACGGACTCCAACCGGTCCGCAAGCGGCGGATGCGAATCGAATGGGTGCGCGGACCTCAGCTCACCGATATCGTGTTCTCTGGCGAAGCGGACGGAGAACGCCTGAAACCCGTCCGCAATCTGCTCCGCAATGTTGGCTGTCTCCAAAAGTTGCTCTTGCTTGAAGAGATTCTCTTGAACATCGCCGCGAAACTTCGAGTACGCAGTGATCCGCAGTAACGCTCCCGCCACATCGCGGGGAGACGTGATTTCCGCCGCGATCCGGTCGGCTCGAAACTCTCGCTGGCGACGCCGTCTCCCAAGCGAGACCTCGAACAAGGCGCGAAAACAATTCATGAAGTAATAGACAAGGTAACCGACCCCGCTCTGACAAAGCGCATGCAGGTATCGCTGATAGCCTTCGAGTAAGGGCGCGATCTTCTTGCTGTAGAGCGTATCCTCCCCGCTGAAATGCGCCAGCTCGTGCGCCACAACCCCTTCAGCCTCTGACATGTGCAGTTGCTTCAATAGCGAAAGACTGACGAACAGGGTTCTGCCACCAAGCGTTTGGCCATCGACGCGCACCGGAGCCTCGGTCACGAAAAAATTGTCGTCGATGCCGACGACGACCTGGTTCGGAGGGGACGTGCCGACTTTGCGGCAGATCGCCTCCAATTCGTCGTAAAACGGCTCGGCTCCCTCGCGTGCCAGGAGCGATCCCTCGACATCGCTCGTCACGTCGATCTTCTTGAAGATCGCCGCAAGGACCGCGATGACGCCCATGAGGCCAATGAGCCCGGTGCAGAGGATCAGTTTGGGGGAATACATGTGCAGCCAAAGCGCGGTGACCCAATACGAGAGAGCGACCAGCAGGATCCCCTGGACAAGCGTCTGAAAGGCGCCGTAGATCCGCAGAACGTGCCATCCGAACGACAACGACAGGTATTGGGATCGTTGCGACCGCAGCGAGAGCAACACACAGAGACCCGCCAAAGTGAACACAATCACACTGGCCAGGATCGACAAAGCGGACAGGAAGATCATCCACCGGAACGTCGCGAAGTTGAATCGCACCGTCCCGTCGATCTCCTTCGCGAACTCATTGTTCTTGATCAAGTCGGAAAAGCGGTAGGACGTGAAATACTTCACGGCCTGTTCTCGCTCTCCGGGAGACATCTTGGGATCCTCGCGGATCTGTCTCAGAACCACCTCGCGAGCTTCTGCATTGAAACGGCTCTCGGCATGGAGAAAGAAGCCAAGAGCGAAGACGGGGACCAGGAAAATCAAGAGAGTCGGCAGAACAAACGTCTTTGCGAAACCCATTTTCGAGAAGTTGGATTGGTCTGCGTTCATTGGTAGACCCTCGCAAAATGATCACTCAGCAATGGATTTCAACGCATGCTGCAACTTCTACCGACCGAGGTTCGCTTCTGGATCGACCCATGAAGGGTAATCGTCTGCATGAGGCGGGATCAAGCGTTCACACACGATACCATCGACACTTGACACTCGCGAGGAGCAACGTTGATAGAAATCGGAAACACCGACATCGAACCAAACGCGGCCATATCGTGGACCGCTTCGGCCGAGACGTCACAGACACAAGTCGAACTGACCGCTTATGGAGTGGATACGGGAACCGGTGAAGACTCGACCGACCAAGGAAGGTGAACCCCAGCCCAATCACGTCGCGACTTCTCGCGACAACAGCATCGGAACCGGCGAAGCGGTCGCGTGCCTTCGCCTGCAGCGTCGCAGGCTCTTCGACAGTCGACTCGAGGGGAACAGGGCCAGACGACCCCTGGACCAATCGGCTCGATTCCTACGACCGGTTCTTCGAGTACTTTCCTGGGATCCGGTTCGGAGGGAAAGGAAACCACAGCGAAGGCGACCGTGATCTCGTATACTCCCTGCCCTGCTTCGCTTACAATCCTGGGACCCGCGCAGACCAGCCACTTGAGACGATCTCTGTCGTGGAGCATCCGCCAAGTCGTTTGCCACGAGGGCTTCCGGCACACCCAAGCCCTGTCCAGGGACTCGGCGGATGCCGTCCCTCGCGTCATCTCCGCATGAGGCGTCCCCACCTTTGATTGAGGCCGTCTCGTGCGGGCGCGGTCCGGTCTCGTCGGCTCGCGCCATGGCCGAGGCGACAGGGGGGAACCGGACGCACCCGACAACCGATCAGCAATTGGGAAGGGACCGTGGTTGAACCGAGACCGACCGCCGACCCGGCCTGGCAGGCACGCGAGCGCTACTGGCAGCGCAAGCTTGGCCGAATTCGCCTGGGAGCCGAGCCGATCGACGAGCAGTTGGCCCGATACCGCCGGGTCACCTGGATGCTGACAGCGCTGCCGCTGGCCCTGGCCTTGTTCTTCGTGGGACTCTTCACAGCCTTCAGGCGTCCGGATGTGGGAGCGATCGTGGCGGGGGTGTTGTTGCTGCCGATCGTCGTCATCGCCTGGATCGATTTCGGGCTCCTCCGACTCCGAGTCACCCGCTACCAGCGCGAGGTCCGAGACCACCAGAAGCGGACCGAGCACTCGGAGCCGACCTGAGCCAGGTCGGCCCCGAGTCGCAGTGGAGGGCCTCAACGCCAGCGAGCACCGGAACCGGTCTGGGCCCCGAGGAGGTCGTGCTCGGACTCGGCTTCCTCGTCGCCGTCGCAGG
>Ga0182739_1003174_pt1 | contig 14623 bp, 9 predicted proteins | sample eDN5th30CBELigBY_FD_128873 | JGI IMG/M metagenome (GOLD analysis project Ga0182739, IMG submission 128873) | Enriched backyard soil microbial communities from Emeryville, California, USA - eDNA 5th pass 30_C BE-Lig BY (version 2) (version 2) | ecosystem: Environmental > Terrestrial > Soil >... | reverse complement strand
TGATGCCGTTGTGGACGAGCGCAACGTCGCCGACGACGTGGGGGTGGGCGTTCGGCTCGGTGGGCTTGCCGTGCGTCGCCCAGCGCGTGTGCCCGATGCCCATGGTGCCCGGGAGGCTGCGGGTAGCGAGGGCGTCGTCGAGGCGCGAGAGCTTGCCGACGGCGCGGACGATCTCGATGCCGTTTCCGTCGTGGACCGCCAGGCCCGAGGAGTCGTAGCCGCGGTATTCGAGGCTGCGGAGCCCCCCGACGAGGATGTTGGTGGCCGCGCGCGAGCCGACGTATCCGACGATTCCACACATAAGCAAGCGTCCTTGGTGAGGTCGGCTGGTCTTATCGGACCGGATTGGTCGCGTCCAGAAAGGGAGGAGGGGCAGGCGGGCGTTCCGCTCCGGCCTCGTCGACGCGCCGTCATGTGTTGGTCGAGTTGCCGACATGCCTTCGTCGACACGCCGTCATGTGCTCGTCGAGCTGCCGACATACGTTCGTCGACACGCCGTCATGTGCTCGTCGACGTGCCGACATGCCTTCGTCGACGCCCCTCCCTGGGCTCGTCGAGACACCGCCCTACGCTCGTAGACGCCCCGTCATGCACTCGTAGGCGCCCCGCCATGCGTTCGTCGACACGCCGTCAGGGACTCGTCGTCGTGCCGCCAACCCCTCGTCGACGAGCCGCAATACTTTACTAGGAATGCCGCGGATGAGGAGTCTTCCTCTTCGCAACGTCGTCTGGCAACCTATTCGATACATCGACTTCGGTCATCGCTTCGAAGGAGGCTTGACCCATGGGTTTCGTCGTATTCGCAGAGGAGGCTACGGTGACGACGATTGACAAGAAGCTCGTTGCGAAGGGCCAGCAGGTTTCGCTCGTCGGTCTGCTCGACCAAGGGCGGTACCACCTCGAGCTCGAATCCAGGTACCGGGGCGCATTACGCGCGGCAGGCTGGTGCGAGGAGCACACGATCGAGCTCGCGGAGCTGGTGACGGTCCTCGAAAGCCAACGTGCCGAGGCCGTCGAGGCTCGTGCCGAGAGCAAAGGAAATACGCGGCGGGAGCATCTCGCCGTCGATAGCGCCAAGGCATTCAAGGAAAAGCTCGTTCAGGCCTTCACGGACTTGCATCTGGACCGCCGGGTCGAGCCAGACGACTTCACCGTCGTGAAGAAGAGCGGCGAGCTGCGACGCTCGACACCGCGCATATCGGCGTATCTCGCGAACATCCGCCCGCAGGTCGAGAAATACGAGCCTCTGCTCCTGCCGTTCTTCGATGGCGTGAGCCCCCTCGAGATTCTCAATCGGGTGAAAGGCGAGCTCGACGCAGCGCAAGCCGTGCAGGAGGCAACCCTTTCCAGCCTGCCGCTCGAGACGCTCAAGGTCTACGAGGCCAAGGGGCGGCTGCTCACGCTCATCGAGAAGATGAACCGGCGCGCGAAGATCGCGTTCGCTCGGGAGCCGCACGTCCTCAAGCTTTTCAACAAGGACCTCATCCGGAGGGCGACGGGGAAGCGGGCGAAGTCCGTGGTGGAGGCTGCGGGCGAGGTGGAGGGGGAGAAGACGGCGTAGCGGAAGGGAAAGGCGCCTCTCGGGAGGGGGAGGCGCCTTGGTTTTGTTGATGAAGGGTTGCGGGAGGTGCTCGCCGTGGGCCGAACGCCCGGATCCCCACGCCTTCCGCCTTTGCGCTACCTTGGCCCGCCATGAGCACCCGTAGCGAGCTCGAAATCCAGCCCGAGGAGCTTCTACGACGCCTCGATTCCGGCGAGCGGCCCGTCCTCCTCGACGTTCGCAGGCCGGACGAGGCGGCCATTTGCGCCTTCGAGGGCTCGGTGCTCATCCCCTTGCACGAGCTCGGCTATCGCATGGATGAGCTCGACCCCGACCAGCCGACCGTCGTCTATTGCCATCACGGGGTCCGCTCGCTCAACGCGACGGTGATGCTGCGCGAGGCGGGGTTCGTGAACGTGCGCAGCTTGGCGGGAGGGGTGGATCGCTGGGCCGCAGAGATCGACCCAGCGATGCCTCGTTACTGAACGTCGTTCGCAATCAGCTCAGGAGCACCTTTTCGAACTTGAGCTCGTCGTTCGAGCCGCGATCGACGCGGATGAGATCGCCCGGAGCGAACTCGCCCGCGAGCAGGCGCTTGGCGAGCGGGTCCTCGAGATAGCGCTGGATCGCACGCTTCAGCGGGCGGGCGCCGTATTGAGGGTCCCAGCCGAGGTCGGCGAGCTGCTGCCGCGCGGCATCGGTGACGTCGAGCCGGAGATCGCGGCGGGCCAAGCGATCGGCCACGTGCTTGAGCTGAATGTCGACGATCTTCGCGAGCTGATCGCGCTCCAGCCTGTGGAAGACGACGATCTCGTCGAGACGGTTGATGAGCTCGGGTCGGAAGGTGCGTCGCACCTCCTCCATCACGGCGGCGCGGACGAGCTCGTAGCGCCGCGGGGGGTCGTCCTTGAACTTCTCGTAGACGACCTCGCTCTGCGCCGTTCCGATGTTCGAGGTGAGGATGATGATGGTGTTGCGGAAATCGACGGTCCGACCTTGGCCATCGGTGAGGCGACCCTCGTCGAGCACCTGCAGGAGCACGTTCCACACGTCGGGATGCGCCTTCTCGACCTCGTCGAAGAGCACGACCGAATACGGGCGGCGACGAACGGGCTCGGTGAGCTGGCCACCTTCCTCGTAGCCGACGTAGCCGGGCGGCGCGCCGATGAGCCGCGCGACACTGTGCTTCTCCATGTATTCGCTCATGTCGATACGGACGATGGCGCGCTCGTCATCGAACAAGAACTCCGCGAGTGCCCTGGCCAGCTCGGTTTTGCCGACACCGGTCGGGCCCAGGAAGAGGAAGGAGCCAATCGGCCTTCGCTCGTCGCCGAGGCCCGCGCGCGAACGTCGCACCGCATTGGCGACAGCGGTCACGGCCTCGTCCTGATCGATGACGCGCTCGTGGATCGAAGCCTCCATGCGCAGGAGCTTCTGCATCTCGCCTTCGAGCATCTTGGTGACGGGGATGCCCGTCCACTTCGAGACGACGGCGGCGATGTCCTGATCGGTGACCTCCTCCTTGAGGTAGGCCTCCTTCTCTTGCACACGCGCGAGCTCTTTGCGTTTGGCCTCGAGCGACTTCTCGGCCTCCGGAATCTTGCCGTAATGAATCTCCGCGGCCTTGCCGAGATCACCGGCGCGCTTGGCGCTCTCCTCCTCGTGGCGAAGCTGCTCGATGGAGGCTTGGATGTCGCGAATCTCGTGGATGAGCTCTTTTTCGCGTAGCCATTGCGCCTTCATGCGATCGCGCTCGCTGGAGAGCTCGGCGATTTCGCGACGGAGCTCCTCGAGACGTGCCTTCGACGCGCTGTCACGTTCCTTCGAGAGGGCCTGCTCCTCGATTTGGAGCTGGATGATCTTCCGCTCGACCTGATCGATCGGGAGCGGCATCGAGTCGATCTCCATCTTGATCTTCGATGCGGCCTCGTCGACCAAGTCGATGGCCTTGTCGGGAAGGAAGCGGTCGGTGATGTAGCGATTCGAGAGCGTGGCGGCGGCGACGATCGCGGCGTCCTGAATGCGGATACCGTGGTGGACCTCGTAGCGCTCCTTCAATCCGCGCAGGATCGCGATGGTGTCCTCGACCGTGGGTTGCGAGACGAGGACGGGCTGGAAGCGCCGCTCGAGGGCCGCGTCTTTCTCGATGTGCTTGCGGTACTCGTCGAGGGTCGTGGCGCCGATCGCGCGCAGCTCGCCGCGCGCGAGGGCGGGCTTGAGCATGTTGGCGGCGTCCATGGCGCCTTCGGCCGCACCGGCGCCGACGAGCGTGTGGAGCTCGTCGATGAACATGATGATGTTGCCTTGGGCTGCCTCGACCTCTTTGAGAACGGCCTTGAGCCTGTCCTCGAACTCGCCACGGAACTTCGAGCCAGCGACCATGGCGGCCAGATCGAGGGCGACCAGGCGCTTGTTCTTCAACGACTCGGGAACGTCGCCTCGGGCGATGCGCTGCGCCACGCCTTCGACAATCGCCGTTTTGCCGACACCGGGCTCGCCGATGAGGACGGGATTGTTCTTCGTGCGACGGGAGAGGACCTGCATCACGCGGCGGATTTCCTCGTCGCGGCCGATGACCGGATCGAGCTTCCCCCTTCGAGCGGCCTCCGTGAGATCGCGCGTGTACTTCTCGAGGGCTTGGAACTTACCTTCCGGCGTCTGATCGGTGACGCGCTGCGAGCCGCGGACCTCGGCCAATGCGCGCAGGAGCTTGTCGTAAGCGAGACCGTGCCTGTCGAAAATCGCTTGGACGTCTTTGTCTTTGGCGCCCGAGAGGAGGAGGTGCTCGACGGAGAGGTAATCGTCCTTCAGCGTTTTGGCTTCGTCCTCGGCGCGCTGGAGGAACTTGAGGCCACGCGAAGAGAGCGTCGGCTCCGCGCCGCCCGTCACGCGCGGCAAGGCATCGAGCTTTTCGAGAAAGGCCGATGCGAGCGCTTCCGGATCGGCGCCGGCTTTGCGAACGAGCGGTGCGGCGATCCCATCCGATTGGCGAAGTGCGGCGACGAGCACGTGCTCGGGCACGACTTCCGGATTGCCGCGACGGCTGGCGAGGTCCACGGCTTCGCGAAGAGCCTCTTGGCTCTTGAGGGTCATTCGGTCCATTCGCATTGCAGGAGCCAAGCTAAGTCGGCCGAATCGCCTAGCAAGGGGATGGCGTGGGCGGAGAGCAAAACGCCGATCGGAAACGGCAAAATGCCGATGGCGGCGGCTCGGAAAAGCAATGTCCCGCTCGCCCGGCGAAGCGGCCCAGGCCGCGGAAATGACCCAGGGATGGCCAAATCCGTCTTCGTCGACCACAACTCGGCCGGTCGTGAAGTCCACCCCTCGTCCGCTCGCCTTGCAAGCCGTCACGCCCGAAGCGCTGGCCGCCCGATTCGACGGCGTCACGCTGCCGGAGGCGCGAAAGATCGTGTCGGCGGTTCATCGCCACGGGGCCTTGCCTCGCCACGCGCCGGCGGGTGTGCGCCGCACCTCGCTGGAAGCCGTCCGCCTCCACGGTGATGTGCCGAAGCTCGAGGTTCGGGCGCGCCAGGCGAGCTCCGTCGATCCTTTCGTGAAGTACGCCTTCACCTGCCCGGACGGGGCCGTCATCGAGTCCGTCCGCATTCCACTCGAGGTCGCGGGGCGGTTCAGCGTTTGCGTGAGCTCCCAGGTCGGATGCGCGCTCGCCTGCGCCTTTTGTGCGACGGGTCGCCTTGGGCTCCAGCGCAACCTCGAGGCTTGGGAGATCGTCGAGCAGGTGCGCGCGATTCGGGCCGAGCTCCCGGAGGGCGGTCGTATCCGCGGCGTGGTCTTTCAGGGGATGGGCGAACCGCTCGCCAACGTCGAGCAGGTCATCACCGCGATTCGTGTCCTCTCCGAACCGAGCGCGCAGGCGATCGACATGCGGGCCATCACGGTTTGCACTTCCGGATTGCCGACGGGCATCCGCAAACTGGCGAGCGAGCTCCCCGCGGTTCGCCTCGGCCTGTCACTCGGGTCGTTCGTTCCCGGCAAGCGGAAGTCGTTGATGCCGATCGACAAGGCGCACGCTTTGGATGACGTCATCGAGGCCGTCGGCGAGCACGTGCTCAAGAGCGGACAGGCGCCGATGTGGGCATACACGCTGCTCGAGGGTGTGAACGATGCGAAGGAGGACGCGGATGCCTTGGCGCGGCGCGCGATCGAGTTCGCGAATCGCTATGGGAAGAGGCCGCGGATTAGCTTGATTCCGTACAACTCGATTGGGGACGAGGATCCGTTTTCGCGCAGCTCGGATGCGAGGGAGGCGGCATTCCGCGATGCGCTGTCGGCGGCGGGGGTGCCGGCGATCAAGCGGTATTCGGGGGGTGGGGACGTGGCGGCGGCTTGTGGGCAGTTGGCGGCGGTGTCGGGGTAAGAAGCGGGCTTACGCGCAACCAACTTTTCGCCATTGATTTCGCGCATTTGCATACCAATGCGCTGACGCGGGCCCACCCAGTCCCACCACCGGCCCGCCTGGGTTGCCCGAGGCAGATCGCCCCCCTTCGGGACGACTCCCGCCTCCAACCGAAACCGCCCCCTCGCCGTTTTCTCCCGGCACCTCTCCCGCAGCCATCCCGGACCCTCCTCCCGCGCGAAAAGAGGAGCCCCGGCTCGCGCCCGACTACGGGATTCGACTACCTCCAATCCATTCCCTCACCCAAACCACACCAACACAGGCAGCTTCGAGCGGCAGCGCGGTTCCACCCCCACCGCCGCCGCCAGTCCCAGTGAGAGCAGCCCGCATGCCAGCGTCACGGCAGCCGAAATCGCGGGCTTTCCGCTCCAACCTCCCTGGCGAGCGCCGTGTTTCGCCCGGCGATCGCCAGCACCGCGGCTCACCGAATCAAGAGCTCCGTCACCGCGCCCCGCCCTTCCACCTTGCAGTTGATCGCTCGCCTCGCGTCGACCTCGATCTGCTCGAAGTCCGCATAAAGCTCGCGCACGGCCGGAGCCGACGAGTTGGAGAGCAGCACGTACACGCCCCGCTTCTTCAACTCGAGCGCGACATCCCGAAGCCGCACCTGATCACTCATGTCGAAACCATCGCGCGTGTACGACGTGAAATCCGAGGTCACCGACAGCGGCACATAGGGCGGGTCGAAATAGACGAAATCACCCGATTTGGCGCGTTCGAGCACCGATTCGAAATCACCGGTCACGAGCTCCGCTCCCTGCAATGCGCGTGAGCAGGCGCGGATGTTCTCGGCATCGCAGATGTTCGGCTTCTTCTGATCCCCGAACGGAACGTTGAAGAGATTGCGCCGGTTGACGCGATAAAGTCCGTTGTACGCCGTCTTGTTCAAATAGATGAACCAAGCCGCGACCTCGGCGTCGGTTTTGGCCGCATCGATGTCCGAACTGCGAAGCTCGAGAAAAAAGCTCTTCTCGTGCGGATAGCCGCGAAGCAGCTCGATCACCTTCTCGGGCTCGTTCCGCAGGCCTCGATAGGTCCGAATCAGCCGTTCATTCGAATCCGCCAGGATGGCCGGGCGCGGCTCGAGGCGAAAGAAGAGCGCTCCGCCACCTACGAAGGGTTCGTGATAGGTGCCGAAGCGCTCGGGGACGTAGTGGAGGAGTCGATCGAGCAGTTGCCGCTTTCCGCCCACCCATTTGATGAACGGACGTGCTTCCGCCGTCGGGAGGGAGAGCATGGCGCAGCCGCTGTCTCAGATATCGAGATTGCGCACGTTGAGTGCGTTGTCCTCGATGAAGTTTCGGCGAAGCTCGACGTTCTCGCCCATCAGCACCGTGAAGAGCTCGTCGGTGGTCTGCCCGGCGATGTCTTCATTGCGGACCTGGAGGAGCGTGCGCGCGTCCGGATCCATCGTCGTCGCCCAGAGCTCGTCGGCATTCATCTCGCCGAGGCCCTTGTAGCGGCTGATGTGGAGGCCCTTGCGACCACGCTCGTCGATGTAGCCCGCGAGCTGCTCGGCGTCGTTGATCGTCGTGGCCTCGCCACCCCCGACCTGAACCGAATAGGGCGCCTCGCCGATCGAGCGGACATCCTCCTCAATCGAATAGAGCTCGCCGTATTCGGGCGAATCGAGGAGATCCCAGTCGATCGTGGTCGACCGAGCCGTGGCACCAGGCCGCAGGTGCATGACGATCCTGTGCGAACCGTGCTCCGCCTCGGGGGAGAGCTCGAACGAGGCGGGCAAGAGGTCGGGCCAACGCTTCTCGATGTACGCGAGCATGGCATTGCCGGCCTCCTCGACCTTGGCCTTGTCGCGCAGATCCTCGCGCTTGAGCGGCACCGTGCGCAAAAGAGCCGCGACGACGCGCGCATCGCAGCGCTTGTCGATCTTGCCGAGAACCTCGCGCGAGCTCTTCAGGCGCTTCGCGAGATTGAAAAGAGGCAATCCCGTGATCTTCACGCCCCGCGCCGAGGTCAGCTCCATCCCTTCGACCGCGTTTTCGAGCAGGAAGCGCTCGAGAGCGGGATCATCCTTGAGATAGAGGTCCTTCTTGCCCTTCCGAACGCGGTAGAGCGGCGGCTGGGCGATGTAGAGGTAGCCCTTTTCGATGATCTGCGGGAGCTGCCGATAGAAGAACGTGAGCAGCAGCGTACGGATGTGCGAACCATCCACGTCGGCGTCCGTCATCAGGATGATGCGGTGGTAGCGGAGCTTGCTGATGTCGAACATCGACTTGCGCTCCGGCGCGCCATTGCCGTCGGAATCGCCGCCCTTGTCCTTTTCCGGCTCGACGATTTCGCACCCGAGCGCGGTGATCAGCGTGCCGACCTCGGCCGAGGAGAGCATGCGATCGAGGCGAACGCGCTCGACGTTCAGGATCTTGCCCTTGAGCGGCAGAATCGCCTGGAAACGCCTATCGCGGCCCTGCTTCGCGCTACCGCCGGCGCTCTCGCCCTCGACGATGTAGAGTTCGGCCTTCGCCGGATCCTTCTCTTGGCAATCGGCGAGCTTTCCGCTCAGCGTCGTGATGTCGAGCGCGCCTTTGCGGACGACCTCGCGAGCCTTGCGCGCAGCTTCCCTCGCCTTGGCTGCGAGCGTCGCCTTCTCGATGATCTTGCGAGCGACCTGCGGGTGCTCCTCGAAAAACTGGCCGAGCTTGTCGTTGACGACGTTCTCGACGATGCCCTTCACCTCGCTCGAGACGAGCTTCGCCTTCGTCTGCGAATCGAAGGACGGGTCGGGATGCTTGACGGAGATGACGGCCGTCAGGCCCTCGCGAACGTCCTCGCCCATGAGACCCTGCTTGACGTCTTTCAGCAGGTTCTGGGCGGCCGCGTACGCGTTGACCGTTCGCGTCAACGCCGAGCGGAAGCCGGTGAGGTGCGTTCCGCCGTCCTTGTTGTGGACGTTGTTCGTATAGCCGAAGACCGATTCGCCATAGGTGGCGTTCCACTGCAGGGCGACGTCGACGGCAACGGGAGCTCCACCGGTCTCGGAAGCGACCTCGCCACCGAACGCGATCACGCCCTCGTGGACGGGCTCCTTGCTCTTGTTGAGCAAGGCCACGAACTCGGCAATGCCGCCCTTGTACTCGAAGCGGTCGCGCCGATCCGTGCGTTCGTCGCTCAGCAAAATGACGAGCCCGGCGTTCAAGAACGCGAGCTCGCGCAAGCGGCTTCCGAGGATCTCGTAGCTGAACTCGGTATTGGTGAAGATCTCGGCATCCGGCTTGAAGGTCGTCTTCGTGCCGGTGCGCTCGGTATCGCCAATCTTCGCGAGCGGAGCCTGAGGGACGCCGCGGCGATACTCCTGGAACCAGACGTGGCCTTCGCGGCGGATCTCGAGCTTGAGCCACTCGGAGACGGCGTTGACCGCGCTGACGCCGACGCCGTGCAGACCAGCCGAGACCTTGTAGCTGGAGTGGTCGAACTTTCCGCCCGCGTGCAGGACGGTCATGACGACCTCCGCCGCGCTCACGCCCTTGGCGTGCATGCCGACCGGGATGCCGCGTCCGTCGTCCTCGATCGTCACCGAGCCGTCGAAATGCACGGTGACCTGGATCTGCTTGCAGAAACCGGCGAGGTGCTCGTCGACGCTGTTGTCGACGGCCTCCCAGACGAGATGGTGCAAGCCGGAGCCGTCGTGTACGTCGCCGATGTACATCCCCGGCCGCTTACGGACCGCCTCGAGGCCTTCGAGGATGGTGATGTTCTCGGACCCGTAGGTCGAAGACGCAGACGAATTCGTGGTCGGATCTTGGGCCGACGGTGCGCTGGTGGACTGGCTCATGCGTTCGTTTCCGGCTCTCGTTGGGTGCTGCCAATCGCCGCTTGATTGCAAATGACGACGAGCGACTTGGAGCCCTTCGCGTGCTCTTCGCAAAGCGCCCGCGGATACCGGCTCAAGATAGCTTTTTCCCTTGGTTTTGCAAGGATTTGGCTACCTTCCGAGGCATTTCGTCGACCCCTTCGGGAAGCCTCCGATCGCCGATCTCGACTAGGCTCTTTTTTGCCCCTTCGAGGTCCCTGCGCTGCCTAAGTTGCAATGTTTCCGCGGTGAATCGAATAGTCCGCTCGTTCGTCCAGCCCCGGTGTACGGATGAGCTCGGGTCGGGTGGTCGTGAGGACGATCTGGCCGGGCGTTTCGAGGAGCGTTTCGAAGAACGAGGACGTCCGCTCGGGATCGAGCTCGCTCGAGACATCGTCGAGCAGGAGCACCGGATAGACGCCCCGGGCCTCGGCGATGCACGCGAGCTCGGCCAGCTTCAATGCCAGCGTGATCGCGCGGTGCTCGCCCTGGGAAGCGTCGGTTCTCGCGCCGAAGCCGCCGATCTCGATCGCCAGATCGTCGCGGTGCGGCCCCCTCGATGGGCTGCCTCGATGCAGATCGCGCTCGCGATGGCTCCGGAGCGCCTCTTCGAGCTGGGCATCGTCCTCCGGTCCGCCCGGCTCGTAGCGGAGGTCGATGTCCCTCTCCTGCCGCGTGATGCGTGCGAAGGCCGGCAGGACGTGCTGGATGAGCCGCCTCGCAGCCTCCCGACGCGCCTGGCTCAGCGCCACGCCGTGGTGCGCGATGAGCTTCTCGAAGGCCTCGAGCTCGCTCGCCTGCGTACCTCGGACCTGCAGGGTCTTCTGCCGCGCCCGGCAGGCCGAGGTGAAACGCGCCTGGTGGTCCATCGAGGTCGGATCGACGAAGAGCGCGATCCGGTCGAGCAGCGTCCGCCGGTGCGAGGCAGGGCCCGAGGAGAGCGTCGTCTCGCCCGGATGGAAGACGACGACGGGCGACTTCACGGCGTAGCTCGCCAGGCTGGGCGGACGCTTGCCCGAGAGCAGCACCCGTCGCGTCGAGCCGTCGAGGCCGACGACCTGCTCGCGCTCTTCTACGCCGTCGTCGACCGTCGCCTTGACGCTTCCGGCCGAGCTGTCGTGCGCGACCACCTCCCGAAGCCTCGACGTGCGGAAGCTCCGGGTCGTGGCGACCAGGTACATCGCCTCGAGGATGCTCGTCTTGCCCTGGCCGTTGGCGCCCCCGATGACGGTGAGCCGAGGCGCCAAGGCCAGATCGACGTGCGCGAGGTTCCGAAGATTCCGGATCGAGAGGGACGAGAACCGAAGGGGATTCACCCTTGGAAGGCTCGCTAGATGAGCATCGGCATGACGACCGCCTTGTAGTTGCGGTCCTCGCGCTCGGTCGCCGGCTTGATCACCGCCGGATCGAGATCGCCGCCTACGCCCAGCACGATGTCGTCGTCGTCGATGGCTTGGAGCACGTCGCGGAGATAGCGGGCGTTGAAGCCCATCGCCACCTCGGCGCCTTCGTAATCGACCGGCAGCTCGTCGTAGCCTTCGCCGCTCTCGGGGCTCTCGCTGGTGATCCGCATCTTGCCGTTCGCGAAGGTCAGCTTCACGCCGCCCGTCTTCTCGCTCGAGGCCAGCGAGACGGCCTTGAGCGCGTCGGCGAAGGTAACGCGGGGGAGCTTGAACGCGAGATCGGTCGTCTGCGGAATCACCTGCGAGTAGGGCGGGAACTGCGCGTCGACGAGCTTCACCGAATAGCGCATGCCGACGAGCTCGAAGAAGGCGTTCGGCCCGGATTGCGCGATGCGCACCTTCGGGATCTCGCGTCCTTCCTTGCCGGCCTCGTTCCTCGCCGCGTCGCTCACGCGCTTCAGCTCGTTGATCGCCTTCGCGGGGATGAGCATCGTCGCCGTGGCCTGACGTTCCTTGACCTGCACCTCCATCTTCGAGAGGCGGTGGCCGTCCGTCGTGACCATGCGGACCCAGTCGCCATCCCACTCGAAGAGGGCGCTGTTCAGGGCGGCGCGCGTCTCTTCAGCGGAGATCGAGAAGTGCGTCGAGCCGATCAGCGAGGCGAGGACGTCGACGCCGAGCTCGAGCGCGGGGCCGTTCGCATCCGGCTCGGGCAGGTTCGGGAAGTCCGAACCGGGAACGCCGTGGAGCTTGAAGCCACGCGCACCGGCGACGCTGCGGACCCAGAGCTGCGAGCCCTCGGAGCCGATGAGCCGGATGGGGCCGTCGGGCATGGCGTTGACGCGCTCGTACAGCTCTTTCGCGGGAACGGCGATGCTGCCCGAGGTCTTCACCTCCGCCGCAACGAGCCCGCTCACCGAGATGTAGAGGTCGGTGGCAGCCACGCGGAGCCGGCCGTCGTCGCTCGCCGCGAGCAGCACGTTCGACAGTACCGGCATGGTGCTCTTCTTGTCGGCGACGCCTTGGCAGCGTTCGACGACGCGAAGCAGGTCCTTCTTCGAGACGGTGAGTTCCATCGGCTTCTTTCGGGGTCGGGAAGAGGGCCGGCGACGCTCCCGCTGGGGGGCGAGGCTGGCCCGGTCCTTCGTCCGAAACTCCTTCTCATAAATGAAGGGTGGTGTCGATAGGGGCTGTGGGTTCTGGGGGAAAGCCAAAAACCTTCGTGATTGCGCGGGGTTGGCGTGGGGAGATCCTCGGCGGAACGGGGCGCTTCGGGGGGACTTTCGGTGGAGGCCGAAGGGCCCTTGAAAGGCCCCAAAAGGAAGCTCCCAAGCCATCCACAGGGTTGTCCCTAGGTTCCTCGTCCGGGGTGTGGGGGGAGCGTATCCACAGGGGGGGAGGCCACTACCTCCGTCTCTCGGATCTCGATCCAGATGGCCGTGGAGACAGGGGGTGTGGATTTTGTGGAAAACTCACTTTTGTTTCGTGATTCCGACTACTTACGCGGTGAATAACTCGGGAGTATCCGGGTAAGGATCGGGGACGGCCGGTGGGAAATCGGACCAAGGTCCGAGTCCTCCCCCAGGTGAGCGCAACTGTCCCACAGAGTTATTCAGAGGTTCTCCGACGAAGGTCCGATGGACGACGAATTCCGTCCGGACACGCGGCTCCACGAGACCGACCAGTCGCGTGCACGTGACCATCACCGCACGTTCACATGACCCGGACCGCACGACCACGTGCTCCGAGCGCACGTGCACGTGACCTCCACATCACGTGAACGAGACCTGAGAACACGTGCACGGGCTCGAATGGCACGTTCACGCGACCACCACCGCACGTTGACGTGCTCCGAGCGCGCGTGAACGTGACCTCCACATCACGTCCACGAGACTCGAGCGCACGTGGACGCGCTCGAAACGCACGTGCCCGGCTGCCTACCCACCAGTGGCCGCCACGGAGGACGCGGTCCTACCGGGCCATGGCGGAAGGTCGTCGCAGCCTCAGCGCGGCAAGAAGCGCAGGTCGCGCACCGAGATCCAACCCGTCGTCGATCCCCAGCGTACGAAGACCAGCGCGCCGCGGCGTTCGTGGACCTCGACCTTCGCTGCTTCCGGAATCGAGGCCTGACCCACGGGGATGCCCCTCTCGTCCGTGAGCCTCGCCTCGGAGGCGACGACGACGGCCGGCTCCGTCGTGGTTCGGAGCTGCCTCGCGCCCCAGGCCAGGCCGCCGAAGAGCAGGAGGGCGACGGCGCCGACGGGGACGGCGATGGTCCCAGCCAGGTGGGCGGGGCTTTCGCGTTGGGCTCGTCGGAGCGCGAGGCCAAGGGTGAGCAGGGTCGAGCCGAAGGCGGCGAGGATGGCCCACGTCCGCTCCGAGGCGAGGCCGAGGACCGCGCGATCGAGCGTGGGGCGGGCTTCCACCTCGGCCTCGGCGCCGCGACGGGCGCGCTTCTTGGCGACCTCGGCGCGCACCACTTCGAGGGCCAGCTTGGCGTCCTCGTCGTCGGGGCGGTTCTGGAGTGTTTCCTCGAGGGCGGCGGCGGCTCGGCCGAGATCACCGGGGCGCTCGGAGCTGGACTTGGCGCGGCCGATGTACGCGAGCGCGCGGTTGTAGCTCGCGTCGGGGTGGACGACGCCGCGATCGGCCAGGGCCTCGAAGGCGTCGATGGCCGTCGGGAAGTCGCCCTTCTGCAAAGCGGCCACGCCTTCCGAGAAGAGGTGCTCGGTCGGAGCGTTTGCCGCGGCTGGGATGGCGAGCAGCCAAATCGGCAAGAGCAGCAGGCCGAGGAAGCGCGTGAGCTTCATGCGGTGGCTCCTTTGCCGGCTTTGGTCAGCTCGCGGCAGGCGGCGCGGGCTTCGTCGAGCAGGGTCTCGATCGAGGCGGCGTCGCTCGGCGAGAAGCGGATGCTCTCGGCGTCGGCGAGGATGCGGCGCAAGCGCTCGCCCAAGGCGACGTCGATGCCACGCGCTTCGAGAGCGCCCGGGAGCTCGTTCAGCATGAGGGCGCGTGCCTTGAGCCCGGTGGCGGCCTCGATGGAGAGGTAGACGGCGCGGTCGATGGCGGCGGCCGCGGCGCGCGTGTCCTGGGCGCGGACGGCGGCCTTGGCGTCGGCGATGGCTTGGTCGAAGGCCTGCGCGGTGCTCGCCTTGCGAGCCTCCCAACGCGTGCGGAGCCTCGAGAGGCCGCTCGCGCTCGCCGAGACGAAAAGGACACCGATGGGCGCGCCGAGGATGCCGAGCCAGAAGAGGCGGCTGTCGGTGATGGGGCTCGTCGTGATCGCGTGCGAGGCGAGCTGGGAGCGAGGGCCGGCGAGGGCGGCGAAGGGATCGTTCGTGCGCGCGGCGACGTCGAGGTCGGCGCCAGCGACGGGCGTGACGCGAAGGCGGCCGAGGGAGGCGCGCGCGATCTCGTAGCTCTGCCGGTCGGGGTCCCAGTAGGGGAGCGTCACG
>Ga0182739_1003173_pt1 | contig 14624 bp, 11 predicted proteins | sample eDN5th30CBELigBY_FD_128873 | JGI IMG/M metagenome (GOLD analysis project Ga0182739, IMG submission 128873) | Enriched backyard soil microbial communities from Emeryville, California, USA - eDNA 5th pass 30_C BE-Lig BY (version 2) (version 2) | ecosystem: Environmental > Terrestrial > Soil >... | reverse complement strand
CCGTGCCGAATGTATTGCTGGGGACGCTGGAAGGGGGGGCGCTTACTTTTAACGATTTCTGGATGCGCTTGGGGCCGATTCTGGTGCTGAGCTATGGCGTACTGCTGGTTGTCTTTCGTGTAGGGTATGCCAAGGTATGGAGAGAAGCCGTCCTGCCGGCAGAGACGTTGCAATCGTGGGACACGCCGTCTCTCCTCCGGGACAAGAGGGCGGCAGCGGCTGCATCGGTTGTATGGCTGCTCGTTATTGCCGGGTTTATTCTCCAGTCCAAGCTGCCGTTCTCGATTGCCTGGATTTCAATAGGCGGCGCGGTCCTGCTGATTTTGCTGAACGTGAAGCAGGGCAGATGGAAGGATGCCGTATTTTCCGTAGATTGGGGAACATTGGCTTTTTTATTAGGGTTTATTGTTTTAGCAGGCGGGGTTACACGGACAGGCGTAATGAACCAGGCGGCGGTCAAGCTGATGGAGCTTTCTTCCGGAAATCCCGGATATCTTTCCCTGCTTCTACTCTGGGTATCGGGCATTGCTTCCGCCACGCTGGATGGAGTACCTTACACAGCCGCGGTCATCCCGCTTGTCCGGACTTTGATTTCCCATTTGGACGCAGCGGACGGAAGTCAGATCCGTGCCTTATGGCTGAGTGTGGCATTGGGAACGGGGATCGGCAGCAGTGCTACATTGCTTGGTTCGACGGCTCACATCATCGCTTCCGGACTTGCCATGAGGGAAGGGCACAGGCTTACCTTCGTACAGTTTATGAAGTTCGGAGCATGGACGGCGCTGTTCTCGTTAATTGCTGCATCAGCCTATGTAATATTCGTGCTGCTGTAATACATAGCCGGTTCAAACAGAGATTATTGCCAACAATTCGTAAGCCGGTAAACGGTATGACATGATAACCCCAAGGTCAAAATATCCATGGAAACAGCCCTGTACTCAACCGAGGAAGGAGCCGCGGATATGCTGACCCTTTTTTTTCGCACCATTTTGGTTTACTTTATCGTTTTCCTGACATTGCGCATTATGGGAAAGCGCGAGATCGGAAAGCTGTCGGTATTTGATCTGGTCATTTCGATCATGATAGCGGAAATTGCGGTTTTTGTGCTGGAGGATACGGAGAAGCCGATGTTCGAAGGGATTTTGCCGATGATCACCTTGGTTGGCGTTCAAATCTTCATTGCCTTTTTGTCGCTGAAAAATGAGAAGCTGCGCCGGCTTTTTGAAGGAAAGCCCGCTTACATTATTCAGAACGGAGAGCTGAACCGCAAAGTGATGAAGCAGCACCGCTATAACTTGGACGATCTTTTGCTGCAGCTGAGACAGAACAGGGTGATGGATGTGGCGGATGTGGAATTTGCCATTCTGGAGCCGTCCGGAAAGCTGACCGTTGTGGAAAAAAAGCCCCCTGCACCGCAGGAGGCGGACGATAAGCAGCCGAAAATTCGCTATGAGGGCCTGCCCGTACCGCTTATCATGGATGGAAAGGTACAGGACGATGGCCTGGAAAAAATCGGGAAGACGAGGTTTTGGCTGAAAAGCCAGCTGCAATCCAAAGGAGTTCGTGAGTTTAAAGAGGTTTTTTTCTGTACGATCGATCATCGGGGGAGATGGTTTATCGACCGGAAACGGTAAAAGGTAAACCGGAAGCCGGAAGAACGGAACCGGAAAACCGTATTCCGCCGCCGGCTTTTATTTGACGAATTTTTTGCCCAGCCATACGATCCGCAGCAGATCGCTGCGCTGAATAAGGCGGAGGAAGACCGAGCAGATCAAGTATAAGAGCATGCCTGCGGTGCAGGCCGCCATAAAGCGGATCAAGCCGTTATCCGACCACTGAAACTGCATGATGGAATAGCTTGCCCAGCCCGAAACCGCTACCGCGGCGGCTATTTTCAGAAAATCGGCGCCATGCATCCGGAAACGGAGCAGCTTGACCACACTGTGCCAATGCAAAAGAGTGACCAGCACAATATTGATGTTGATGGCTACAATCGCGCCCAGGATGCCGAACTGCGGCTTGCTTGCAAGCAGGACGATAAGTGCAAGCTTGGCTACGGAGCCGATCAAAGTATTGACCAGGGCACTTCCCGGCCGGTCCATTGCCTGAAGCGTTGCCTGAAGCGGAGCCTGGCAGTAGATGAACAGCGCCACCGGCGCCATGATCTTGAGCATGGAGGCAATTTCGCGGCTGCCGTATAAATACTGGCAGAGCGGCTCGGCAAGCACGAACATCATCATGGCAAAAGGGGCGCCTGTCACCAGGGCGAGCTTCAAGGATTGATGGAGTCTGGCATGAATCGTTTTCATGTCCCCTTGGGCCGCGGCCTCCGATAAGGACGGAATTAAGGAGACGGATAAGGAGTAAGTCAGAGCGCTCGGGAGCAGCAGGACTGGCATAATCATTCCCTGCAGAGCGCCGTACTGTGCGGTTGCCAGCCCGGGGGCTACGCCGGCCAAGGCCAGACTCTGGACAATCAGGATCGATTCGAAAAAATAGGAGCATGAGCCGACAAGCTTGCTCCCGGTAATCGGAACGGCCAGTCCCATCAGCTGCCGCAGCTGGTGCCATCTTCCGGCCATGAGCTCCGAGCCGATTCTGGCCGAAGGAACGCCGCGAGAGCTTCTGCGGCTGCGGCGATAAGAAATGTAGAGCACGGCGACGGCGCAGATTTCTCCGATGAGGACGCCGACCATCGCGCCTGCCGCGCCATACTCAATCCCGTAAGGCAGCATCCAATAGGCGAACAGCAGAACGGTAAATATGCGGACGATCGTTTCGACGACCTGCGAGAGTGCGGTGGGCACCATATTTTGCCTTCCTTGAAAGTATCCCCTGTACACGGAACCGACGGCCACGAAGATGAGAATCGGCGTCATGCAGATGAAGGTCAGGTACACGCGGGAATCCGTAAACAAATGGTCCGTAATCCAGCGGGCTCCCAATAGGCTCATGGCCGCGAAAAGAATGCTCAGGCCTGTAGAGAAGCTCAGCGCAAGCCGAAAAATACGCCGGATCCGGGCTTCGTTGTTCTCCGCCTCGGCCTCGGCGACCAGCTTGGCTACCGCAATGGGGATGCCGCCTGTAATCAGAGTCATCAGGACGATCAGGAAGGGATAGCCCATCTGATAAAGCCCTACGCCTTCGGCACCGATCAGCCGGGGGAGCGTAATTCTGGGAATGAAGCCGAGGATGCGGTTAATAATGCCGGCTGCAAGCAGAATCATGGTGCCGTGTATGAACGACTGTTTCGTCATTGTAAATCCCTCTTCCTCCCATGGGTTACTTAATGGATATGCGGAACCTGTCCTATGGCATGCACAATTTTTATCAATTTTGAGCTGCCAGGGCAGGAAATGAACGGTTCGCAGCGAATATTAGCTTACAAATCAGAATGCTGCGCGGCAGGAGGGAACGGCGATGGGGGAAGAGGAGCGTGACGCATCGGTTTTAAAGGCTGAAGAGGAAGCGGAGGAGCCTATGCTTCCGGAGCAGGAGCAGACCGAGGAGCCATTGTCCGACGAGGAATTGAGTGGGGTCATTGAGAATATATGTAACAGCAAGGCGGAGGAATTTCATATGCTCGGCTACGAGCATGTGACAGGCAAGGAGATTTGGGAGTGCGTAAGCGACAAGTACCGGAAAACCGGAATTCCGCATCTCCACAGGATTGTAAACGATATTTTATCGCTTAAGGTCACGAGCTTTATGAACTGGCTGACCATGAGCATTTATAAATCGGACCCTTTCAAATAACGGAAGGGTTATTTTTTTTCCAATGGAACGAACGCTTCTTGCGGCCGGCTGGAAATTTGTCAAATTGACTCGTTTTTCGCAGGTAGGTATAATAGGCATATTGAGACTGGAAGGAGATCGTTATTTATATGAAACGGATTGTGATCTTTATTCTGGTAGTGCTTGTGACGCTGGGCATTGCCGGGTATACCACTCCAAGCTTGGTTAACAACATTAAGCTGGGATTGGACTTAAAGGGCGGTTTCGAAATTTTGTATGTCGCCGAGCCGATTGAGGCAGGCAAGCAAGTCACGCAGGACGCGCTGAAAGAGACAGCCCGCAGCCTGGAGAAGCGCGCCGATTCCTTGGGCGTTGCCGAGCCGGAAGTGACGACGGAAGGAACGAACCGCATTCGTGTTCGTTTGGCGGACGTAAAGAACGAAGAAGAAGTCCGCAAGAGCATGAAGGAGCCGGCTGAACTGACATTCCGCGGTCCTGACGGCACGAAGGAAATGATTGGGAGCGATTTCGTAGAGGGCGCGGCCAAAGTAGGCTTTGACCAGTCCAACCGTGCGCAAATCAATATTAAAGTAAAAGACGCCGAGAAATTTAAAAAGGTCACCGAGAAGCTGGTGGGTAAACCGCTTGCCATTTATTTGGACGAGCGGCAGTTGTCCGCGCCTATCGTACAGAGCGTACTGTCGGACGGCAATGCTACCATTTCCGGTAATTATACGTATGAGGAAGCCAAGGAGCTTGCCGATACGATCAACTTAGGGGCTCTGCCGCTGAAGCTGACCGAGAAATATACGCAAGTGGTCGGCGCATCGCTTGGCCAGTTGTCCTTGCACCAAACGGTCGAAGCCGGTTTAATCGGCGCGATTCTGATTCTGATTTTCATGGTTGCTTTTTACCGCTTGCCGGGTCTGGTTGCAGCCTTTACCCTGATTACTTACATCTGGCTGCTGCTGGGCGCATTCTGGCTGATGAAAGCGACGCTGACCCTGCCGGGGATCGCGGCCTTCGTGCTCGGGATCGGGATGGCCGTCGACGCCAACATCATTACGTATGAACGGATCAAAGAAGAAATCCGCAGCGGCAAAAGCTTGCTTTCTTCCTTGAAATCCGGTTCCAAGCATTCGTTCCGTACAATCATGGATGCGAACATTACGAACTTGATCTCCGCCGCTGTATTGTACTACGTGGGGAACGGAGCGATCCGCGGATTTGCCTTGACGACGATTATGAGTATTATTTTGAGTATTCTGACGAACGTATTCTTCTCGCGTCTCCTCATTCACTTGTTGATCAGGAGCAACAAGTTTAATAAGCCGTCCTTGTACGGTGTGAAGGAGGCCGAAATCCGTGGACTATAGGAACCATTTTGATTTTATAAAAAACCGCAACAAGTTTTTCGGCATTTCTGCCGCGCTTTTGCTGATCGGCCTGATCGTGCTTGTAGCCTTCGGCCTGAATTATGGCGTTGACTTTAAAGCGGGGACCTCGCTCGATATTAATGCGGGACAAACCGTGACCCGGGAGCAAGTGGATAAAACGTTCGACAGTTTGGGATTGAAGCCTGCGGTTGTTTCGATCAGCGGCAACAATGACCATATCTCGGCGCGGTATGACACGATCCTTTCCGAAGCCGACGTGAAGAAAATCAGTGAAGGCATGAAGACCGCCTTCGGCGACAAAGTTTCGCAGGAGGTCAACACCGTATCGCCGGACATTGCCCGCGAGTTGGGCGTCAAAGCCATGATTGCGGTAGCCATTGCCAGCGTTGCGATTTGCATTTACGTAAGTATCCGCTTTGAATGGCGGTTTGCCATTGCGGCCATTATCGCCATCTTGCATGATGCTTTCATCGTTATTGCGGTATTCGCTATTTGCCGCTTTGAAGTGAATCTGCCGTTTGTTGCGGCTGTTCTGACAACAATCGGTTATTCTATCAACGATAAAATCGTTATTTTTGACCGGGTCAGAGAGAATCTGCGCTTCACTCGCCTGAAAACCTCGGAAGATTTGTCTAATATGCTGAGCAACAGTATTTGGCAGACGATGGCGAGAAATATTAATACGGTCGTGGTTGTTCTTATCGCCGCGCTGTGCTTGTTTATTTTCGGCAGCGAGTCCATCAAGCTGTTCGCGCTTGCCAAAATTATCGGATTGACCTCGGGGGCGTATTCCTCCATTTGTATTGCCAGTCCTTTGTATTATCTGCTGAAGAATAAATCCTTGAGTTCTAAAACCAGGGCTGCTGCAGTAAAAGAATAATAGCTGGCCGCGTAAATCTATATTTCCGCGGCCTTTCTATCAATTCCCTTAAGGAGTGGCCCCATGACTGAGGAACGTATGCAAAAAGCCGAATTCGGCACTTGGATCGGTATCGTCGGCAATCTTGGCCTGGCGGTCATGAAAGGGGCGATGGGATACTTCTCCGGAAGTAAGGCGCTGATTGCGGACGCTCTCCATTCGGCCTCGGACGTGGCAGGCTCTTTTGTAGTGCTGACAGGACTAAGGGCGGCAAAGCAGCCCAAGGAGGATCAGCGCGCTTTCGGACAAGGAAGACCCGAAGTGATGATCTCCATTATCGTCTCTGTCGTTCTGCTGGCCATCGGCTGCGAAATCGCCGTGACATCCCTGAAGACGCTCTACCATGGCGTAGCGTCTGCGCCTAGAGCCTCCGCTTTGGTTGCTATCGCCATCTCTATTGTGGTAAAAGAATTCATGTTCCAGTATAAATTCCGGCTGGGAAGCAAGCTTTCTACTCCTAGGTTCACCGTCTTTGAAGGGGAGCGCAGGTCGGATTTATATAGTTCGCTGGCCGCTTTGGTCGGCGTATTGGGAGCCATTATCGGCAATTATTCCGGTTATGCTTATCTTTATTATTTAGACCCTTTGGCGGGTGTTTTTATTGCGTTTCTGGTGTTGAGAATGGGCTGCCGTCTTGTGATGGAAGCCGTACATAGCCATATGGAGCACAAGCTTCATGAAGATGACGCAAAAGCATTGATTCAGACGGTACAAACGATTAAAGGCGTTATTGCGGTTGACGAGCTGCGGGCGAGAGAGCACGGACATTACGTCCTGGTAGATATTCAAATCAGCGTGAACCCGAGAATCTCGGTTCAAGAGGGGCATGAAATTGCAAGGCTTGCGAAGCAAGCGCTGATGAAAAGATTTCATCATGTTTCGGACGTATCGATTCACGTTAATCCTTATGATCCGGGATATCCGTACAAGAACAATGCGGATTCCGATCCCGATCATTACCCCACTTTATTGCATTAAAACGGAGGTTACACATGCTTCAAGCACGGGCAAGGTGGAAAATAAGCGAGGTTGATGCTCGTCAGGTGGAGGAATTGTCGAACGAGCTGCATATTTCTCCTCTCGTAGCCCGACTGTTAGTCGTGAGAGGAATTGCGGACAAGGAGCATGCGGCGGCATTCTTATTCGGAGGAACGGATCTGATTCACGATCCGTTCCTTTTAGATGGTATGGACCAAGCTGTCGCTCGGATTCGGGAGGCGTTGGAGCAAGGGCAGTACATTCGGGTGTATGGAGATTATGATGCCGACGGAGTAAGCAGCACCACGCTGATGGTGCATTTGCTCCGCCAGCTGAACGCTTCCTTCGATTACTATATCCCGCACCGTGTACACGAAGGCTACGGTCTTAACAAGGCGGCGATGGAGGCTGCCCGCGATCAAGGGGTGCAGCTGATTATTACCGTGGACACGGGGATCAGTGCTGTGGAAGAGATTGCTTATGCGGCGGAGCTCGGCATCGACGTTATCGTGACCGATCATCACGAGCCGCCGGAACGACTGCCGGACGCATTTGCCATCATTAACCCGAAAAAGCCGGGCTGCCCCTATCCCTTCAAGCAGCTGGCCGGCGTAGGCGTTGCCCTGAAGCTGGCGCAGGCGTTGTTAAACCGCTGGCCTGAAGAGCTGCTCGAATTTGCAGCCATCGGGACGGTGGCCGATCTGATGCCGCTGCTTGACGAAAACCGGGTTATCGTCCGGCAGGGCATCGAACGGATGCGGTCAACTTCGAATAAGGGGATCCGCGCCCTGTTGGAGGTTGGCGGCATCGCAGCGAAGGACGTGAATGCGACCCATATCGGGTTTGCCTTGGCGCCGCGCATCAATGCGAGCGGCAGGCTGAACAATGCCGATGATGCGGTTCGTCTGCTTATTTCGGAGGATTTGGCTTCCGCGGTGCAGATGGCTGAAGAGCTGGATCATCTCAATAAAGAACGGCAGCGGCTTGTTGAGGAAATGACCAAGGAAGCGATTGAACTGCTGGAGCAGAAAAAAGCCGAGCAGGGAGGCCTGCCCGGCGTGATCGTGCTCGCCCGGGAGCAGTGGAATGTGGGGGTTATAGGTATCGTCGCCTCGAAGCTGGTCGATAAGGTATACCGCCCCACGATTATATTGGGCATTGATCAAGAGACCGGCATGGCGAAAGGCTCCGCGCGCTCGATCGCCGGGTTTGATATGCATCAGGCGCTTACCCGCTGCCATGATCTGATGGATCATTTCGGCGGGCATCAAGCGGCGGCGGGCATGACCTTGGCCCGGGAGAAGCTGCCCGAGCTTGAGCGCAGGCTGAACCTGCTGGCCGAGGAGTGGCTGTCTCCGGAGGACTATACGCCGATTCTGCAGGCGGACCTGGTCAGCACCCTGGAAGACGTCTCCTTGGAGACGATTCGCCAGCTGGAGCAGCTGAGTCCGTTCGGCATGGGGAATCCTACGCCTCGTTTCGTTATTCCAAGCGTCCGGTATCAGGAGCTGAGAACGATAGGCAGGGAGCAGCAGCATATCAAGCTGACGCTGCAGCAAGCCGTTCAGAAAACCTCTGCCGCGCTGGATGCGGTAGGGTTCAATAAGAGCGGGCTGCTGCCGTGGATATCTTCAACGGCGGCGATGGATGTTTTGGGTGAGCTGTCGGTGAATGAATGGAACGGCGTGCGCAAGCCGCAGATGATTCTTCAGGATGCCCGAATCGAACATATTCAGCTGTTCGATTGGCGCGGAGCGGCGAAGCTCGAGAACAGGCTCAAGGAGCTTGCCGAGCGATTGCAGCAGCAGTCCCCGTCCCTCGGTAAAGGAGGGGAGGGAGCTCCGATGTCCGCTATTATTGCATTCGATTCGGACGCGGCCCGAACGCAGCCGTATCTGTTCGAGTCTTATCCGGTCTGGGGGATGGAGCCGGACGGGAAGCCCGGATTGATTCCTTTAAACGGTATGGCAGAGCGGGGATCTCTGGCGGAGGCAACGGACTGGATCTTATACGATCTCCCTCCTTCGTTATCTGAGCTGGAGTCGGCTGTGGCACAGGCTGTTAAGGTTCAACGCTGGTATGCCGTCTTCAGCTCCGGCGATAAGAAGGAAAGCTCTCTGCCGACCCGGGACATGTTCAAGAAAGTATACGGCGCGGTACAGCAGCAGCAGGGAAGGCCGCTGGCGCGAAACGTATTCCTGGACGGGATTTCCAGACGCTCCGGCTTATCCCCGGCCTTAGTACAGTTCATGCTGGACGTGTTCACCGAGCTGGGGTTTATCCATCAAAGCCCCGAAGGAATTACGGCCGTACCGCAGCCGGCCAAGAAAGATTTAGCTACCTCGGTTTTGTACCGGAAACGGCAGCAAAGCATGGAGGTGGAGCAGATACTGCTGTATTCCAGCGCACAAGAGCTCCAGGAATGGCTTCTTAAAGCCGCACAGACGAAGGCACAATCGACATTATTGGAGGAAATAGTATGAATTTCAAAGAATATATCCGCGTCATTGAAGATTTCCCGCAGCCGGGCATCAGCTTCAAGGACATTACGACCTTATTGCATAACGGACCTGTGTACAAACAGGTCATTCAAGAAATGGCGCGTCAGCTGAAGGATAAGCAGATCGACGTTATTGCCGGGCCGGAGGCGCGCGGTTTTGTTATCGGAGCGCCGCTCGCGGTTGAGCTGGGCATCGGCTTCGTACCTATTCGCAAGAGCGGCAAGCTGCCGGGCGAGACGATTGAGGCCGACTACGCGCTTGAATACGGCAAGGATAAGCTTGCGATGCACAAGGATGCCATCCAGCCGGGGCAGAAGGTGCTGATTGCCGATGATTTGCTGGCAACCGGAGGAACGATTGCGACGTCGATTAATTTGGTTAATCAGCTGGGCGGCGAAGTTATCGGTGCGGCCTTCCTGATCGAGCTGGAGGAACTGAACGGACGCGAGAAGCTGGGCGGAATCGATATCGTTTCCCTGGTTCAATATTAATAAGTCAAAGACCCGAATCCGGATAGGAATTCGGGTCTTTTTTTTGTTTCAACGATACATGCTTTCGACATGGCGGATTACGGCAAATGAACGCTTTTAATATGATCCATATGAAGAAAAACGGGTTCGCCGCCGGCTGCGACCAGCTCGATCAAATGATTTTGTATCGTTTTAAGCTGGCCGATTCTGTTCGCATGCTCACCCAAATTCAGAATCACGAACTGGCCCTCCAGCTTTTTGAGCTGCTGGTCGAAGGTCCGGGCCAAGGTCATTGTCGCGGGACTGAGCGGAAAACGCTCGGGCGTCAATGCATAAGGCGTTACATTCGGATCGTAAGGAATCATATATTTTAAATGCTGCATGGGAATATATACGGCATGAAACACGGGGGAGTAGAAGACGAAGTAGTCATTCATAATGCTTGTCACATAGCCGTGGATGGTCTGATTCCCGCTTGTATAAATCTCGCTGAAAACCCCTTTGGCATTCATGAGAATCTTTCGATAGGCGATATCCGTTTGATTTTCAAAAGGGAGCTCATCCGTTAGGTTATCCTCGCAGGGGATCGGGCTTTCTTCGGATAGAGTAAGCTGCTTCAAGTGAAGCAGAGGGGTATATTGAAACTTTTTTCCGTTATATAAAACGAGAATATCGCTGCCCACATCGATCAGCTTGCCCTGCATCGGTGTTTTTTTGCCTGAAATGAGAAGCTCGACCTGTTTTCCAATCAAGGCTTTGATGGCCGTCATAGTTGCACCTCCAATCCCAATGAACTGCTTGTATTGTTTGAGGGAATCACTCAAGGAAGCAGAAGTTTCTATTATAATCTCCTCCGTGAAACAACTAGCTTTGCTGAAGTCTATAGAATCCCGGTGCGCCAAGTATGGGATCCGGCCCTCCTCTGTTGAAGCATCTATTGGAAAAATTGCCGATAGTCTATCGATTTACCCCATCGGCACCAGCCTCCTTCCAACAGTCATGATAGGGAATCCATAATTTAAATATATGTATCCGGTAAGGATTGGTACTGGTTTGAAATCTAGAAATAGTAAATTCCACTTCTATCTCCGCTAGGATTATAAGATACCAAAACATAGGGATATTGATATATTTCCGAATCTATGAACTATGGTCCAGAACCTTCCTATGATTTCTTCATAGAATAAACTAATTCTAAAAATAGGAGGCAGATGAAATGAGTGTTGATAGAAGCAAGGGGAAGAGCAAAGGTAAAAGCTGTGGATGCGCTAAGGAGAGCAAAAGCAGCCCTAAAATGAAATCTTGGAAGGAATGCAGCAAAGGAAACCATAGCCACAAAAGCCATCGCAGCATGCAGGGCGAAACAACAAAAGGCAATCGCAGCCAACACTGCTGCTGGGAGCACAAAAGTCATAAAAGCCATAAGAGCCATAAAAGTCATGTAAGCCAAGGCCACAAAAGCCATCGCAGCCATTACAGCCCTATCGCGCAGGAATACTGGTGCTTGTGCGGTCCTAATAAGCATCAAGAGGGCGGCTATAGCAGCCACGACATCGGATAATTGTTCCTATGGGAACAGACGCCGTGGCTTCAGTATGGATAATCGCATACAGTGAATTACCTATAAAAAGTCTATCAATTCATTTGATAGGCTTTTTTCTTGGTTGGTTCACGGGTGAAAATAAGCATTTGCCGCCAGGAATCAATCACGTCATACGCACACGTCTTGGGGCACGGTCTTAGGGAGCAGTCCTTGCGCCGTCACTTCTACGGGACGTCGGAGCGGTCATCTTTGACATAGAGAGGCGGTTTTCAGCAGATGGAGCTTCCCACTCGAAACATTGTGATTGGCGATCAGGATCTGAAGACATTGGAGAAAGATATATGGAGCGACAAGTTCGTCGATGCTTTTATCGTTAGCGGAGGCAAAAGAGAGCCGATTCAGCTGCGTTACCGCGGGGGGCATACGCGAAACTACCCTAAACGGTCGTATGAGATCGTCCGCAGGGGCAAAACCTTCCATTACAATGCGGAATATGACGATCCTTCCATGATACGCAATGCTTTATCGTTCAAGTTTTTTGAATGGATCGGAGTGCCCTGCTCCAGTACCCGTCACTGCCTTCTGAAGCTGAATGAGGAGAGCCTGGGGGTCTACCTGGAGATCGAGGGCGTAGACCGGATGTTTTTCCGGCGGCGGGGGATTGCGGTTCAATCTTTGTTCTATGCGGTGAATGATTACGCGAATTTCAGCCTGCTGGGCCCGGAATCCGACCGGAAGAAGTCGTCTTTGTTTAAAGGCTACGAGCAAAAGATGGGCAGGCAGGCGGATCGTACCGAGTGGAAGGCGTTCATTTCACGGCTGAATACGCTTAAAGAACCGCAATTAAGCCGATACTTGATGAAGGAGCTGGATATCGACAACTATTTGCGATGGCTGGCGGGAGCGGTGTGTACGGGAAATTACGACGGCTTCGACCAGAACTACGCCGTATACCGGCATAAAACCAGAAAGAAATACCGGATGATTCCTTGGGATTATGAAGGAACCTGGGGCCGGAACTGCTATGGCAAAAAATGCGGCAGCGATCTGGTCCGGGTAACCGGCTATAACGAGCTGACCAAAAAGCTGCTTTCCAATAAAGCCGTCAGGCTTCGCTATAAAAACCTGTTAAAGCAAATTTTGAAGTCCCATTTTACCGTCACCAAAATCGATCCGCTTGTACTGAAAATGACGCAGAGTATTGCGCCTCATATATATAGGGATACCGCCAGGAAGTGGTCGCTGTCCGTTTTCGACGGAGAGCGCCAGCTGATCCGCAGCTACATTCGGGAGCGCAGGGAGCTGATTAAGGAGGCGCTGAGCAAGCTCTAATTTGACCTGAGCAAGCTCCGGTTTGAGCGATTGTCCCCTCCGGGATGCCAAAACCTCTTAGACAGCAGCAAAATATGTCGAAATAGAGCAAATAAGTTGACGTAGTGCCTATCGGGGAGGCATAATGAATTAAAATCGATTTAAGGGAATGGATAAACGAATGGGGATAGAGCAGCTTCTTGAGAAGGCGGCCGGCTACGTCAAAGAAAATGATCTGAAGCGGATTAGGGAAGCCTACGAGTTCGCTGAACAGGCTCATTCGGGCCAAGTTCGCAAATCCGGGGAGCCTTATATCCTGCATCCGCTTGCGGTTGCCGAAATCTTGGTTAACATGCAGATGGATACGACATCTATCATCGCCGCGCTGCTCCACGATGTGGTAGAGGATACGACGGTTTCTTTGGAGACGGTTGAGGCCAAATTCGGCAAAACCTGTGCCATGCTGGTGGACGGCTTGACTAAACTGGAAAAAATCAAGTTCAAAAGCAAGGAAGAGCATCAGAACGAAAACTACCGTAAAATGTTTGTAGCTATGGCTCAGGATATTCGGGTCATCCTGATCAAGCTTGCCGATAGATTGCACAATATGCGTACGTTAAAGCATCAGTCCGAGGAAGCGCAGCGCCGGATTGCCGACGAAACGCTGGAGATTTTTTGCCCGATTGCGCACCGTCTCGGTATTTCCGCGATCAAGTGGGAAATGGAAGACATCGCACTCCGTTATTTGAATCCGCAGCAGTATTACCGGATCGTTAATTTGATGCAGAAGAAGCGGGCGGAGCGGGAGAAATATATCGATGACGTCATCTCCACAGTTAACGAGAAGCTGTCCGAAATGGGGATAGAAAGCGATATTTCCGGACGCCCTAAGCATATATACAGCATTTATAAGAAAATGACGGCGCGCAACAAGCAGTTTAACGAAATTTACGACCTGCTTGCCCTGCGGATCATTGTAGATAACATTAAAGACTGCTATGCCACTTTAGGCATTATTCATACGCTTTGGAAGCCGATGCCCGGCCGGTTCAAGGATTATATCGCGATGCCGAAGCCGAACATGTACCAGTCGCTGCATACGACGGTTATCGGACCGAAGGGAGAGCCTCTCGAGGTTCAGATTCGTACCTTCGAAATGCACAAGACGTCGGAATACGGGGTGGCTGCGCACTGGGCTTACAAGGAAGGCAGCATGGTGCCGTCAGGCAGCTTCGAGGATAAGGTCGGCTGGTTCCGAGAAATTCTGGAGCTGCAGCAGGATACGGAAAATGCGTCCGAGTTCGTAGAATCGTTGAAGATGGATTTCTTCTCGGACCTTGTTTTCGTCTTTACACCTAAAGGTGAGGTGATCGAGCTTCCGGCCGGCTCGGTCCCGTTGGACTTTGCCTACCGGATTCATACGGAGGTCGGCAACCGGACGATCGGCGCCAAAGTAAATGGCCGGATCGTACCGCTGGATCATCGTTTGAAAACGGGGGATATCGTGGAAATTTTGACCTCCAAGCATTCCTATGGGCCCAGTCAAGATTGGATTAAGCTGGCCCAGTCTTCCCATGCGCGCAGTAAAATCCGGCAGTGGTTCAAGAAGGAAAAGCGCGAAGAGAACGTGGAGAAGGGCAAGGATGCGATCGAGCGCGAGCTGAGACGTCTCGGCATCGATCCGCCTACGCTGATGAAAGACGATGAGCTCCTTGAGGTGGCCAAAAAGTTTAATTTCAACGAAGTCGAGGACATGTTCTCTGCCGTCGG
>Ga0182739_1003171_pt1 | contig 14639 bp, 12 predicted proteins | sample eDN5th30CBELigBY_FD_128873 | JGI IMG/M metagenome (GOLD analysis project Ga0182739, IMG submission 128873) | Enriched backyard soil microbial communities from Emeryville, California, USA - eDNA 5th pass 30_C BE-Lig BY (version 2) (version 2) | ecosystem: Environmental > Terrestrial > Soil >... | reverse complement strand
CGGCCGCCACGGCGGCGGCGAGCGCGAAAGCGCGGCGCCGCGACCGCGGCGCCGTCGCGGACGTCGCGCGTCGCATCCGGCGTCGGATTCCGTGCAGCGTGTCGGAGATGGCACCCGCAAGATCGGCGTCGATGTGCCGTGCCACCGCCGCCCGCAGCGCTTCACCCGCCCGTGCGCGCAGGCCCGTTGGCTCGAGAGGCTCGAGCACGTCGTCGTGCACCGTCACCGAGACGTGCGCGGCGCGACGCGCGGTCGTCGGGCTCAGATCGACGGGAGCGGGCGCGGCGAGTTCCGCGAGCATCACCTCGATGTCAGGATCGTCCGGTCGCAGCAGCCGCAGGCGATCCCGCACCGCGACCGAACGGCTTGCTGCGGCGACAGCTTGCCACACCCGTGCGGATTCCTCATCGACGGCCGCGCCATCACCGCAGGCGAAGACGGGGCGTCCCTCGTCTGTGATCCACCACGTCCCGTGCACGGGGGCATCGTCGCGCCCCGGCGCCAGGGCTCGCACTCCGCGGGCGAGGCTCACGGCGAGTGTGATCGCCTCCCCGTCGTCGAGGACCCCGCGGCGGGCGAGGAGTTCGTCGAGTCGTTCGGGACACCACGGATAGACGAACAGGTGGCCGTCCGCCGTGCGGGCGACATCCATCGGCGCAAGCACGTGCACATCGGCCGCATCACCGCCAGCCACCCGCATCCGCGGCATAGCGGGCGCATCGCCGACGTCGACGAGCACGACCGCATCCGTGCCCACACGCGCCAGCACACCGGGCAGGGGCGCATCCGGAGGGGCGAGCCGCCGCACGGCGCGAAATGCACCATCAAGGGCATCGAGGAGGCCGTCGGATGCGGTCTGCGGTTCGGCGATCACAGCGGCAGTCTGCTCCGGCGCTCACCCCGCCGCGCACCAGATCCCCCGCATCCGTGGAGAACCCGTCCCGGCGCCCGCTGGGGAGGACAGATGGCCTCCGTCGCACGAAGGTAGGCTGGAGCAATGGCAGCACGTGCGTCCTCACCCGAGAAGCGACCCGGGTTCTTCTCTCAGATCAAGAGCCTCTACTCCTTCACTCAGAAGGAGTTCCGCTTCCTGCCGTGGCTGCTCATCGGCATCCTCGTCGTCGCGATCGGTCTGGGAGTCCTCGTCGGGTTCCTGATTCCTCCGGCACAGTGGTGGAACATTCTCCTCTGGGGTATCACCGGCCTGTTCGCGGGCGTTCTGGCGGCACTCATGACGATGACGCGGCTCTCCACCGCCGCGATGTACCGCAAGCTCGAAGGGATGCCCGGCGCCACGGGACACGTTGTCTCGACGATGCTCGGACGCAAGTGGGCCGCCTCCGACATGCCCGTCGGCATCAACCCGAAGACCCAGGATGCGGTGTACCGCGCGATCGGACGCGGTGGCGTCGTGATCGTCGGTGAAGGCGCGAAGGGTCGCCTGAGCCGCCTCGTCAACGACGAGCGGGCGAAGGTGACACGCGTGGCCGCCGGCGTGCCGGTCGCCGTCATGTACGTCGGGCACGGTGAGGGCGAGATTCCGATCAAGGAACTCGCGAAGACGATCAAGGCGCTGCCCAAGAAGCTCGACCGCGCGACGATGGCCGCCGTCATCAAGCGCGTCGACTCGGTGTCGCAGTCGCTGACGTCGCTGCCTATCCCGAAGGGCATCGACCCCACGAAGGTGCGCGCCCCGCGCCCGCGTTGACGCGCAGGAGCACTCGCTACGCGTACAGCAGCACAAGCGCTACGCGCGCACCAATACCGTGCCCGCCGCCTTGTCGTGCAAGCCGCGCTGATCGGGGTCCCATACGACGGCAGGGATCACGAGCACGAGCAGCAGGGTCCGGATGACCGGTCGCCACAGCCCTACCCACGCGCCGTCGAGCCGCACGACGCGCAGACCGAAGATGCGGTGCCCGGGGCTACCCTGCAGGGTCGGCAGGAACACGAGTTGGATCGCCGCGAAGATACCAAGGATCGCCAGAGCATCCCAGGCGAAGAAGCCGGAGATCAGATAGGCCGCCCCGTAGTCTAGAAAGAGCGCTCCGATGCGGCGGCCCAGGCGGCCGATCGAACCGGACCCGTCTCGGGGCATGCCCAATCGTTCTCCGGGATAGGCCTGGGTGGGATCGGCGGTCACTCGTCCAGCCTAATCGGGGTGTGAAACATCCCCGAAACATTGCGGTCATTGCCGGGCAATGCCCCCTCGCTACGGTGCTGGAAGCGCCCCGCGCTGACCCGATGCCCTACCTCTGGAGCGAGAATGTTCAAAGATTCATCCGAGGTGCTGAAGTTCATCAAGGACGAGGACGTCAAGTTCCTCGACATCCGGTTCACGGATCTTCCCGGTGTCCAGCAGCACTTCAACATCCCGGCCGCGACTGTCGACGAAGAGTTCTTCACCGTCGGTCAGCTCTTCGACGGCTCCTCCATCCGAGGTTTCGCGAACATCCACGAGTCGGACATGCAGCTCATCCCGGACGTGTCGACGGCCTACCTCGACCAGTTCCGCGAGGCGAAGACGCTGATCATGATCTTCGACATCTACAACCCGCGTACGGGCGAGATCTACGCGAAGGACCCGCGCCAGGTTGCGAAGAAGGCGGAGAAGTACCTCGCCTCGACCGGCATCGCCGACACGGCGTTCTTCGCACCCGAGGCCGAGTTCTACATCTTCGACGATGTGCGCTACGACGTCACGCCGAACAAGAGCTTCTACAGCGTCGATTCCGAGGAAGGCGCCTGGAACACCGGTCGCGAAGAGGACGGCGGCAACCTCGCCAACAAGACCACCTACAAGGGCGGCTACTTTCCCGTGTCCCCCGTCGACAAGCAGGCTGACCTGCGCGATGACATCTCCCTCAAGCTGATCGAGGCGGGTCTTCACCTGGAGCGCGCACACCACGAGGTCGGCACGGGCGGGCAGGCGGAGATCAACTACCGCTTCGACACGATGGTGCACGCGGCGGATGACATCCTGAAGTTCAAGTACATCGTCAAGAACACCGCGCTCGAGTGGGGCAAGGTCGCGACGTTCATGCCCAAGCCGCTGTTCGGCGACAACGGCTCCGGCATGCACACGCATCAGTCCCTGTGGCTCGACGGCAAGCCGCTCTTCTATGACGAGAAGGGCTACGGCGGCCTGAGCGACATCGCCCGCTGGTACATCGGCGGTCTGCTCGCGCACGCGCCGGCCGTGCTCGCGTTCACGAACCCGACGCTGAACTCGTACAAGCGCCTCGTCAAGGGCTACGAGGCCCCCGTCAACCTCGTGTATTCGGCGGGAAACCGTTCGGCGGCGATCCGTATCCCGATCACGGGATCCAACCCCAAGGCGAAGCGCATCGAGTTCCGCGCGCCGGATGCTTCGGGTAACCCCTACCTCGCCTTCGCCGCGCAGATGATGGCGGGCCTGGACGGCATCCTCAACCGCATCGAGCCGCACGAGCCCGTCGACAAGGACCTGTACGAACTGCCGCCCGAGGAGGCTCGCAACATCCCGCAGGTTCCGAACTCGCTGCTGGACTCGCTCGAGGCGCTGCGCGCCGACAACGAGTTCCTCACGCGCGGGAACGTGTTCACGCCCGAGCTGATCGAGACCTGGATCGAGTACAAGATCGAGAACGAGATCAAGCCGCTCGCCGCCCGCCCGCACCCCTTCGAGTACGAGCTGTATTTCGGAGTCTGATTCCGGGAGGCCCTCAGAGCCACACTTCCGGTCTCTGAGCCCAGCAATTTACTGAGCCCCAGACGGCAGATGCCGTCTGGGGCTCAGTCTATCTCTGGACATTCACGGACGGCTACGAAGCTGTCCCCTATCCGTGCAGCAGTCCCTATGAATGATCCGGCCTGGATTCCTTAGTCCACGCCTCATTCTTCACAGCGATTTGATCCGTCATGTCGTCAAGGAAGCGGACGACGACCGCCCTCTCCTCCGGGGTGAGCCGCGCCGCGGCATGAAAGCGCTTCGCCTGGAGCCGCCCGACGGTCTGCATGGCTGCTTCGCGTGTCTCGTCAGTGATGGTGATGGCGAGTGCTCGACGGTCGCTGGGGTGAGGAGACCGCACGATATGGCCGGCCTCTTGGAGCCTGTCGAGGAGTTTTGTTGTGGACGCGCTGGAGATACCGAGATGTGTGGCGATCGCACTAGGCGTCACAACTGCGTTCGTGTGTTGGGCAACGATCAGGAAGTGCAGAGCACGCATATCGGATCGCCCCAACTTCATATACCGCTGGGAAGCTTCGGAAAGCAGTTGCTCGGCGTCCCGCAGGCGGCCAAGAGCCGCCATCACCATCGTGACTCCCTGAATGTCCTCTGATGACAGTTGGGATCGGTCGACAAGCAACGAGTCCGGATCGTTCTTCTCCACGTCGTACAGGCGCGACGAAACCACAGTTACGTCCTCGTCCCTCTTCGACATCCTTACACGTTACCTAATCCGTTTTTATCAACTCATCTAGTTACTTCATAAGGTAGCATTAATCCAGGTTCGAGACTGGAGGTAGTGGTTGATGAGCGGATCAAGCGGATCGCGCGGCGGAGACGAGTACTCTGCTGAGAGAGTGGTGCTGTTGGACGAGTCGGCCACCGCAATCGGCATCGCTGACAAGCGCCTCGTTCACAACACTGCCACTCCTCTGCATCTGGCGTTCTCTTGCTACCTCTTTGATAACGCCGGGAACATCCTCGTCACTCGCCGTGTCCTGTCGAAGGCGACGTGGCCCGGGACCTGGACAAACAGCTTCTGCGGTCATCCTCAACCCGGTGAGGCGATCGAGGACGCGGTGCGCCGAAGAGGCCTTCAGGAACTAGGCGTTGACATCGAGGACCTTCGGATCGTGGATGCCGATTTCAGGTATCGCGCCGTAGACCCCAGTGGGATCGTAGAGAACGAGGTATGCCCGGTGTATCGGGCAACCGCCTCGGGTGATCTCGCGCCGAACGCAGACGAGGTGATGGACTGGACATGGACGCGTCCTGAGTTGCTGTTCCAAGCAACGATATTGACGCCCTTCGCGTTCAGCCCGTGGATGGTCTTGCAGATGCCCGCGCTCATGCCGGCCGGAGGAACAGGCGCAGCAGGAGTCCTCGCCGAGGACTCCGGATTGCTTGCACCATGAGGCATTCGGCGGGTACGCAGGCCGGGCGGTCGTATCTGCGTTCCGAGGTGGAACAAGAGCTCCAGACCATCTTTTCGCGATCAAGATCCACGGCTGAAGCTTACGGACCGGATTTCGCACGCCTCTGGAACCTTGCGTCGCACCATGTGCAAGGCGGGAAGCTCGTGCGCCCTCTCCTGCTCCTGGAGACTTACGACGCCCTGCGCCGTTCTGAGCCAACCCCCAGCTTCCGCTCTTCTTCTCAGCTTCTCCTGCGCGGTGGACATGCCCGTGCCGAGGTCGTTCGCATCGCTGCCGCGGTCGAAGCACTCCACTATGCCTTTCTTCTGCACGACGACGTGATTGATGGAGACTTCTTTCGTCGCGGTCGCCTGAATCTCATCGGAGAGCTAGCGGAGACATCACAGGATGAGTCCCGCCCAGGATGGGCCCGGCATTGGGCTCAAACAGGCGGCATCCTCGCCGGCAATCTGCTGCTCTCCTGCGCGCATCAGTTGTTCGCTCGCGCGAAGTTACCCGCAGAACTGAAGGTGCGGCTACTCGATGTTCTCGAACACACGGTTTTCGAGACGACGGCCGGAGAGTTTACAGATGTTGGACTCAGTGATGGTGTCATCAGCGCAGACCTCAACACCGTGCTTGCCATGACAGGCCGGAAGACTGCGAGTTACAGCTTCGAGTTGCCACTCCGGGCTGCTGTCATCCTTGCCGACGGCTCCAGTGCTTTAGAGAACAGACTGAGTACCGCTGGATCGCATCTGGGACTCGCATACCAGCTGCAGGATGACCTGATCTCGACGTTCGGCGATGCCAGCGTGCACGGCAAGGATCTCTATTCCGACCTTCGAGAGGGAAAGCAGACAGCCATCATCTGCTTTGCCCGCATGAGCGGTTCCTGGCCGCTCATCGAATCGGATTTTGGCAACCCAGACATGTCGATCGAATCGGCAAAATACCTGAGCGACTGTCTGAGGGATTGTGGTGCCGAAGACTTCGTGCGAGGCCTGATTCGCGAACAAGTGGAGGCATTCTCGGTTGCGCTCTCCGGATGCGACTCGGAGGAGAGCGTGCCGGCGATGGTTCAGGATGTTCTGTTCGCCCTGTCTGCCCGCATCGACGGGCGGCAGTCATGAGTGGGAAACGCGTAACGTCTGCACCGGGGGCTTCCATCGAGCAATTCACGATGATCGCGGAGGCGGTCTCGGAGAAGGTGATCCGCAGCTATTCGACCTCCTTCGGACTGGCCACTCGTCTTCTCGGAACACGGCACCGACGTCACGTGCGAAACATCTACGCGCTTGTCCGCGTCGCAGACGAGATCGTGGACGGAGTGGCCAGTCAGGCGGGCCTGAGCATTGCCGAGCAGAAGGATGCTCTGGACGAATATGTGGAACGGACTCACCTCGCTTTACGAACCGGCTACAGCAGCGATCTTGTCGTCCACGCCTTCGCCCGAACGTCACGGCAGGCAGGCATCGATGAAGACCTGACCACGCCCTTCTTTGCATCTATGCGCGCCGACCTCGTGGACGCAGACGAGGATCATGTCGTTTTCGATCGCACGAAACATGCGGCATATGTGTACGGCTCCGCCGAAGTCGTGGGGCTGATGTGTCTGCGGGTCTTCACGAGGGACAGCATCCTCACTGACGCTGAGCGTCACACCCTGGAGCATGGAGCCCGGCGTCTGGGGGCTGCGTTCCAGAACATCAACTTCCTCCGAGACCTCGGCGATGACACAGCGCGCCTCGGTCGAAGCTACCTCGGTACCGGCAAAGCCCTGAGCGATGAGGACCTGCGGTTCTGGATTGCAGAGATACGTTCTCAGCTTTCCGATGCTGCCCAGGCGATCCCGCTCCTCCCGTACGATGCCCGCGCGGCGGTGCGCAGTGCACTTGGGCTGTTCACGAATCTCACGAAGAGGATCGCCCGAACCCCCGCCAGCGAGCTCTCCGACACCCGCATTCGAGTCCCCAACCCCATCAAGGCGGCCCTTGTCTGCTCCGCAATCTTCAGGACGCTGGCAGAGAGGCGGCGATGATGCAAACGGTGATTATCGGGGCGGGCGTCGCGGGGCTTGCCACCGCGGCTCTTCTGGCGCGGGAAGGGCACGACGTGGTCGTGTTCGAGAAGAACGATCGCGTGGGAGGGCGATCAGGAACCCTCAGCCGAGAGGGCTTCCGCTTCGATACCGGCCCCTCCTGGTATCTGATGCCGCAGGTCTTCGAGCACTTCTTCGAGATGCTGGGGACCTCCACTGAAGAACAGCTCGACCTGCGGTTTGTTCGACCCGGCTATCGTGTCTTCAGTGAACCTAGACCCGACGGATCATGCCGGGAACCTCTGGATATCCCGCTCGGTCGGGATCGGGTCATCGACGCGTTCTGGCGCATCGAACCGAGCAGCACCCCCGCGATCGAGGCGTACCTCTCTTCGGCGCGACGCACGAACAAGATCGCTGAACGCTACTTCCTGTACAACCCTTTCACCCGTCTCGCCTCGCTCCTGCGCAAAGAGGTAATCGTCGGCCTTCCCGAGTTGGTGAGGCTCCTGACCACCTCGCTCGAATCGTATGTTGCGAAACGATTCGCCGACCCGGTGCTGCGTCAGGTGCTGGGCTATCCGGCCGTCTTCCTCGGCACCAACCCCGCCGACGCCCCGGCGATGTATCACCTTATGAGTGCGCTCGATCTGGACGAGGGCGTCCGGTACCCGATGGGCGGCTTCTGGCACCTCATGGAGCGCTTCGAAGCTCTCGCGCGTGCGGCAGGGGCGCGCATTGTGACGAACGCCGAGGTGCTGGCCATCCACACCGAGCGGCGCACGGGTCGGCCGAGAGTTCGTCAGCGACGGGAAGTCACCGGAGTCACCGTGCGTGAGGGCGGCGGAGGCGAACGATTCGAAGCTGCAGACATTGTCGTCTCGGGCGCCGACTTGCACCACACAGAGACACGACTGCTGGCATCGAGAGACCAAAGCTACTCCGAGCGCTGGTGGTCGAGGCGCACAAGCGGGCCCGGTGCGGTGATCGCGATGCTGGGCGTGCGTGGAGAAATCCCCAGGCTCCCGCATCACTCCCTCTTCTTCACCAGGGACTGGGCAGCGAACTTCGCGGCCATCTTCGGAGAAGATCCCCACATCCCGGAACCTGCCTCGATCTACCTCTGCAAGCCGAGCGCCACAGATGCGACGGTTGCTCCGGCCGGTCATGAGAATCTGTTCCTCCTCATCCCTGTTCCCGCCGATCCGAATATCGGAAAGGGCAGTATCAGCGGAAAGCCATCGCCACGCGTAGAAGCCGCAGTCGACGCCGCGATCGACCAGATTATGGAGTGGGCCGAGATACCTGACCTGCGCGAGAGAATCGTTGTGCGCGAATCCCTCGGCCCGGCAGATTTCGCGCACGACTACTTCTCTTGGCAGGGCGGAATGCTCGGACCCGCGCACATCCTCAGCCAGAGCGCAATGTTCCGCGCTCAGAACGCATCGAAGAAGGTGGCAGGTCTCTATTACGCGGGCGCAACGACCGCGCCCGGGGTCGGCATCCCCATGTGCCTCATCAGTGCAGAACTGGTGCTGAAACGCATCCGGCGCGATCACAGTGCCGGGCCGCTGCCAGCGCCTTCACGGGCGGTTCTGTGATGGGAGTCCTCTACCTGCTGCTGCTGATCGCTGGGATCGGGTGCATGCTGCTGCTCGATCGTCGTTTCCGGCTCTTCTTCTGGCACGATCCGGCGGTCGCATCGCTCGTCACCGCCGTGGGCACAGGACTCTTCCTCGTGTGGGATGTCGTAGGGATCGCCGCAGGCGTGTTCCTGCGCGGTGAGGGGGGCGCTGCCACCGGCATCGTGCTGGCACCCGAGCTCCCCCTGGAAGAGCCTGTGTTCCTGATTTTCCTGGTGCTGTGCACGATGGTGATCTTCACAGGCACAGCGAGAATCCTCCACCACCGCAGAGTCAACGCCGACTGGGAGGAGGACCGCCCATGAGCTATCCACTGCTTGCGCTGATCGGCCTTCTCCTGGCCATCGCCGGGTTCGTTGCCCTCGCTCTTGTGGGGTTCCGCAGGAACCGCACAATGTCGCGATCCCGGTATTTCACAGCCATCGCGATTACCGCTGCTCTCCTGGTTGCGTTGACGGCAGTCTTCGACAACATCATGATCGCCGCCGAACTGTTCCACTACGCTCCAGAGCGGCTGCTCGGCATCAGCGTCGGCCTGGCGCCCATTGAGGACTTCTCCTATCCACTCGCCGGCGCCCTCCTCCTTCCGGCCCTATGGATTGTTCTGGAACGGGGGAGCGCCCAACGGCGAAAGGACTTCGCACAGCTCATCCTGGTCTCACGGCCCATCAGTTGGGTCAATACCGCGTTTCCGTTCGGAGCCGCCTACCTCCTGACCACGCGTGAGGTCGATGCGGTACTGGTGCTGGGGGTGCTCTACTTCCTGATCCCCTACAACCTCGCGATGTACGGGATCAACGACGTCTTCGACTATGCATCAGACCTTGCCAATCCCAGAAAGGGCGGCATCGAAGGAGCGCTCCTTCCCCCTCGCCTTCATCGAACTACCCTGCGTGTGGCGGCGCTGACCAATATCCCGTTCCTCCTGCTGCTGGGTGGTTTCGGGGGACCCGCAGTATGGACGGCGCTCGCGATCAGCGCCTTTGCCGTTGTCGCCTACTCGGCGCCCGGCCTGCGCTTCAAAGAACGGCCGTTTCTCGACTCCGTCACATCGAGCATCCACTTCTTGAGCCCCGCTGTGATCGGTCTTCTCCTGGCCGGCGCGCAGATCGACGGAGCCCTCCTCCTGCTGCTCACAGCTTTCTTCCTCTGGGGAATGGCGGCACATGCCTTCGGCGCGGTACAGGACATCATCCCGGATCGCGATGCGGGTATCCGCTCGATCGCGACAGCCATTGGCGCGCGTGCCACGGTTCGCGTCGCGCTGGTTCTGTGGGTCACCGCCGGACTGCTGATGCTCGGTACGAGCTGGCCCGGCCCCCTCGGAGCTCTCCTCGCCCTCCCATATGTGCTCATCTGCGCACCCTTCTGGTCGGTCACCGATGAGAACTCGGCAACCACCAACCGCGCGTGGCGGCGCTTCATCGCGCTCAACTACCTCTCCGGATTCCTTGTCACCCTCCTGCTCATCCTCGAAGGAAGTCACACATGATTCATAGAGAATCCGGGGATCACAGCACCCCTGCACGTGGAGGAGACCGCTCCATGACTCAGGGACCGTTCTTGAGCGTTGCGCCGCGCTGGCTGAGAATATTCCTCCCCGCCGTGCTGATACTGATCTGGTTCGCGGCAGCGGGCATTGGTGGCCCGTACTTCGGCAAGGTTTCCGAAGTCTCATCCAACGATCAGACCAGCTATCTCCCCGAGTCCGCAGAAGCGACGCAGGTGCGGGAGCTGCTGCCCGGGTTCAACGACTCCACCGCCATCCCGACAATCGTCGTCTTCACCAGCGAGGACGTTCTCACTGACAGTCAGCTTGCGCTGCTGAATGACGCCTTGGAGGCGGCACTTCGAGTCGATGGCATAGGCTCCGAGTCCTCCCCACTCATCCCCTCCGAAGACCGATTGGCAGCCCAGGCGTTCGTGCCTGTTGACGGTGAGGCAGACATCGAGGACTCTGTCTCGGAACTCGGCGACGTACTGCGAGCCTCCGTGCCCGAGGGGATCACCGTTTTCATTACCGGACCCGCGGCTTTCACGGCAGACCTGGTCGCGGCGTTCTCAGGGATCGATGGGCTTCTCCTCGGAGTCGCACTCATCGCCGTCCTCATCATCCTGATCCTGGTCTACCGATCCTTCCTGCTCCCGGTTGCGGTCCTCTCCACCAGCCTTTTCGCACTCTGCGCCGCACTGCTGACAGTCTGGTGGCTCGCGAAATGGGAGCTTCTTCTGCTCAGTGGACAGACACAGGGTATCTTGTTCATCCTCGTGATCGGGGCGGCAACTGACTACTCCCTCCTACTCGTCGCTCGCTATCGTGAGGAGCTCCGCGTCAATCAGGACAAATGGGTCGCCACACTCGCCGCGATCAAGGGATCGTTCGAGCCGATCCTCGCCTCTGGTAGCACGGTGATCGTAGGCCTCATGTGTCTGCTTCTGAGCGACCTAAAGTCCAACAGCAGCCTCGGACCCGTCGCTTCCATCGGCATCGTCTTCGCGATGCTCTCCGCGCTCACACTGCTTCCCGCGATTCTCTTCGTGTTCGGTCGCACGGCCTTCTGGCCGCGCCGACCCCGGTACGAGCCCGAGACCGTTCGTGTTGAGGGCGGCATGCCGGGCAAAGGCCTCTGGACGAGGCTGGCGAGAGTCATTCAGCGTCGACCGCGAATCATCTGGATTGTCACCACGATCGTGCTTCTCATCGGCGCGCTTGGCGTGACACAGCTGAATGCGTCCGGCGTAGCGCAATCGGAGCTGGTGCTCGGGCAGTCCGAGGCTCGTGATGGCCAGATCGCTCTGGGCAAGCACTTTGCGGGGGGCGTGGGCAGCCCCGTTCAGGTCATCGTCGCTGAGGCAGAGATGGATGCGGCCGTGGCTGTGCTCCTGACGAACGACGGTATCGACAGGGTATCGGTCGCTACTGATGCATCCCCGAGCGGCACGGCTCCCGTCACCGAAGACGGCCTCGTCGCACTCGGCCCGCCCGGAACCCCCGCTCCCGATCCCACGGTGGTCGATGGACGGGTTCTGCTAGAGGGCACTCTCAACGATGCCGCAGACTCGGAGGCCGCAACAGAGACCGTGCGCCAGCTCAGGGAGGAGTTTGCGGACGCAGCGCCCAGTGCACTGGTCGGCGGCGTCACCGCCACCGCCCTGGATACGAACCAGGCGTCGATCCACGACCGCACGCTCATCATCCCCGTCGTGCTCGTGGTCATCCTGCTCATTCTGATGCTACTGCTGCGTTCGATCCTCGCCCCCGTGCTGCTCATCCTCACCACTGTGATCTCTTTCGGAACGGCGATGGGCGTGGCTGCATGGGTATTCAACGGGATTTTCCGGTTCCCGGGGGCAGACCCTGCGGTCCCGCTGTTCGGCTTCATCTTCCTGGTCGCGCTCGGTATCGACTACAACATCTTCCTCATGACGCGCGTGCGGGAGGAATCGCGCACCCACGGCACCAGGCAAGGAGTCCTCCGGGGGCTTGCGGTCACCGGAGGGGTCATTACCTCCGCCGGCCTTGTACTCGCGGCCACGTTCGCGGCGCTCGCGGTACTGCCCATCCTCTTCCTGGTACAACTCGCCTTCATCGTTGCCTTCGGCGTTCTGCTTGACACCTTCGTCGTTCGCACGCTGCTGGTTCCCGCACTCTCTTACGAAATCGGACGGAAAATCTGGTGGCCGTCAAAGCTCGCGACAGTGCCAGAAACCGAACGAGGGGCTCAATGAGAATCTGGTCGCTGCACCCTGCGCACTTGGACAGGGCGGGTCTGATCGCCGGGTGGCGGGAGGCACTACTCGCCCAAGCCGTATTGGCCGGTCGGACGAAAGGGTATCGACACCATCCACAGCTCGTCCGCTTCCGCCAGAGCTCTCACCCCCTGGCGGCGATCGGCGGCTATTTGCAGGGGCTTCACCAAGAGTCGAAGGAGCGAGGATATCGCTTCGATGCGAGCAGAATCCTCGTGACAGTCGCCGCGGCTCCGAGGCTCTCGGTGACCATCGGGCAAATCGACTATGAATGGGCACATCTCGGTGCGAAACTCGCCACGCGCAGCCCAGACGATGCCCAGCGGTGGCAGCTGTCGACGCCGACCGCCCATGCGCTCTTCGACGTGGTGCCTGGCGGCATCGAAAGCTGGGAACGACCATGAGTCAGCACATCGTGGTCGCGGGGGCGTCCGGGTTGATCGGCGGAGCGCTGCGCCGGGCGGCTGTTGCACGCGGTGATCGCGTGACGGCTCTTGTTCGCCGCACCGCTCGCAGTCACGACGAAGTGCAATGGGATCCCGTCCACGGTGTACTGGACCCACACAACCTCGAAACTGCCGATGCGGTGGTCGTTCTCAACGGAGCGAGTGTGGGTCGGATGCCGTGGACGAAACGGTATCGGGAACAGTTGCTGTCCTCACGACTGGACTCAACCCGAACGATGGTTTCCGCGCTGCAGAAGATGGGATCGGGTGCGCACCCACTCGTATCGGCGTCGGCAGTCGGGTACTACGGGTCTGCGCCGGGCGAAGTCCTCGTGGAGAGCGATGGGCCAGGGAGCACCTTCTTAGCTCGACTCTGCGTGGAATGGGAGGACGCCGCGCGCAATGCCGAATCGGTCACACGCGTTGCACTCGCGCGAACCGCCCCAGTAATCCACCGCCAGGGCGTGCTCCGTCCAATGATCGCGCTCACCTCAGTTGGCCTCGGCGGGCCTTTGGGAAAGGGAACACAAGTATCGCCCTGGGTATCGGGGTTCGGAGAGCCAGCGATTCTGGACGCCGCGACAGATTGTGGACGCAGCCCTACCGACTCAACCGTAGAACAGCTTCTCGAACACGCGGCGCGCGCGGCGGGCGGTGCCGAAGTAGTCCTCTTCGACGGCCGTCGCGGAGCGGGGCGGGTAGTCCAGCAGACGGCCAATTCCGTCGAGTTGACGACGATCCGTGGGCAGCACATCGCTCGTCTGCCCCGACAGCAGGGTGTTCGCCGAGCGCAGACGGGATGCGCGTCGCCACGCCTCGCGCAACCGTGTCGCGGGGGCGGATGCGACGAGCCCTGCCTCCACAGCGGCATCCAGGGCGGCGATGGTCGCGGTCGTCCGCAGTCCAGGATGGGCGTGTGCGTGCTCGAGCTGCAACAGCTGCACAAACCACTCGACATCGCTGAGCGTGCCCGGTCCGAGCTTCAGGTGCCGCGCGCGGTCGACGCCCTGCGGAAGGCGCTCGCTCTCGACCCGGGCCTTGATGCGGCGGATCTCCCGCAGGCCCTGCCCGTCGGCGTGCTCGGGGTAACGCACCTCGTCGGCAAGTCGGGTGAACGCCTCGATGAGCTTGACGCTCCCGGCGACGCCGCGCGCCCGCAGCAGCGCCTGCGCCTCCCACGACAGCGACCAGCGCCGGTAATACTCCGCGTACGAGTCGAGCGACCGCACGAGCGGGCCGTTGCGTCCCTCCGGCCGCAGGTCCGCATCCAGATCGAGCGGCACCCGATGATCCTCCGACACGCGGCGCAGCTCGTGGACGATCTTCATCGACAACTCGTGCGCGCGCTGCGGGTCGACCTGTTCGGGCCGGTACACGTAGAGCACGTCCGCATCCGACCCGAAGCCCAGCTCGCCGCCACCGAAGCGACCCATCGCGATGATCGCGAAGTCGAGCGAACTGTCCTCCGGCGGCACGATCTCGCGGCGCACCGCCCGCAACGTCGCCTGCAGCGTCACCTCGGTGATTGTCGTCAGCGCGGTCGCCAACTCCTCGATCGTCAGGGTCCCGAGCACGGCGGCCATCGCAACGCGCAGGAGCTCGCGCCGCCGCAGCGCCCGCACGGATTGCATCGCG
>Ga0182739_1003170_pt1 | contig 14642 bp, 13 predicted proteins | sample eDN5th30CBELigBY_FD_128873 | JGI IMG/M metagenome (GOLD analysis project Ga0182739, IMG submission 128873) | Enriched backyard soil microbial communities from Emeryville, California, USA - eDNA 5th pass 30_C BE-Lig BY (version 2) (version 2) | ecosystem: Environmental > Terrestrial > Soil >... | reverse complement strand
GGCCGCGGCCCGCTTGCCGCTGTCAGTCTTCATGCGTCTCGGTGTTGGCGACGCGCCATCAGCGTGCGGTGTGGCGTCGTCCGGTTTCAGCCCCAGGGCGAGGGTGTCGAATTCATCATCATCAGGCAGCGTGCCGCCCTGCGCCAGGAATTCGGCTTCGATGGCGTGGCCGGAAAGCTGCGACAGCGGTTTTTTCTTCGGCGGCGAGCGGACGGTGGTGGCATCGGGTGCCTGCGCTGTGCCTTCCTGAGCCTGGCGTTTGGCTTCTTCCGCCTTGCGCAGGGCCTCCATCAAGAGACTCATGGCGTGGCACTCATTGGCCCAGCAGCGTCGATAGCGGCAATACTGCCGCGCTATCGTCCTGCAAGTCGCTGTCGGGCAGGTATTGGCGATAGTCCCGCAGGTCGCCGTTGACGGAGGCCTCGCGTACCACCACCGGACGGATGAACACGATCAGTTCGGTTTTTTCCGCGCGTTCGTCGCGATAGCTGAACAGGTTGCGCACGCCAGGCAGGCGCGAGAGCACCGGCAGGCCGGCAACGTCATTGCTCAGGGAATCCTGCATCAGGCCGCCGAGCACCGCCACCTGGCCGCTGAACACCTTGAGGATGGATTCGATCTCGCGCACCTGGATTTCGGGGATGGCGTTGATCACGTCGTTTTCGGCGAATATCGGGTTGGGGTCATTGACGAAGCGCACGATGCGCGAAATGGTGGGGCGTACGTTGAGCGTCACCTGGTCGCCGTCGCCGATCTGCGGGGTGATCGCCAGCACCAGTCCCACCGGCACCGTATGCACCACCGAGTTGTAGACGGTGGGCGTGCCGGGGGTGAGCGCGGTGGCGGGCGTGCCGGCCTGCACGTCGATGGTGAAGAACACCTTGTTGTCCACCACGCGCAGCATGGCGGCCTGGTTGTTCAGCGCCATGATCTTGGGACTGGACAGCACCCGGGTTTCGCCGAACTGCGACAGCAGTGAGATGGTGGCGGTGATGGCGTCCGGCGTATTGGAACGGTCGATGGTGAGAATGCTGGTGGGTGCGTCGCTGAGATTGGCGCCGGTAAGCGATTGTTCCAGGTTGAGCGTGCCGCCGTCGCGGTCCAGCAGCTTCCAGTCCACGCCCTGCTGGTAGCGGTCGTTGAGCGTCACTTCCACCACGGTGGCCTCGATCAGCACCTGGTAGAGGGAGCGAGTTTGCACACTATTGATGAAGGTGGCCACCTGCTCGTGCTGGCGCGCGGTGGCGCGCACCGACACCACGCCGCTTTCCGGGTTGACCACGATGGAGGAAGCGGGATCGTCCGCATTGCCCTGGATGAGCGTGGAGAGGTTGGCGCCGAGCGTGGCCCAGAAGTTGTTGGATGTGCTCTGCGAAATGCTGCTGTTGGAACGGTTGCCGCCGGCACTGCTGCCGCCCGCCGCGCCGCCGCCCTGAGTGGCCACGGAGTTGACGATGGCGGTGGATACCTGCGCCTCGGTTTCGGCGGTGCGGGTCACGTTGACGTAGTCGATGCGGTACGCCTGCCAATACGGGCTGTCCGGTTCCACCAGGAGATTGCCGTTGCCGTCGAACTGCCAGCGGATCGGCGCCTGGCGGGCGATGCGTTCCAGAATCTGCGGCAGGCTTTGGTCGATGGCATTGATGCTGATCACGCCGCTGACGCCGGGATGCACGTCGACGTTGATGGAGGCATCGCGCGCCATGCTGAACAAGAGTTCACGCAGCGGCACTTCCTGTGCCACCACGGTATAGCGTTCAGGGGCCGCCGCGGGGCTTGGCACCGGCGGCAGCGGGGCTGGCGTGACGATGGCGGGAATGTCGGTTTCCGCGTCGGGCGTGACCTGCGCCGCGGAGAGATGGCGGCCGTCGATGTCGGAGGGCGGCAGGTGCGTGGAGCAGGCGGCCAGCAATATGCCGCAGCACAGCACGGGAAGGGTCGCGCCACGAAATATCGAAACGAACGGGTTGATGGACACGAGCGCCCTCGGGGAGGTATCGGTTGGCTGATTTTAACCCTTGAAATCCCTTTTTATCCAATAACTTGCGCTGTGCATCCGGAAATTCCCGGCGGTCTCGCCGTGCACGGTGCCGGCGCCCTTCCTACACGGCGTCGGAACGGCTCAGGGAATGCAGCAGATTGGTGCTGGTATCGCGCAGGCGCTGCGAGAGCAGGGTGACCAGTTTGATCAACACCTTGGCGCCGAGCGCCGGCTCTTCCATGATGATCTGCACCATGGCATCGCGGCGAAACACGGCGAACGTGGTCACGTCGAGCGCGATGCAGGTGGCGAAGCGCGGCTCGCCGTCGATCATCGACATTTCGCCAAGCGTGCCGCCGGGACCCACCGAGGTCATGGCGCGGCGCTCGCCGAAAGGATCGGTTTTGACGATGTTGATGCGGCCCTCGATGATGAACAGCATGTAGTCGTCCACGTCGCCTTCGCGGATGATGGTCTGTCCGGATTCGGCGCGGTAGATCTGCATGGCGTGGGTGAGCCGGGCGATGTTGTCGCGGGTGAAGTCGTCGAAGAAGCGGCTACCGCCAAGTGCCACGAGCAGCGCCTCCTGCATGGCGCCGGCAGTGCCAAGGCACTGCAATTGCTGCAGGGGTTCGGTGCGGATTGTGGCGGTTGGTCGGGGCATGCGTGGGTGGGGCGCTAACCCTGTCCTGTATCTGGTTTGGTCTGTGTTGGCCTGGAAGGTGCCGGCGCCGTGCTGCCCGGCCCGCAATCGGGCGAGCATAGCGCCCCGTTCCGGGCAAGTCCACGCGGGGCTTTTCTTGAGCTTTGCGCGGGGCGATGGTAGCTTGCCTCGGACCTGCGCGCCGGCCCCCGCGCGGCGCTTGCCGACCCGAGTCATGTATCTCGACTTCTTCTCGCTGGAACGACATCCGTTTCGCATCACGCCCGACCCCTCGCTGTTTTTCCATGGCGGTGAGCGTGGCCGCGGCGTGGTGCTCGACGCGCTGATTTATGGCATCACCAGCGGCGAAGGCATCCTCAAGGTGGTGGGCGAAGTGGGCAGCGGCAAGACCATGCTGTGCCGCATGCTGGAAGAACGTCTGCCCGACTCGGTGGAAATCGTTTACCTGGCGAACCCCAGGCTCGGCGCCGACGACATCCTGCACGCCATCGCCTTCGAACTGAAGCTGGAGGTGGAACCGCTTACCGACCGGCTGCTGGTGATGCAGCGGCTGCAGCATTACCTGCTGCAGCGCCACGCGGCTGGCGGCACGGTGGTGGTGTTCATCGAGGAAGCGCAGGGCATGCCGCTCGACACCCTGGAAGAAATCCGCCTGCTGAGCAATCTCGAGACGCACCGGCACAAGCTGATGCAGATCGTCCTGTTCGGCCAGCCGGAACTGGAACGCAAACTGCGCCAGAAGGAAATCCGCCAGCTGCGCGAACGCATCACCCACAGCTTCAACCTGGATCCGCTCGGACCGGAGGAGGTGCGTGAATACCTGCACTATCGTCTCGCCGCCGCCGGTTGCCCCTGGCCGCAGCTGTTCAGCGTAAAGGCCGAAAAACTGCTGGCCACGGCGTCCGGCGGGCTGACCCGGCGCATCAACATCCTGGCCGACAAGGCACTGCTTGCCGCCTATGCCGATCCGGCCACGCGGCCACGGCGCAACGGCGCCGGCGAAATCCAGCCCATGGTGCAGGTGCGGCACGTGCGCAGCGCCATCGCCGACAGCAACTACGGAGCCCTTGGCGAGGAACGGACCGGTGCAAGCCGTTACCTGGTCCATGCACTGACGCTTGGCCTCGGCATGCTGATCGGCGCGCTGTTGCTGTGGTGGCGCCTGCCGGATGGTTTGGCTGCTTCGGCGCCGGTGGAGTCCGTTCCCCAAGCAAGCCTCGCACCGGCCTCCGCAGCTGCGATTGAACCTACTCCATCAGCCGCGCCCGAACTGGTGGCTGCCTCAGTGCCTGAATCCATAATCGACACCGCTTTGGAATCCGTCGCGACGGTTGTCGAAGTTTCCGCGGCATTGCTAGAAGAGGACCAAGAGCCGGCGGCAGCGCAGGAAACCAAAACGACTACACCCTCTCCAGCCAAGGTATCCGTGGCATCACCGCCACCGGATGCCGCACTGTCCGGCGTCATGGCCTCACGCCTGCAGCCCAGCGCGGAATGGCTGCGTTCCCTGTCCGGACAGAACGGTTATTCCATTCAGATGTTCGCGGCGGGCGTCGACGAGCGTGCCAAGCTGCAGGATTATTTCGACTACCTGGCGCTCAACGGCTATCTCGACCGTACCTATCTCTGCCTGCTGTCGGCCAATGCCGGACGCCCGGCGCAGTGGCTGGTGTTCTATTCCCGCTTTGCGGCGCTGAGTGAGGCGCGCAGTGTGATCGACGCACTGCCGCAGCCGCTGGCGCGCCACACGCCCTATGCACGCAACCTCGACGACATCGCCTGCGCCGAAACGGTGGCGCCGGCTTTGGTTCAGACAGGGCAGGGGAATGGCCCCTGAGGCCGGTTTGCAGCCGAACCACCCAGTCAGGTAATTGCGGCCGCAGCTGTGCTATCGTGCGCCCCGAAGAAGTACGGTATCCCGCGCGCGGGGGCCGGACTTCCAGAGGGGGTAGAGTAATGAAATCACTGACGCCGGCTCGCTTGCCGGCATTCGCGTTGCTGCTATGCGCCGCCTGTCCGCCTGCTCTGGCGCAATTGCCGGACTGGAGCGGCGTGTGGGGCATGACCGGCGGCACGGTGTTCGACCAGGCCACGCGCACCGGCGAGGGCGGCTCCTCCACTCCCGGCGTACGTGAACACCCTCCTTACAATGCTGAGTATGAGGCGCGCTATCAGGCCAATCTGACACTGCGCGACCAGGGCATACTGCCCGATCCGAACTCCCTGTGCGGCATTCCCACCGGCTTTCCCCGCATCCTCAACCTGCCCGATGTCTACGAATTTGCGGTAACGCCGCAGCAGGTCTGGGTGATTGCGGAGAACGGCCCCAACGTCATGCGCATCTATACCGATGGCCGTGACCATCCGCCGGTGGAAGACCGCTGGCCCACCCACACCGGGGATTCGGTGGGGCATTGGGAAGGCGACGTGCTCGTGTTCGACACGCTGAGCCTGCACAGCTCCGAGGAAGGCCGCACCCTGCTGGACCGCACCGGGCTGATCCTGAGCGACGCCGCCCATTTCGTCACCCGCATGGGCATCAACGCCGACGGACAGCTGGAAGCGGTGATGACCATCGAGGACGCCAAGGCACTCACCGCGCCCTGGGTGGTCACCAAACGCTTCAACCGGCTCGAGCCGGGCACGCGGGTGTACGATTACGCCTGCAACGAGAACAATCGCAATCCCATCGATCCCGACACCGGCTGGACCTACACCATCGGCCCGGACGGACGGATCATGGACAAGACAGAGGAGCAATGACATGAGCCGCAAATTCATTGGGGCGCTTGGATGCGCATTGCTGCTTGGCGCCACGGGCGTGGCGGCGCATCATTCCGACGCCATGTTCGCGCGCGACAGAACGCTGGAACTCAACGGCACCGTCAAGGAGTTCCAGTTCACCAACCCGCACACCTGGCTGCAGGTGATGGTGCCGGACGAAAACGGCCAGGAGGTGGAATGGAGTCTGGAATGGGGCAGCCCCAACCAGCTCGGCCGCCAGGGCGTACGTCCTTCCACGTTTCCAGCGGGTGCCAAGGTAACGGTGCGCACCAACCCGATGCGCGACGGTACCGCGGGCGGCGCCTTCATCGGCGCCAAGCTCGAGGACGGCAAGACGGTGGGCCGTTGGGAATAGCCCGTTTTCTACAGGGACAACACGACGCAACCTACCGACTATCCATAGCCACACTATCCACAACCACACCACCATCCACAATCCAAGTACCAGTAACGACAGAGGGAGATTCTTTCTATGAAACACACAATCACAGCGCGCCGGCTGCTGTCACTTGCGGTGGCGCTGCCGTGCCTGGGCACGGCCTTCGTGCTCATGGCCCAGCCCCCGGCCGATGACGCGGAAGCACCGCATACCCCGACGCCGCGCCTGGCCGATGGCACGGTGGATCTGGGCGGCGATGGGATCTGGGATTTACCGTACATCACCAACTTTGCCGCCACCATGGACGGCTATGCCGATGGCGTACGCCCGCCGTTCCAGCCCTGGACCAAGGCCATGTGGGACTACAACCGTTCCAACCAGGTCAAGTACGATCCGGAAGGCTTCTGCCTGCCGCCGGGCGGCCCGCGTTCCATGGGCACCCCGTACCCCGTCGAACTCATCCAGGACCGCGACCGCATCGTCTTCATCTTCGAAGGCGGCGGACACGTATGGCGCGAAATCCACATGGATGGCCGCGAACACCCGGACAACGTCAACCCCACCTATTTCGGCCATTCCGTGGGCCACTGGGAAGGCGACACCCTGGTGATCGATACCGTGGGCTACAACGAAAAAACCTGGATCGACTACAACGGCCACATGCACACCGAACAGCTGCACACCGTCGAATACATCACCCGCCCCTACAAGGAAGTGATGCACTACGAAGCCGTCATCGACGACCCCGGCGCCTACACCGCCCCCTGGCGCGTGAAATGGGACATCAAGTGGAGCGAAGGCCTGGAGCTGCAGGATTACGTGTGCCAGGAAAACAACAAGTTCCTGCTCGACATGCACGACGATCTCGGCGAGCCCTTCTTCGAGAAAAGCAGCGGCATCTGATCTGCCCGCTACTTCGTTACGCAATAAAAACCCGGCTCTTGCCGGGTTTTTATTTGGAGGCTGGACCAAAAATCAACGCCAAAATTATCCCATCGGGCAACCTGAACCCCAGCCACGATTAGCCCCCAAAAACCAGCCATGTGATAATGCGACGCATTCATTCATAGCCGAATCCGAGGCTGCCAACGTGCCGATCCTGCCAACACTCACCCGTATCCTGCTTACCTTGCTGCTGCTGTCCACTTTCCCGGTCAACGCCCAGGAAGAATCCAGCGAAGTCCAAACCGCCTGGCGTCTGCTCGATTACATCGCCGTCGACTATGCCGGCGCCGTTGCCGATGGCGCCGTGATCAACGAAGTCGAATACGACGAACAGGGCGAGTTTGCCGCCACCGTTGCCACGCGTATCGCCGCGCTTGCGCCACGGCCGCAGCAACAGGCGCTGCTGGACGACGCCGCGCGCCTGCAGCGCGCAATTGCCGACAAAGCGGCTGGCGCACAGGTTGCCGACCTCGCGCACGCGCTTGCCGCTGCCTTGCTCGACGCCTATCCCGTGCCTCTGGCCCCCGGCGCCGCCCCCGATATCACGCAGGGCACGACACTTTATGCGCAACAATGTTCTTCCTGCCACGGCGAAAGCGGTGCCGGCGATGGCCCCGCTGCCGCAGCCTTTACTACACCGCCGATCGCCTTCACCGATGGCGAACGGGCACGCCAGCGCAGCATTTTCGCGCTCTACCAGATCGTCACCCAGGGCCTCGACGACACCCCGATGCAAAGCTTTGCCGGCTTGCCGACCGATCAACGCTGGGCATTGGCGTTCGTTTCCGGCAGCTTCGCCTTTTCCGATGCGCAGGCGGCCGAAGGCGAGGCGCTGTGGCAAAACGACGCCGCGCTGCACGCGCAGATTCCCGATCTCGAAACGCTGGTGGCGCTGACGCCGGCGGTGCTCGGCGAACGCATCGGACAGCAGCGGGCCGATGCGCTGATGGCCTATCTGCGGCGGCATCCGGACGTGCTGGCGGCGCAAACGCCGGGTTCGTTGTCCCTGGTCCGTGAACGGCTGGCCGAGAGCCTCGCCGCCTATGCCGCGGGCGACCAGCGCCAGGCCAGGGATCTAGCGCTGTCGGCTTATCTCGATGGTTTCGAACCCGTCGAGCCGATGCTTGGCGCGCGCGACTCCACCTTGCTTGGGCGCATCGAAGGCGCCATGGGCGAATACCGTGCCGCCTTGCAGCGTGGCGAATCGGAGGCGGAACTCAACCGCCGTGTGCAGGTGCTCGATACCCTGTTTGCTTCCGCCGAGGAAGTGCTGGCGCCGGGGGCGGCAAGCAGCCTGTCCACCTTGCTTGGCGCCGCGGCGATCCTGCTGCGCGAGGGGCTGGAAGCGCTGTTGATCGTGATCGCCATGATTGCTTTCCTGCGCAAGGCCGAGCGCGTGGAAGCGCTGCCGTACGTGCATGCCGGCTGGATCAGCGCGCTGCTAGCGGGCTTTCTCACCTGGGTGGCCGCCACCTGGCTGATCAGCATCAGCGGGGCGAGTCGCGAGCTGACGGAAGGCTTCGGTTCGCTGCTGGCGGCGGTGGTGTTGCTGTCGGTGGGCATCTGGATGCACGGCAAGGCGCAGGCCGATCAATGGCAGCGCTACATCCGCGAGAAACTGTCGAAGGCTTTGTCGGGGAAATCGGCGTGGCTGCTGTTCGCCCTGGCGTTCGTGGTGGTCTATCGCGAGGTGTTCGAAACGATTCTGTTCTACGCTGCGCTGTGGACGCAGGGCAATGGCGGGGCAATGCTGCTTGGCGCGGCGAGCGCCGTCGTGGTGCTGGCGCTGGTGGCCTGGGCCATGCTGCGCTACAGCCGCCGATTGCCAATCGGTCAATTTTTCCGCTACAGCTCGTGGTTGATGGCGGTGCTCACGGTGGTGCTGGCGGGCAAGGGCGTAGCAGCCCTGCAGGAAGCCGGCCTCATCGATATCGCCCCGCTGGCACTGCCGCGCATTCCCGTGCTCGGCTTCTATCCCACCGGGCAGACGCTGGCGGCGCAGGGGTTGATGTTGGCAGCGCTGTTGCTGGGATTCTGGTGGAATCGGCGGCAGGCGGCACAGGTGCAATAGGGCACGGCCCCATCGTTTTACCTATTTGGACTACCTGTTCCAGGAATGGGTTTGCCGTGCTGATCGCTCGACGCGACAGCACGGCTTGCGTTACCCGCTCAGGGCGACAACACCGCCCGCGCCGACAGGTTGACGTTCACCTGCGTCTGTCCCGGCGTTGCCACCGGTGGAGCGACGGCGGCGGTGGCATCGGCCGACATGGCATACATGGCGCGTTCGCGCACCGGACCGAAGTTGGCGCTGCCGTCCATGCTCACTTCCACCAGCGCGGCGGTGCCCTTGCCCAGCGAGGCGGCCGCGGATTCCGCCCGCTGCTGCAGGGTGCCGAGCGCCTGCGCCGTCAGTTCCGCCGCCACTTCCTCATAGCGCTCGGTGGACAGCGAATAGTAGAGCCCGGACATGGTCAGCCCCAGTTCCTGCAGCTGGCCGGCCAGTTCCAGCACCGCGGCGCTGTCGCGGCTATTCAACTGCACGCTTTGCTGCGCGCGCCAGATCGGGTTGTTGACGTCGGTGCGGGTGGGGCGGTTGGTTTCCACGATGTACACCTGGTAGCGCGAGGTGTTCGATTCGATGTCCTGCCGGCCTTCGAGCAGGGCAAGCGCCTTGGCCATGGTGGCGTTGAGCTCATCCTGCAGTTTTTCGCGGTCGCGCCCCTGCTGTACGTAGTCCAGCGTGGCATTGAGCGTGTCCTGCTCCACCTGCCGCTGGTCGGTGGTGGTGAGATTGAGAACGATCTGTCCCGGCTCGAGCGTGCCCAGGCTGAATTGGTTCTGCGCGTGCGCGCCGGGGCCCAGCAGCAGCGACAGCAGGAGCAGGGAAGGCAGCGTATGCTTTGGCGTCATGACGATCTCCGGTTGCGGTTGTGGCCGCAGTGTAGCCATGCGTCGCCGGAAAATCTGCGGCACCCGGTAGCGATTTTGTAACCGCCCGTAGGCATTGCGCCCAGGGTTCAGGTGCGATTCATGCGCGGCGCACGCAGCGCCGGCTCACTTCATCCGCAGCACGAAGATGTCGTCGTTGCGGCTGGGGTCGGTGGCATCGCGTATGCGCGCCACTTCACCGGCCTGCACCGCGCCGGCCCGATTGCCCCAACTGCCGCGCACGTAAGTCAGCACCTCGGCGATCTGTTGGTCGTTGAGCAGCTGGCGGAAATAGGGCATGTCGTTGACGTCCGGGCCCGTGTCGCCCACCACCCGCAGCGAGCCGTTGAGCGTGATATTGATCAGCGAACTCGCATCGCCATCCATGATCACCGGGTTGCCCGCCAGTGGTGGCTGATAGGGGTAGTAGCCGGCGCCGCTGGTCACGTGGCAGTTGGAACAGTATTCGTAGTACACCCGCGCGCCGGGCGTGTCGAATTCCATGGCCAGCAATTGCGTGGTAGCGCGGTCGTCGTAGCGGTAAGGCTCGGCATTGCGCTCCGCCACGGCGGGTAGGGACTTGAGATAGGTGGCCATGCCGAGCAGATCGTCGTCGCTCATGTGGCGGGTGGAGTTGTTGATGACTTCCACCATGGTGCCGAATGCGGTGCCGAAGCGGTTGTGGCCGGTCTTGAGGAATTCCACGATGTCGGCTTCCTGCCAGCGGCCCAGTCCGGCGTTGACGTCGCCGTTGAGAGAGGAGGCCGACCAATGATCGAGCGGCGCGCCGGCCAGGAAGGCGCGGCCGCCTTCATCCAGCGCCTTTTCCTGCAGCATCAGCCCACGCGGCGTGTGGCAGGCGCCGCAGTGCCCGAGGCCCTGGATCAGATACGCGCCGCGGTTCCACAGGTCGCTCTGCGCGGCATCGCCCTGATAGGGATCGTCGTCGAGCGTCAGCAGGTTCCACAGCCCAAGCGGCCAGCGCTGGCTTTTGATGCCGGTGATTTCCGACGGCTGGTTGGGCACCGCCGCCGGCGTTACCTCATGCATGAGAAAGTCGTACAGCGCGCGCATGTCCTGTTCCGACATCTTGGCGTAGGACGGGTAGGGCATGGCGGGATACAGGCGGTGCCCGTCGCGCGCGATGCCGACGCGCATGGCGCGGTCGAATTCCGTAAAACTGTACTGGCCGATGCCGTGGGTCGGGTCCGGCGTGATGTTGGTGGTGTAGATATTCCCCAGCAGCGGCACCGCCATCTTGAGCCCGCCGGCCAGCGGCTGGCCCTCGGGCGTGGAATGGCAGGCCACGCAGTTGCCCAGGCGGGCCACGTATTCGCCGTGGGACAGGCCCACCGCGGCGGCTTGCGCGGCGCTGTCGGTGGCGAAGGTGCTGGCGGTGGTAACGGCCTCTGAGTTGCAGCCGGCCAGCAGGGTCGCGGCGAGCAGGCCGTAGCAGCAGCGTTTGGCAGACATGGATTTCCCCCTGGTGTACTTATTGTTATGGGTCCACCGCGGCAGCGGAAGGCAGGATGCGCGCAGCGTAGCAAAGCCCGGGAAGCTTGCCTATGCGCGGGAGGGGTTCAGTGCGGCAGAGGGCTCAGTGCAATAGAGGGTTCAGTGCAGCAGCTGCGGCGGCACCGCCAGCTCGGTGAGGCTCCAGGCGGTCTGGGGCAGGCTTTGTTCCAGCAGGTTGTAGAACATGTAGAGCATGTGCTTGCTCAGGTTCAGGTTGAGGCCCTGGCCCTCGCGCGGCAGCAGCTGCAGCGCCACGGTGTCGTGGTCGCCGCGCTGATAGTTGATGCGGTGCGCCAGGATACCGTCTTCGCCAAGGGGCAGGGTGGGCGGCTGCGCGGTGGTGTAGGGGGTATCGAACGCGCCGGTCTTGAGCTGTTCCACGATCGGCTGGCTGGCGGCCAGTTGTTGCTGTCCGCCCAAGTCCGCCATCAGTTCCTGCATCACCTTGCACAACAGCCCGGTGAAGCGGCGCGTGAGCCATAGCCGGTATTCGGCGCCGTCGTCTTCGCGCACCTTGAGCAGAAGGCGATCCTGGTCGGTACTGTAGGTGAGATTGAGCTGTTGCAGCATGGGGACGCTTGCTTGGAATCGGGAACTCAGTGTGCAGGGCTTCGGGCGGCGGCGCAAGCGATCCCCCGGCGGGCCATCGCCATGCGCGGGATTGGCGCGGGGCTGCAATTCGAAACGGTTGATAGCATAATGCCTGCTTGCTCGAAACCTCGGTGGTGGCCGCAGGCGATACCTCATGAGATGTCTGATGGGATGCCTCGTGAAGCGTCGCGCAGCAAGCCGCACAGGGAGTCGGATTTCGAGCACCTCCGCCGGTGTTCCATGGCCGGTCTTCGAGAGCCGGACAGGCGTTTGCGCTCATTCGGGAAACTTCAGGCGTTTGCTTGGAAGCACATAATAAGCCGAGGTGATATGAGATTGTTCAACCAGAAACAGCTGGCCATGACCCTGACCGGCCTGGGTACCCTGCCGCTGGTGGCGGGCGGCCTGTTGGTGGCCACCGGCGCGCGCCCCGCGTTCCTCCCCGTGGCCCCCGCGTTGCTGCTGCACCTGTACGCGGCGCTCATCGCCGGGTTCGTGGCCGGCATGCATTGGGGCATCCATTTCTGCAAGCGCACCAGCGACAGCGTGTATCTGTTCAGCAGCGTTTGCATCTTCCTTCTGTGGCTCAGCTTTCTGTGGGCGGGCGAGGTGGCCGGCCTGGCGCTGGTGCTGCTTTGTTTCGTGCTGCTGTGGATCGCGGAATACCGCTTCAGCCAGCAACGCGTTACCACGGTATGGTTCTGGAAACTGCGCAATCTGGTCAGCGCCATTGCCGTGATCAGCCTGGCGCTGGCCATGTTGCGTGGCTGAGGCCAACCACCGCCGCTGCCCGCCCAGGCGATCCGATCACCATTCGCATAACTTGCATAACAACTTGCACAACAACGAGGAACTGTCATGGCGGCTGCGCTGCGCATTCTGCTGACCCAACGCTGGCCCGAAGCGGCGGAAGCCGCGCTGGCCGAACGCTACCAGGTGGAATTCGTGCAAGGGCCGCTTGCGGACGTGGCGCAATGGCGCGAGGCGCTGGCCGGGTTCGATGCCATCTGCCCCTGCGTGTCCGATCGCTTCGGGCCGGAGCTTGGTGACCTGAAGGGCGGCGAACTCAAGAACATCCGCACCCGCCTGATCGCCAACTACGGCGTGGGCTACAACCATATCGATCTGGACGCGGCACGGCGCCTTGGCCTTGCCGTGAGCAACACCCCGGGCGTGCTCACCGACGCCACCGCCGACCTGGCGATGACGCTGATGCTGATGGTGGCGCGCCGCACGGGCGAGGGCGAACGGCAACTGCGCGCAGGCGGCTGGCACGGTTGGTACCCCACCCATCTGATGGGGGCCAGTGTTACCGGCGCGACGCTTGGCATCGTGGGCATGGGGCGTATCGGGCAGGCCATGGCGCGCAAGGCCCACTATGGGTTCGATATGCCCATCCTGTATCACAGTCGCAGTGAAGCGAAGGACCCTGAAGTCGCCCGCATGGGTGCGCGCTTTTTCGCCGACATGGATGACATGCTGGCGCAGGCCGATTTCGTGGCGCTGCACTGCCCCGGCGGCGCCCAAACCCGCCATCTGTTCAACGCCGGGCGCTTTGCGGCCATGCAGCCGCACGCCTTTCTCATCAACACCTCGCGCGGCGACGTGGTGGACGAGGCGGCGCTGATCCAGTCTCTGGATGCCGGGCACCTTGCCGGCGCCGCGCTGGACGTGTACGAACGTGAACCGCAGGTGTCGCCGGGTTTGCTTGGACGCGAGAACGTGGTGCTGCTGCCGCATCTCGGCAGCGCCACGCTGACCGCGCGCACCGCGATGGGCATGAAGGCCAAGGCCAATCTCGACGCGTTCTTTGCCGGACAGCCGTTACCCGACTGCGTGCAAGCGTAGCCTGGATTCCGCGACTTCGAGCCCTTCCCGGGTGCTCGCCCTCATTCCAGCGTCTCGCTCAAAAAGCTCTGCATGTTCTGCCAGGCGCGCTGCGCCGACACGGCGTTGTACAGCAGGCCCAGCTCGGGTTGCTGCGCCTCGGGGTTGGTGAAGGCGTGGCGGGTGCCGCCGTAGACGTGAATCTGCCAGTCGACGTTCGCCGCGCTCAATTCCTGCGCCAGCGCCTGCACCTGGTCCGGCGGCGACATGGGATCGTCGTGGCCATGCAGGGCCAGCACCTTGGCCTTGATGGTGGCACTGGGCAACTCCGCCGCGGGCGTGAACAAGCCGTGAAAGCTCACCACGCCGCGCAGGTCGGCGCCGCTGCGCGCCAGATCCAGCACGCACAGCCCGCCGAAGCAGAACCCGATCGCGGCCATGCGTGGCGTGTCGACCATCGGCAGGCGCGCCGCGGCCTCGACGCCCGCCAGCAAGCGCCGCCGCAGCAGGGCGCGGTCGTCCAGCAGCGGTTGCATCAGCCGGGAATTCTCCTCGTTGTTGCGCCCGCGCACGCCCTTGCCGTACACATCCAGGGCAATGCCCACGTAGCCAAGCGCGGCCAGCTTGTCCGCCGCGGCGCATTCGAAGTCGCCGCGACCGCCCCAGGCATGGCAGACCAGCACCGCCGGGCGTTCGGCCTGTTCGGTGGCGGGCAGCGCCACGTAGGCTTCGAGCAGGGTTGCACCATCGTGATAATCAAAGGTTTGACCGGGCATGAGGCACCTCCAGCTGAAATGTCACCGGATTATAGAGGTTGGCCTGTGAGTTGCCACGGTTGCACGCGGGGAATGGACTCTTCACAATACCCGGCAATTGCCGCGCCCATGCGCCCGCACTCCACGTTTTTCACCCCTGCCTCGCATGCCCGATAACATTCCGCTGTTGCAACTGCTCGACGAAGTGTCCGCCTGCCACGTCTGCGAAGCCCACCTGCCGCTTGGGCCGCGTCCGGTGGTGCAGGCGGG
>Ga0182739_1003169_pt1 | contig 14643 bp, 10 predicted proteins | sample eDN5th30CBELigBY_FD_128873 | JGI IMG/M metagenome (GOLD analysis project Ga0182739, IMG submission 128873) | Enriched backyard soil microbial communities from Emeryville, California, USA - eDNA 5th pass 30_C BE-Lig BY (version 2) (version 2) | ecosystem: Environmental > Terrestrial > Soil >... | reverse complement strand
TGGCACTACGGCAAATTACATTTGTATTGAATTTAAAACGTTTAATCCGTGCCCTTTATAAAATTAAAAAATGCGATTTCTGATAAAACTGAATTTGGAGGAAGGAAAGGAGATAAGCCTGAAATTTTGATTACTATTTCTCTTCGGTCATTTATAGAATAGTCCGGAACAAAGATTGGAATTATGCATCATTACTTCACGAAAAAGAGCAAAGTTTTTGTGATTCTTTGAGCCATTTAGTTAAGAAAATTTCTTTGTGGGAGAGATGTGAGAATGAGAGAGGTTAAAAGCCGTCAGTTTTATGAACTAACGGCTAATCACACAGGTTCGATTAAAATAAACTATGAAATAATTGTTTCAATTCCTTAAACTATAAAATAATTAGGCGAATTTAAACAAAATATATATTTTAGCAAAAACAATTCTGTTATGAGGCTTTATTTAAAATTATCCAAGAATACTGAAATCATCCCATACAACTATCAGCACCTTCTGACAGGTGTTATTCATAAATGGATTGGTAAAGAAAACGAAGAACACGGAAAACAAAGTTTGTATTCATTTTCCTGGCTGCAGAATACAAGTTCTAACAAAAATGGAATTTACCTCAATCGAGATGCCTATTTTTTCGTCAGTGCATACAATACTGAATTAATTAAAAGAATTACAAAAGGTGTTCTTGCTGACCCAGAGACATTTTGTGGCTCTAAAGTTATTGATGTTCAAATAAAAATTGTACCTGAGTTCTCAAGCGAGGAGAAATTCTTTTTGAATAGTCCAATATTGATAAGGCAGCGTGATGGTGAAAAAACCAAACATATTACTTATCAAGATGGAAATTTCGAGAATCTATTAACGGAGAATCTGAAAGGAAAATTAGAAGCCGCAAATCTATCTAAAGAAAATGTGTTGGTTGAATTGGATAAAGAATATGCTTTTCCTCAGACAAAATTAGTAAATTATAGAGGCATTAAAAATCGAACAACTTTGGCTCCTGTTATTATAAAAGGCACACCAGAACAAATTGCTTTTGCATGGTTAGTTGGATTGGGAAATAGTACAGGTATTGGCTTTGGATCCATCAAATAATAAAATCATGGAAAAAAATTATGTAGTAAAATATTCCGGTCCATTTGGGTTTATCAAACCTTGGACAGCCGTTCGAGATAGTGAAACATTCTCGCAGCAGTTCCTTACGCCAAGTATAGTGGAAGGAATAGAGAAGAAATTGTTTCCGGAATTGTTGGGTGAGTTGGGGGTTAAGAAAATCGTAGGTCATAGACTTAATTACCTTGGAATTGATATACAGCAAGAACGAACTTGGGCAAAAGGTGGATTTCAATTTTCAAAAGAAAAAGGGAATTACAAAACCAATTTAGGTATATTAAAACGAGGTGTGATGTTAAATCCTAATCTGTATTTGGCATTCGAAAATAGGGATGATGCAGAGATAGCTTTTGCTCAAAATATTTGTCTATGTAGAAATGAAGATATTTTACTTCCAGAGGAATTAATTGAAATGTTTGGTGAGGAGTTTAATACAATTAATGGTTTTGAATTAAAATTTTCTGATAGCATGACTGGCTTTAAAGTTGGTCACAATAGGTTTGATAAAGCAAATGAAATGTTTGGAGAATTAATTGTAACAGGCAATCCAATTAGGGAAAAATAGTGAAAAAGCTTAAAGACATACTGGCTAAAAGCATCCTTTACGGAGGGACTGATTTGCTGACACATACACAGCATGTAGCTTTATGTATTCAAAAAATGGTGAAAAATTTTCAGTTTGATTTTGATGAATCTTTAGCTTTGAAAGGTGCTATATTACACGACTTAGGCAAAGCACATCCTAAATTTCAAAAAAGGGTTTCGGACAACAATAAGCAAAGTTTACTGGAAGCATTTGAAGACGATGGATACGTTCATCGACACGAAATATCTTCTTTAGCTTTTTTGCCTTGTTTCCCAAAGGAAGAATGGGCTGTTTTTACAGATATGGTAGTTGCTCATCATAAATCCATTGAAGCTCCACAAAATGACGGGAAAGGTATTTTAGATTTAAAAACTCAAGATAGAAATTGGATAAAAAATCACTTAATTGGTTGGGAGAATTGGCACCAATTTGGAATAGAGATTATAAGAAGTTTTGGACTAATTACTCCAAATGGAATCTCAATAGCAGATGCAGAAGATGCATTGCTTTTCGTTGTTGAATATTGCGAAAAAAAACAAAAAGGCTGGTCGCCACATAGAGGGTTACTCAAAGGAGCAGACCATTTTGCATCAGCATTGGTTGGAATAGCAGCAGAAAACCTAAAAAGCACGTTTGAAATTCCTGATTTAAGTTTTTATAGTAATCCTCAACGAGTTTGCGATTTATACCCCTTGTCAAAAACAGCTACTGAGGATAAAAGAAGTCACACAATTGTAGTGGCACCCACAGGTGCGGGGAAAACAGATTTACTGATGAAACGCACTAAAGGTCGTGTATTTTATACATTGCCTTTTCAAGCATCAATAAATGCAATGTGGGCAAGGTTTAAAGATGTAGTGCCTAACAAAGATATTCGGGTATTGCACGCCATTTCAAAAATAGTGGTTGGGAAAACTAATAAGGAAGAGCAATTATTACAGCCATTAGTAGGCTCATCTATAAAAGTATTAACGCCTTACCAATTGGCAGGTATCGTATTTGGCATTTCAGGTTTTGAAACTATTCTTTTAGACATCAAAGGTTGCGACGTGATATTGGATGAAGTACATACTTATTCCGGTTATTCTCGCAGTATGGTATTGGAAGTAGTGAAAGTGCTTAAATATTTCGGATGTCGTATTCATATCGGAACAGCAACTATGCCTACGGTTCTTTACAATGAATTATTAGAAATATTAGGAGGCAAGGATGAAGTGTATGAAGTTGCTTTGGAAAATAAGGAGTTGGACAAATTTAATAGGCATAAAATTTACAAACTCAAAAATAATGAAGATATAATTCCTGTTATTCAAAATGCTGTTGATTTAGAAGAAAAACTATTGATTGTTTGCAATACAATAAAGAAAGCTCAAAATACTTATAAGCTAATCATCAAGGAATTTCCTAATACACCTAAGATGCTTATACATAGCCGCTTTAAAAGAAGCGATAGATTTGAAAGAGAGTTGTCATTGAAAAATGACTTTAATGGTGACGGAAAAGAGAATAAAGGAATGAGTCCTTGCATTGTGGTAGCTACGCAGGTTGTGGAAGTAAGTTTAGATATAAGTTTTGATAGAATGATTACAGAATGTGCTCCATTGGATGGAATGATACAAAGATTTGGAAGAGTGAACCGAGCAAGGACTGAAGAAAGCATCAATCATCAAAAACCTATTCATGTCATTGAGCCAAAAGGAAATGTATTGCCCTATAAATTGGAACTACTACAAAAGAGTTTTGAACAACTGCCAGAGAATGGCGAAATATTACTGGAAAGAACATTGCAAGAAAAGATTGATAAAGTTTATCCTGAATTGGACAAAAAAGCGATTGATATACATGTAAAATTTAGAGATGGTCGATTTACAATGAAAGAGCTGACAGATAATAGAAAAGGAATTCTAATTGAGGCATTAGAAATTGAAGGAGCTACTTGCATTTTAGAATCTGACAGGCAAAAATATATTGATGCCAATTGGGAAGAACGCATAGATATAGAAATCCCGATAAACTGGAAGACCATTTCACGATATAAAAAAGAATATGAACAATTAAATATTGGCTCTAACCCTTTTGTAGTGCCTCAAAATGAGAACGATTATAATTTATTGGGATTACAATTAGTTGAACACGATATAATATTATAGGATATGTACACAAGCTATATAGGTAAGAAATTTTTAAAACTTTACAATGAGAAAAACAAGACGGAATTTACAGCCGAACAGTTTTTTGATGAGATTATTTTTTCTTTGTTTTTTAACAGTGAAAAACATTTTCTTAATGTGGCAAACTCTTCATTTTTTCAATCTGTTGGAAAAAAAGAATTAGAAGGTGGAAAAAACATTCATGAGCTTAAATTAGAAAGGTTTCACAGAAATGTAAAAAATGATGGAGCTTCTTTAACCACTTTAGTAGGATATTCTTCTCAAGATCTTTTTGCAGGAACATCAGGACAATCTTCATCTTTAGAAATACATATAGATGAAGAGGAAATGTATGCGTCTTGGATAGGTTCAGGTCTTTCTATTGCAATGGGAGGTGGTTATTCAATATTTTTAGACAATGAAGTCGTACTATATGCTCTCTTTGATGGCTGGCAGCATTATCGACAGTATTTAAATCAAACACCGATTTTAAAAGGAAATCAGATTGACGTCTGGAATTCTTACTGGATATGTCATAGTTTATCCTCAAAATATAATTCTGAGGAACCTTTAGATTATTTTTCTTTTCCAGATTATGTTTTATGCAAGGCTGACAAATGGAAAAAATTAGGATTTCATGAATTAAATACAAATAAGTGGAGTAGCATAATATTAGCATTAGGAAGGAGATTTTCAGATAGTGAACTATTGACTGCAAACGCATTCAAATTTGCAGACATGAATCAAACTCTTGGTTTTGTCAATATTTATTTAAAGGAAATAAATGAGTTATACAAAATAAGAGATAAAATCATCCTAACTAAAAATGAGACCATTTTATCAGACAAGGACATTGAAAACATCGAACCATTTTATTATTTCAAAGATGCTTGCGCCTTAGGTACGATTGGTTTAAAAGCTTTAGAACCTGCAAAGTTGAGAGAATTTATGCCCAAAGGAAGTGCACAATACGCCCAAGGTAAAGATTATAAATTCAGTGACGAAAAATCATACTTTAATTATAAACTATTTAAAATTTGGATATACGCTATGCTTAACAAAAAAGAAATCATTCAGCTAGCAGATCAATTAGCATTGATATTGCTACAATACGAAGATGCTTCAAAAGAAAGCAGTCGAGGTAAAACGAGTAAAAGTGAAACCATAAGAAAAGTAATTGAATCGAAACATTTTAAAGAATTTGCTGAAAATGTGAAGTCTTTAATTAATTCGGAGAATAGTAAATCTCTTGAAGAAATTGTTCAAAAAACATATATCGAAATTCAATCAGACAATTTCCCATTGTTCTTAACCTTAGTGCGTTTTCAATACCAAATTCTTCAAGTTAATTCTTAATCACAATAAAAAACAAAAATTATGCAACCATATATCTTTTTAAGAGGCTTACGCCACGTAGATCATACTGTATTTGCAGTTAACGACGGACAAAAATATTATACAGACCCTATTACGGGAAGAAAGTTGGCTTACTCAAGTGGACAACAAGTAAAACGTTCTATTTTAGAAAACCTCAATCAACCATTTGCTGCAATAACATTCAATTGGGAGATTGATAAAAAAGGGAAAGCCAGCATGTTGGAACCTCATTCCCCTTGTGACCCAAGTTTTGCTGACCAACTTTTAGGTGGCTATATGAAAGCAGAAAAAGATACAATGACGATAAAACGTAGGAGTCCTTTATCTATATCTGCGATGCGTCCATTGCATCCTTTGTTAGGAGGCTTAGAAATGGAAAGCGAAGGAGAAGCAACAGCATTTGACCGTTCAACAATGGCAGAACACCATCATGTAAATGTTTATGTAACTGACGATAAAGGCAAAAGACAAAAAATTGGGGACGAAGAATTGGAGGAATGGCTAACTACCAATAAGAGAAGTTTAGGTGCAAAGTATTATAATCCTGGAAAACAATCTAGGGCAACTGGTTTGTTTGTATATGATATTGCGATTGATTTACGTGCACTTTTTTGTGTTTCAACAAATAAATTAGAACCCGAGCTTTTTCCTGAAATTGAAGAGAAATTAAAGTCAGAAGGATGGATGGAAGGACAAAATATTTTCGGCAAATGTTTGATATGCCCTAAAAAGAAAAGAGAAGAGATAATTCCTGCATTGGCAAAAGCAATAATTAATTGGAGAATTACTTCTAACCAAGCTAGAACCTTTAGCTTGATGGAGACATTGGCTATTGCTATCAGCGACAATGCAAATCAAATTGCCTACGCCGTTCGAGGAGAATTAAGAGATGATACTGAAAGAGCAAGAGCAGTTCCCAAAATTGATGAGAGTATAAAGGGCGAAGTTTACATAACTCCATTGGCTATCGGCTATGTTGCTGGCTCCATTGGTTCTGCCGACGCCCTTGACCGTGCTGAACAATCTCTAATTGACAAAATGATGGCATTCGATTATGAAAATCAGGTGTAAAAATTATTGTGGATACATTGAATTGTAAAGTATCCACAATAATCAACAAATAGAATCATGTCCCAATTCCTCAATAAATACAGTACAGAATCTGTCCTATTAAAAGTTTGGAATTATGCCAATGCTCGTTCATTTTTTATATGATCTTGTAACGGTGGTTAAGGTTAAGGCGCAGTCCGTCAAACCCTGCATTTGCATGGAAACACGGTTGTCAAGATCATAGCATTTGCTCTAGGAATATTTGCGACTTGAGCATTTATATTATTACAATTCACTAAAATGGAGTTAGACTAATTTAGCCAATAAATGCACATTACAGGAACACATATCGCTTACCTCCAAACATGCACACGAAAGCTATGGTTGTTTGCCAGCGGAGTTCAGATGGAACATACGTCTGATATTGTTTCAGATGGAAAATTATTGCATGAAACTTCTTATCCGCAACGTAACGAAAAACATTCTGAACTACTTCTTTCAGCAGATTACAAGGGGATTGTACTTACTGCTAAACTTGATTTCTATAACATAGCGAATAGCATTATTCATGAAACCAAACGGAGCAATAAAGTAGAAGATGCTCACATTTGGCAAGTGAAATTTTATCTCTGGTTATTGCTTTTAAATGGAATAGAAAATGCCACTGGAGTTATTGAGTATCCCTTGCTGAGGCAAACACAAAAAATTGAATTGATTGGAGCAGATATAGAAATCCTACAAAAAATAATAATTAAAATCCGCCATTTGCAACAATCAGAAAATTGTCCTCCTGTAATCAATGCAAAGATTTGCAAATCCTGCTCTTATTACGAACTATGCTATATTGATGAACTATGAAAAAATCCTACTATCTCTTTAATCCCGGACGTTTAAGCCGGAAAGACAATACATTAAAATTTGTTCCGGAAGATGAAGAAGGAAATACTGGGCAGGCAAAATATATTCCTATAGAATCTGTATCTGATTTTTATTGCTTTGGTTCGCTTGATGCAAATAGTGCGCTGTACAACTTTCTTGGAAAGAATTCAGTGGCAGTTCACTTCTTTGATTATTATGAACATTATACCGGGAGCTTTATGCCAAAAGAATATTTGCTTGCCGGAAAGATGCAAATTGAACAAACAAAGCATTACTATACAAGAAGCAAAAGAATTTTGTTAGCCCAAAAATTTGTTGAAGGAGCAGCCTTCAACATCTTAAAGAACCTTCGTTACTATCAATCGAGAGGAAAGGATTTATCTGATTCAATTGAAAACATCGAGCAACTGTCGTTATCTGTTTTTAATACAACAAAAATAGACGAACTAATGGGCGTTGAAGGAAATATTCGCCAGATATACTACAATTGTTTTGATGTTATTTTGAATGATTTTGCCATGAATGGCCGTAGCAGGCAACCTCCAAAAAATGAAGTAAATGCATTGGTGTCATTCGGCAATATGATGTGTTATACTTTATGTTTAGGTCAAATTTTTCATACTCAATTAAACCCGACAATAAGTTTTTTGCATGAGCCCGGTTACAGGCGTTATTCTTTAGCACTGGATTTAGCAGAAGTGTTTAAGCCTTTGCTTGTTGACAGGGTTATTTTTAGAGTTTTGAATAAAAAGGAAATTCAGGAAAAAGATTTTGATAATCAGATAAATTCCATAACTCTAAAAAGCGGAGCAAAGAAGGTTTTTGTAAAGGCTTTCGAAGAAAAATTAAATGAAACTATTAAGCACCGATCTTTAAATAGAAGTGTAAGTTATAAGCATCTCGTAAAGTTAGAATGTTATAAACTCACGAAACACATTTTAAATATGGAAGAATATAAACCATTCAAATCGTGGTGGTAATTAACGAAATTTAACCTTAAAAATCTTGCATGTACGTAATCTTGGTTTATGACATAGGCCAAAAAAGAGTAGGAAAGATGTTGAAATTATGCCGTCAGTATTTAAATTGGATACAGAATAGCGTTTTTGAAGGGGAAATAACAGAAGTGAAGTTGAAGGAGTTAGAGTACAGAGCAAAGCAAATTATGGAGAAGGACGAAGATAGTTTAATAATTTTTTCGAGTAGTAATTTAAAGTGGTTAGACAAAAAGATCATCGGCAAGGAGAAAAATGATACAGATACAATTATATAGTCGTCGGTGAATTTAATATCTGTAAAAAAGTTCTTTGACATAATGAAATAATTAGCAAAAAAGAGGACAGGTAAGCATTTGTTGGGTTGTCAGTTGCCTCTATAAATCTTTTTATTACCGGCAGACGATATTTTTAGTGGATTTATTATAATTTTATTTTTTAAAACTTTGATACTAAGTATTTTGTATTAGCTGCCGCGGCGGCTTTTAATCGCACCATAAAGGAATTGAAAGTAGATAGCGACGACCACGCAATGCCCGGGAATAGGCCTTTTAATCGCACCATAAAGGAATTGAAAGAATGATAGTCCTTGCATCATCAGGAAAGGAGGGTACTTTTAATCGCACCATAAAGGAATTGAAAGTACTTTAATGGATGGCTATGCTTCAACAACATCTGCTTTTAATCGCACCATAAAGGAATTGAAAGCTGGAAATAGAGTGCGAAGGTTATTCATATCAGTTGCTTTTAATCGCACCATAAAGGAATTGAAAGACCGTTGTTTTTAATTGTTTCATCTTCGCAAATCTGCTTTTAATCGCACCATAAAGGAATTGAAAGTCAGTTGGCAAGACATATTATCAACTTGCAGCTTGCTTCTTTTAATCGCACCATAAAGGAATTGAAAGTCAGGAGCATTCAAATAATCTTATCAGGCTTGAAGGCTTTTAATCGCACCATAAAGGAATTGAAAGGGCTATCCACCAATAATTTATGCCCGTGGTTTGGCATCTTTTAATCGCACCATAAAGGAATTGAAAGAAGAGGGGCCGTTAAAGGATATTCACAGGGTGAAGACTTTTAATCGCACCATAAAGGAATTGAAAGTCATTCAATAGATTAATTTCAAGGCTTGGAACTTTCTTTTAATCGCACCATAAAGGAATTGAAAGACTGTTAACGTCTGCAATACTTAAAGTTGAATCCGCTTTTAATCGCACCATAAAGGAATTGAAAGTTGCATAGGCAAAACAATGTTAGCAGCGAACCGGGCTTTTAATCGCACCATAAAGGAATTGAAAGACAAGTTCTTTTAAGGGGAACTGTGCGCCAAGTGCCTTTTAATCGCACCATAAAGGAATTGAAAGGAACTTTTCTTTAATTAGTATTTCGCAAAACGAATCTTTTAATCGCACCATAAAGGAATTGAAAGGATTTATGCAAAGAAGCAGAGCTTTAAGCATGAACCTTTTAATCGCACCATAAAGGAATTGAAAGTTTAAAATATCTTCAGTTTCTTTCATAGCCTCATCACTTTTAATCGCACCATAAAGGAATTGAAAGTGAATTTGGCAAATGCAATAAGTGCCGTGGGTGGTCTTTTAATCGCACCATAAAGGAATTGAAAGAACTTTTTCAGCTCTCACCCTGTCTTTTGCAACCAGCTTTTAATCGCACCATAAAGGAATTGAAAGGAAGAATGGAAACAGGCAACACCAAAACAGCTTTTCCTTTTAATCGCACCATAAAGGAATTGAAAGTTACAGATAAGAGTGCTTTAAAACAACTGGCAGATGCTTTTAATCGCACCATAAAGGAATTGAAAGTAGATGGTACCACGTATTTATTAGCGGACCTCGAAACTTTTAATCGCACCATAAAGGAATTGAAAGATAGAATTAGCAAACTGGTTAATAGAGCTGTGTAATCTTTTAATCGCACCATAAAGGAATTGAAAGGAGGTAAAATAACCAATTCCCTTTATAATATGCACCTTTTAATCGCACCATAAAGGAATTGAAAGTTTCTATCGGTGCTTACAATCTTATTCACTTCATTCTTTTAATCGCACCATAAAGGAATTGAAAGGCGATTATACCGGTTAATGTAAAAGGATGAAACATGCTTTTAATCGCACCATAAAGGAATTGAAAGAAAAATGGCAATTAGTGGAATAAGTGGTAAAGGTGTCTTTTAATCGCACCATAAAGGAATTGAAAGAGCATGACACAATAATTGCTATCATAAGGTTTATTCCTTTTAATCGCACCATAAAGGAATTGAAAGAATATTTGTATCAACCATAAACCATAATACTTCCTCTTTTAATCGCACCATAAAGGAATTGAAAGCTTTTGGATTAACTGTAAAGTTTGAACTTCCAACTCTTTTAATCGCACCATAAAGGAATTGAAAGTTAAAAATACCCTTGATAGTTTCCAGCAATGATTCTCTTTTAATCGCACCATAAAGGAATTGAAAGGAGCAAAGGCCGCTATTCCGGGCGCAATGTTAATGCTTTTAATCGCACCATAAAGGAATTGAAAGAGAGAGCTGCGACTGCCGATATGAACAAATGGATACTTTTAATCGCACCATAAAGGAATTGAAAGGAAAATCAATTGTTGAAAACGAAAATTCAGAAAGACCTTTTAATCGCACCATAAAGGAATTGAAAGAGTAAGGCGGCTCCGTTTGCAATATTAAATCAAGGTCTTTTAATCGCACCATAAAGGAATTGAAAGAGCCTTATTAGTTTTCAGGCACCTTTCCCTGCATTACTTTTAATCGCACCATAAAGGAATTGAAAGCCGTTTATGTTTAGCCTGTCTTCTCCATACACATACTTTTAATCGCACCATAAAGGAATTGAAAGGGAAGATAGGTTAGGCAGGCCCATTTCGCCTGCAGCTTTTAATCGCACCATAAAGGAATTGAAAGATTTGAGATTTGTAAACATGTATTAAGCAGGTGCGCTTTTAATCGCACCATAAAGGAATTGAAATGATTAGGACTGTGGTTTAATTTTCGTGAGCTTCATGCTTTTAATCGCACCATAAAGGAATTGAAATGTGGTGAAACTGCTGAATCAATCAAAACAAAGTATCTTTTAATCGCACCATAAAGGAATTGAAATGCAAAAGGAATCAATTCAGTGAAGAAATGGCTGTAACTTTTAATCGCACCATAAAGGAATTGAAATATAAATGATGTGGATGGGTTAGAAAATACACTTCAGCTTTTAATCGCACCATAAAGGAATTGAAATGAGTTAAAGTGGTTTATTTAGATAACCAGGAACCCGGCTTTTAATCGCACCATAAAGGAATTGAAATCGACCTGCACAGGAAGGCTTCTGTTATTTATAATAACTTTTAATCGCACCATAAAGGAATTGAAATTATCGTTACTACTTCAGAAGCGAAAGGGATATTAACTTTTAATCGCACCATAAAGGAATTGAAATTTAGTTATGTCGGGTGTACAGGTTTTAGGAGGTGTGCTTTTAATCGCACCATAAAGGAATTGAAATGGGGTAATTTTTGCTAATTGGGGGGCAAGCCAAAACTTTTAATCGCACCATAAAGGAATTGAAATTTAGCTGTAATAGTCGGTTTAACAATTTATATTCTACTTTTAATCGCACCATAAAGGAATTGAAATAAGACTATTTCAATGGATAGTGGAGGGAAGAGATCCTTTTAATCGCACCATAAAGGAATTGAAATTTGGGGCTCCGGAATGATTTACATATTCTGTATGACTTTTAATCGCACCATAAAGGAATTGAAATAATTCAGGATTAGACAGTATTGATTGTGCAAAGATCTTTTAATCGCACCATAAAGGAATTGAAATTGAATTGGTTGAATGGATGGCGACGAAGAAACATATCTTTTAATCGCACCATAAAGGAATTGAAATTGTAAGGCGCGGCACACATAAAAAATCAAATCGTAACTTTTAATCGCACCATAAAGGAATTGAAATTTTCTTTAAGAAGAACTGTTACTGCCGGGTGTGGCACTTTTAATCGCACCATAAAGGAATTGAAATACTCAGGTGCTAAAAGCATTCCCGGAGTGCCATCTCTTTTAATCGCACCATAAAGGAATTGAAATGGGTTTGCTCATCTTCCAATTTACCTTGATAGTATCTTTTAATCGCACCATAAAGGAATTGAAATTATTCAAGCAATTTAGCATCAATTAAAACAGGAGTACTTTTAATCGCACCATAAAGGAATTGAAATTTATCCGCCTGTTCATCTGTACTTACACGAATGTATCTTTTAATCGCACCATAAAGGAATTGAAATACCGCTATTGTACCGGCTGTTGTAAAGGCTGTTACTTTTAATCGCACCATAAAGGAATTGAAATTAAAGAGTTGTTGATGTAACATTATTAAGGTATTGGTCTTTTAATCGCACCATAAAGGAATTGAAATGTATATAACAACATAATTAAAATAAACTTAATTGTCTTTTAATCGCACCATAAAGGAATTGAAATAATTGTGAGTTAGACGATTACGAAGGAGGCATAGCACTTTTAATCGCACCATAAAGGAATTGAAATAGACCTTCTATATATAAGATCTGCAGGCAAGATAACTTTTAATCGCACCATAAAGGAATTGAAATTTTAGTTATCTGTTTTCATTGAATATTCTTTTACCCTTTTAATCGCACCATAAAGGAATTGAAATCGCATTATCATCATACCCGATAATAGTGCTTGTGCTTTTAATCGCACCATAAAGGAATTGAAATGTTGTTCACATTAAGGTTTATTCCTTTGGATGCTGCTTTTAATCGCACCATAAAGGAATTGAAATCCGTTAGCCTTTGAAGGCTTGCAGGGCATTGTGACTTTTAATCGCACCATAAAGGAATTGAAATGAGGAATAAATGCAATTATTAATACTGTTTCGGCAGCTTTTAATCGCACCATAAAGGAATTGAAATACACCTGCCGGCAACAAAACGGGCAACCTTAATTTACTTTTAATCGCACCATAAAGGAATTGAAATGCGGAATAAGAAATTGAAAGATTGCTACAATCCCGATTCTTTTAATCGCACCATAAAGGAATTGAAATTTGCCTAAACTATTTGCTTTATTTCTTCCCCAACTGCTTTTAATCGCACCATAAAGGAATTGAAATGAAGGTGTAAAAGCTCCGGGCAGTTTGCCCGTGATCTTTTAATCGCACCATAAAGGAATTGAAATGAAGTTAGCGGAATTGAACATGCAAAGCCATTTGACTTTTAATCGCACCATAAAGGAATTGAAATGAATTAAAGCCAAAATTTATTTTTAAAAATACAGACTTTTAATCGCACCATAAAGGAATTGAAATATGAGATTGAAGCAAGTAAAATTATAGCGTATGCCCTTTTAATCGCACCATAAAGGAATTGAAATGACAATGGATTAATGGGGTTACCGCTAAACCATGCCACTTTTAATCGCATCATAAAGGAATTGAAATTGGCAACTAAAATAATAAGCATTACAACAAATGTTCTTTTAATCGCACCATAAAGGAATTGAAATTGTAGAAGCACTTATACAGGTATCAGAGGCACTTGCTTTTAATCGCACCATAAAGGAATTGAAATGTATTAGCCCAGCTTGCGGTTGAAAAAGTTCTGTACTTTTAATCGCACCATAAAGGAATTGAAATTTTGTTCTTCGCTGCAAAACAGGGAGCCATTGCGACTTTTAATCGCACCATAAAGGAATTGAAATATTGAAAAGACTTGTAACTGCCAAAGATGAGGGACTTTTAATCGCACCATAAAGGAATTGAAATTCAATTGTTGATGTGGCAATTACATCTCCTGTACCCCTTTTAATCGCACCATAAAGGAATTGAAATAACGAAATTCGCTTACATCGCGTTAAGGCAGATTTCCTTTTAATCGCACCATAAAGGAATTGAAATTAGTTTTAACGCTGTCAACTGATAAGCCAGTGATCTTTTAATCGCACCATAAAGGAATTGAAATGGTGTATATGCAGCAAATGCTCTGTCTCCTACATCTTTTAATCGCACCATAAAGGAATTGAAATCTGTTATTTAATTTTTGCCACAAGGCTATACATCTCTTTTAATCGCACCATAAAGGAATTGAAATTTCGTTTTTTATTTATTATGTTGGAGGGCGTTAAAGCTTTTAATCGCACCATAAAGGAATTGAAATATGAGGACTGCATACAGGTTATGAACGTTATCCTCTTTTAATCGCACCATAAAGGAATTGAAATTGATTACTTACATTCGACTTATTTAGACAGATCATCTTTTAATCGCACCATAAAGGAATTGAAATATTGTCGGATGGGCTATTATGCTCAAAATCGAATGGCTTTTAATCGCACCATAAAGGAATTGAAATTATTATTTAGATAGTAATAATATTTTATCTCGTTACTTTTAATCGCACCATAAAGGAATTGAAATGGAACAGAAGAAGGAGGAACAATATCAG
>Ga0182739_1003168_pt1 | contig 14643 bp, 15 predicted proteins | sample eDN5th30CBELigBY_FD_128873 | JGI IMG/M metagenome (GOLD analysis project Ga0182739, IMG submission 128873) | Enriched backyard soil microbial communities from Emeryville, California, USA - eDNA 5th pass 30_C BE-Lig BY (version 2) (version 2) | ecosystem: Environmental > Terrestrial > Soil >... | reverse complement strand
CTTGAGCGACGCTGTGATATCCCCGGAGAACATGAGCCGGCCGCGCTCCAGGACGATGCCGCGGTTGCAGATGTCGCGCAGCAAACCGGTGCTGTGGCTGGCCAGCACGACGATCTTGCTGCCGCCCACGCGGCTCTGCATCCGCTCCTTGGCCTTGCGCATGAAATCGGCATCGCCCGCACCGACCCATTCGTCCATCATGATGATGTCGTGCTGCACGGACGTGGAGATCGCAAATCCCAAGCGCATCTTCTGCCCGGACGACAGCGTGCGTAGGCGATGGTTGACCTTTTCACGCAACCCGGAGAACTCGAGGATCTGGTCGATCTGGCCTCTGAGGAATGCCGCGCTGAGCCCCATCGCGATACCTCGCAGGTAGACGTTCTCCCGCACCGTCGCTTCGCCGTTGAAGCCTAGCGAGATGTTCAGCAGCGCCTGGCAGCTTCCATCGACCACCAGCCGGCCTTCACTGGGCTGGTAGACCCGGTTCAGCACGCGCAGCAGGGTGGACTTGCCGGCGCCATTGCGTCCGAGGATGGCCAGCCGATCTCCCTCCCGGAGTTCGAAGCTGATGTTGTCGAGCAGACGAAGCAACTGGCGCTTGGGTGGATCGAATGCCGCGCCGAAGAACAGTCCACCCCAGCCCGATGAAGTCCGCTCGCGTTGGAGGAACGCGGGGACATCCAGGCTGAGACCGTCGACCAGTACGTGTGCGGTCATCGTCAGATCCACAAGGGCACGTAGCGGGCGTAGCGGCGGTATGCCACCGTCGCCACGGCCAACCCGACCACGGTCATGACACCTACATACCAGATCGAAGTCATCTCGACCGGTTGCCCCATGATCGGTGACCGGAAAATTTCGACGAAATGATAGAACGGATTGAACCGCATCAGCTGCGCGCGCATGCTGCCGGCCGGCATCATTTCCGGGTACCAGATGATCGGCGTCAGCAGGAACAGGAAAATCGAGACCGTGTTGAGCAACTGGCCGAAATCAGGGAATCTCGCCCCCGCCAGCGCAAAAATGGCGGCGATCCACAGCGCATTGATGTAGATCAGCACCATCACCGGGATCGACACAAGCAGCCCCTGGAGCGATATGTCGCCGAAGAGAATCAGCGCAACGGCGACCACCGGCAGGTACATGCACATGTCAAAGAACGACTTCGCCAGCGACTGCAGCAGGTAATCCGTCAATCGCATGTGCCCGTCCATGATGAACGAGACGCTGCTATGGAAAACATTCGCGCTGCCGATCACCGAGGACATCAACGTACGGAAGATCATTGCACCAAGCGCGACGTGGACGAAAAAATCCCCCGAATCCGCATCGGACTGCATGCCGCGAAAGAATGTTCCAAGGCCAAAAACGTAGACGATGGAAGGCGCAAGCAGCCAGACGATGCCGAAACGCGACTTGCGCGCACGCACGATGATGTCGAGCCAGCTCGACAGCGCCCAGAATTCGGGGTATCGGAAACTTTCCCGCAGTTCGCGCCAGAATGCACCGGGAGCAGCATTCGCACGCGTGCTTACCCTGGTCGGCGCATCCAACGCGGCCCCGCTCACGACAGCGCGGCATCCAGGTCAGCGCGCAGGTCGTCCAGCGACTCCACCCCCACGCTCAACCGCACCAGTTCGTCGCCGATCCCCAGCCGTGCGCGGTTTTCGACCGGCACGCTGGCGTGGGTCATCACCGCCGGGTGGTTGACCAGGCTTTCGACGCCGCCCAGCGATTCGGCCAGGGTGAACAGTTCGGTGCGCTCGCAGAAGCGCCTGGCAGCCTCGAAACCGCCCTTCAGGCGGATCGACAGCATGCCGCCGAAGCCGTCCATCTGCCGCTTGGCCAGCGCGTGGTGGGGGTGCGAGGCCAGGCCCGGGTAGATCACGTCCTCTACGGCCGGGTGCGATGCCAGGTACTCCGCCAGCGCCTGCGTGTTCTCGCAGTGCGCCTTCATCCGCAGGTGCAGGGTCTTCAGGCCGCGCAGGGCCAGAAAGCTGTCGAACGGCCCCTGCACCGCGCCGGCCGAGTTCTGCAGGAACGCAAGCTTCTCGGCCAGCTCGGCGTTGTCGCCGACCACCAGCATGCCGCCGACCATGTCGGAATGGCCGTTGATGTACTTGGTGGCCGAATGCATGACGATGTCGGCGCCATGTTCGAGCGGGCGCTGCAGGATCGGCGAGGCGAAGGTGTTGTCGGCCACCATCAGCACGCCGTGCTTCCTGGCGATCGCGGAGATCGCCTTGAGGTCGACGATCTTGAGCAACGGGTTGGTCGGGGTTTCGACCCAGACCAGCTTCGTCTTCGGGCCGATCGCGGCCTCGAAGGCCGTCGGGTCGGTCAGGTCGACGAAGCTGAAGTCCAGGCCGGCGCTGCGCCGGCGCACGCGCTCGAACAGGCGGTAGGTGCCGCCGTAGAGGTCGTCCATGGCAATGACGTGGTCGCCGCTGTCGAGCAGTTCCAGCGCGGTCGCGGTCGCAGCCATGCCCGAGGCGAAGGCGAAGCCGCGGCTGCCGCCTTCCAGCCCGGCCACGCAGCGCTCATAGGCGAAGCGGGTGGGGTTGTGGGTGCGCGAGTACTCGAAGCCCTGGTGCACGCCCGGACTGGACTGGGCGTAGGTGGAAGTGGCGTAGATTGGCGGCATCACCGCGCCGGTGCTCGGGTCCGGCGCCTGTCCGGCGTGGATGGCCTTGGTACCCAGGCCCCAGTCGGGTGAGCCGGCCGGGGCCGCGCCGTGTTCGTTGTTCATGAAAGCCGCCAGTTCAGCCGATGCAGCCGGTCATTCTAGCATCGGCAGGGGCAGGCCCTCCCCCTGCGGCGGGCCCGCCGGCCCGGCTTACTGAACGCGCCGGCGCAGGTAGTTCAGCAGGTCGATCCGGGTGATCAGGCCAAGGAAACGGTCGCCATCCATCACGATCGCCACCTGGCCGCGGTCGAACACGGGCAGCAGGGCCTCGATCGGCGATTTCACGTCGATGACTTCCAGCTTGCTGACCATCGCGGTGCCCACGGTGTCGCGGAACCGGGCCTCGTCGCCGTAGACGTGCAGCAGCACGTCGGATTCGTCGAGGATGCCGACGATGCGGTCGCCGTCCATCACCGGCAGCTGCGAGATCTCGTACAGCTTCATCCGCTGGTAGGCGGTGACCAGCAGGTCGCCCGGGCCGACCACCACGGTGTCGCGCTGCGAGTACGGGCGCAGGATCAGGTCGCGCAGGTCGCCAGTGGGCTGGCGCTCGAGGAAGCCGTTGTCGAGCATCCAGTAGTCGTTGTAGAGCTTCGACAGGTACTTGTTGCCGGTGTCGCAGACGAACAGCAGCACCTTCTTCGGCGTCGCCTGCTCGCGGCAGTACTTGAGCGCCGCGGCCAGCAGGGTGCCGGTGGAGGAACCGCCGAGGATGCCCTCGGCCTGCAGCAGTTCGCGGGCGGCGAGGAAGCTCTCCTTGTCGCTGATCGCGTAAGCCTTTTTCACCCGCGAGAAATCCGAGATCGTCGGCAGGAAGTCCTCGCCGATGCCCTCCACCATCCAGCTCGCGGACTTGTCGCTCAGCGTGCCCTCGTTGATGTATTCGGCCAGGATCGAGCCGACCGGGTCGGCAAGGATCATCTCCACGCCTGGCGCGTGCTGCGCGAAGCAGCGCGACAGCCCGGTCATGGTGCCGGAACTGCCGCAGCCGAACACCACCGCGTCCACGCCGCCAACTTCCGCCATCTGCCGCAGGATTTCCGGGCCGGTGCCGTGCTCGTGCGCAGCCGGGTTGTCGGGATTGCCGAACTGGTTGATGAAATAGGCGCCGGGGGTTTCGCGCGCGATGCGCTCGGCCAGGTCCTGGTAGTAGTCCGGATGGCCCTTGGCGACGTCCGAGCGGGTCAGTACCACCTCGGCGCCCATCGCCTTGAGGTTGAAGATCTTCTCGCGGCTCATCTTGTCCGGCACCACGAGGATCAGCCGGTAGCCCTTCTGCTGCGCCACCAGCGCCAGGCCGATGCCGGTGTTGCCCGCCGTGCCCTCCACCAGCGTGTCGCCGGGCTTGATGTCGCCGCGCTTCTCGGCGGCCTCGATCATGCTCATGCCGATGCGGTCCTTGATCGAACCGCCGGGGTTCTGGTTCTCGAGCTTCAGGTACAGCTCGCACGCGCCGGTGTCCAGGCGCTGGGCCTTGACGATGGGCGTGTCGGCGATGAGTTCGAGGACGGAAGCGTGGATCGACATGTTGCGCTCACGGAAAAGGCACGGAGCGCGATTATTGCATCGTCCCGGGACCTGTCAGGGCCGGTGGCCGGAAGGCCCGGGAGCTCGCGGACGACGACGACCGACGAGGATGGCCGCCGCCGCCCGCGAATGAGGCGTGTCTACGTCAGTTCTGCAGGGACTCGAACAGGCGCGAAAGGCGATCCTTGGCGGCCAGCTTCTCCCGCTTCATCTGCAACAAGGTGCTGTCATCCATGGGAAGCACGCCGAGTTCGGCGTCGAGGACCTTCTTGTCGAGTTCCTTGTGGTGGTGATAGAGCTGGCGGAATTCCGGATTCGCCTTGAACAGAGCGTCGAGTTCGGATTGCGGTTGCCCTTCAAACATGGAAGCCTCCTTCAGCACGAAAAACGAACGCCCCGGGCTTCTGGCACGGGGCGTTCCGGGGATCATCGAGCAGGGCGAAAGGCGCGGGCACCTTCTTTGGGGCACCGGGCCGGAGACCACTTCCGGCGTCGGGTTCCCCTGGATGGTGCGGCTGGATCATTTCGTCGCGGCTCTGGGTCAGCCAAGCGGCCTTGATCGGAGTGATCGGCCCCTTGGGTACTCGACCCTACTCCCCGAATCCGGGGGCGGCAAGCGTATGGCGCAAACATCTGATTCCCCTGGGGCCGACCCTGGGTTCAATGCCGGAAACTGCGCACCGGATCGCGCTCGGAAGTATCCCGCTTGCGCGCAAGCAACTGAATTTTAACGAATATTTACCAGGCTCCGACAAACCGGGACTTAGGGCTTGCCGCTTCCCTTTGGCGCCGGCTTCGGCGGCGCCTCCCCCATCAGCTCGGCCTCCTGCCGGGCCAGTTCGGCAGCGCGCTGGCGCGCCGCGCGCAGCTTCGCCGCCTGTCCGCTGGCGACGCTGTCGAGCGCCCCTTCGGCGTCGGCCCGCGCGGTGGCGTCGGCGTCGGCCTGCTCGCGCAGGCGCGCGGCCTCTTCGGCCTGGATCTGGGCCTGGATGCGCAGGCGTTCGGCCTCCTGGCGGGCGCGGGCGGCGTCGCGACGGCTGGCTTCGACCAGCAGTTCGCTGCGCTCGCGATCGAGGCGGTCGATTTCGCGCTGGACCACCGCAGTCTGTGCGGCGACTTCGGCGGTTTCCACCCTTGCCTGGGCCACCTTGAGCGCGACGGGACGGCGCGCCTTGTTTGCTTCGCCCAGCACCTGCACGGCCTGCCTGGCCTGCAGTCGTTCGTACGCGGCCACGCCGGTCGTGCCCGGGTCGGCATCCAGCGCCTGCAGGCGCTGCGACAGGCGCAGGACATCCGGGTTGTCGGCCGCCTGCGCGAGCGGCGCGGCGAGCAGCAGCGCGGCCAGTCCGATCAGGAGCCTCATTGTCCGTCCTCCATGCCCAGGCGGTCCTTGAGCTGGCTGATCTCGGCGCGGCGCTGCGCCAGTTCGGTATCGGCGACGGCCTTGCGGCTGCGCGCATGGGCCAGGTCGGCAACGGCGGCGGCCTGCACCGCCAGCTGGCGCGCGTCGTCCTGCTGCCCCTGCGCCATGGCGGCCTGGGCGAGTCCCAGCGCGCGGCGCGCCTGTGAAATCTCGTCGGCGGCGTACTGGTCCGCGTCGGCATCGCCTGCACGGGTCACTGCCTGCTGGGCGGTGGCCAGCTCGGCGGTCGGGGGCGGCAGGCTCGCGCAGGCCGTGAGCGCCAGCACGATTGCGAACATCGACACCTGCAGGGCCGATCTGATTTGTGCGAAGCTTGTGGCCATTGGGGGGTCGCGCTCCCGGGGATCCGCGGCCATTGTCATCAGCATCCGGCGGAATCGCAACGATTCCTCTCCCGGCAGTGGGGGTTCGCTCATGGACATCGGCTATTTCCTGAAGCTGATGACGGAAAAGAACGCGTCGGACATGTTCCTGACGACCGGCGCGCCCGTGTACATCAAGGTCGAGGGCAAGCTCTACCCGCTCGGCAACACCGGCCTGCCCACCGGCATGGTCAAGAAGATCGCCTACTCGCTGATGGACGAGGGCCAGGTGCCGCAGTTCGAACGCGACCTGGAGTTGAACATGGCGCTGTCGCTGCAGGACTCGGGACGCTTCCGCGTCAACGTGTTCAAGCAGCGCGGCGAGGTTGGCATGGTGATCCGCTCGATCCGCAGCACCATCCCCAGCATCGAGGAGCTGCAGCTGCCGCAGGTGTTGAAGGAGATCATCATGGCCCCGCGCGGGCTGGTGCTGATCGTCGGCTCCACCGGCTCGGGCAAGTCGACCACGCTGGCCTCGATGATCGACTACCGCAACTCCAGCACCTCGGGCCACATCCTCACCATCGAGGACCCGATCGAGTACCTGCACCGGCACAAGAAATCGATCGTCAACCAGCGCGAGGTCGGCCTCGACACCCACGCCTTCCACAACGCGCTGAAGAACGCGATGCGCGAGGCGCCGGACGTGATCCTGATCGGCGAGATCCTCGACGCGACCACGATGGAGGCCGCGATCGCGTTCGCCGAGACGGGCCACATCTGCCTGGCCACGCTGCACTCCAACAACGCCGACCAGACAATCGAGCGCATCCTCAACTTCTTCCCCGAGGCCGCGCACAAGAACGTGCTGATGAACCTCGCGCTCAACCTGCGCGCGGTGGTGTCGCAGCGGCTGGTGGTGGGCACCGACGGCCGCCGCATGCCCGCGACCGAGGTGATGATCAACACCCCGGTGATCCGCGACCTGCTGCGCCGCGGCCACGTGCACGAGATCAAGCAGGCGATGGAAGAGTCGCTCGAAGAGGGGATGGAGTCGTTCGACCAGTGCCTGTTCCGGCTCTACAAGGAAGGCAGGATCGAGCGCGAAACCGCGCTGCGCGCCGCCGACTCGCGCGACGGGCTGGCATTGAAGTTCCGCTTCTCCGAGGGCGGCAGCGGCGAGCACGACCCGTATGCCGACGTGTTCGAAGGCGGAGCCTCCGCGTAGGGCGGGGGCCGGCCCATCGCTTTTCGCGAGGCGTCCGGTCAGCTGAAGAGGACGGCGGACGAAGACCGGCGTCCTTCCTTCTGGTTCTTCTCCGGTCCCGGGAAGGAATTCTTGCCTGATCGCCCGAGCACCCGGGCTGCCGTCGCCCGGCATGCGTCTTCGCCGCGACATGGCGGCCCGGTGCGGTGATTCGATCGCAGGCCTGCCGACAAGGCGGGCTTTTGCCTCGCGCCCGGGCAGCCACCGTGCAGGTCGGAACGCAGGGGCAGAGCCCTTGGGTGCGAAAGCGCAGGCGACGGCTTGGCGCCTGAACATTGGTACCAAGGGCACTCGCATCCGCGCACTGCACTCCGGCAGGTACAGCGCCTCCGCCCCAGTTGGGAGACGACCCGCGGCTCATCTTCCTCCGCAAGCCAAGGAGGAGCGCTCGTGCCATGCGGGAACTGCTTCGACGCGCTGCTGCAATCCTGCAGCGCATGGCATCGGGGACGACCGCCCTATGGCGCGTCCGGCTGGCGTTCCGGGCGAGCGGCATCGAACGCAGGCAGCGCCAGGCAGGCCTGTTCGATGCGCACGATCGTGGGATATGGCGAGAGGTCGACGCCGAAGCGGCGCGCGTTGTAGACCTGCGGGATCAGGCAGCAGTCGGCAATCCCCGGGGCAACGCCGTCGCAGAACTCGCCCGTGGAGGGATGGTGCTGTAGCAGCGCCTCGAACGCCGCGAATCCTTCCTGCATCCAGTGCCGCGTCCACACGTCGCGCTCGGGCTGCGGCACGCCCCAGTCGCGCTCCAGGTACTGCATCACGCGAAGGTTGTTGAGCGGGTGGATGTCGCAGGCGATAAGTTGCGCCAGCGCGCGCACCCGCGCGCGGTCGCGCGCGGTGGCCGGCAGCAGCGCCGGCGCCGGCCACATTTCATCGAGGTATTCGAGAATCGCCAGCGACTGCCGCAGCATGCGCTGGCCATGCTGCAGCACCGGCACCAGTTGCTGCGGATTGATCTGCGCGTATTCCGGCCGATGCTGCTCGCCGCCGTCGCGCACCAGGTGCACCGGTGCGATGTCGTAGGGCAGGCCCTTGAGGTTCAGGCCGATGCGCACGCGATACGCCGCACTCGAACGCCAGTACGAATGCAGGCACAGCCGATCTGGCGTCATCGCGTCATTCCCCCCGGTATGCCCGCGCATCGGCGCGGAAAAGGACACCTTAGCCTGCACGCCGCGCTGCCGGAAGACCGCCCGTCGCGGCAGGCGGCCCATTCGGCCGCCAAGCGCTGGTTCAAGGCTTCCGCTTCAGGCGTCCGGTGCCGGCTGGCGTTCGATGCGCTGTTCGATGGCACCGAAGATCGAGCGACCCTCGCGATCGAGCATCTCGATGCGCACCGTGTCGCCGAACGACATGAAGGGCGTCACCGGCTTGCCCTGTTCCAGGGTTTCGACCGTGCGCTTCTCGGCGAAGCACGACGCGCCGAGGCTGGTGTCCTCGTTGGCGATGGTGCCGGAGCCGACGATGGTGCCGGCGACCAGCGGGCGCGTCTTCGCCACGTGCGCAACCAGCTGCGAGAAGTCGAACTGCATGTCCACGCCGGCTTCGGGGGCGCCAAACCACTCGCCATTGACGTGGGTCAGCATCGGCAGGTGCAGCTTGTTCCCGCGCCACGCGTCGCCCAGCTCATCGGGGGTGACGAACACCGGCGACAGCGTCGAGCGCGGCTTGGACTGCAGGAAGCCGAAGCCCTTGGCCAGTTCGCCGGGGATCAGGTTGCGCAGCGAGACGTCGTTGACCAGCCCGACCAGCTGGATGTGCGCCGCGGCCTGTTCCGGCGTGACCGCCATCGGCACGTCGTCGGTGACGACCACGATCTCGGCCTCCAGGTCGATGCCGTAACTTTCATCCACCACCTTGACGGTGTCGCGAGGTCCGTGGAAACCGGCGCTCGTGGCCTGGTACATCAGCGGGTCGGTGTAGAAACTTTCCGGCACCTGCGCGCCGCGCGCGCGGCGCACGCGCTCGACGTGCGGCAGGTAGGCGCTGCCGTCGACGAATTCGTAGGCGCGCGGCAGCGGGGCGGCCAGCGCGGCGACGTCAAGGTCGAAGGCGCCATCGGCGGTCCCGCCGTTGAGCGCATCGGACAGCGCGACCAGCCGCGGGGCAAGGTTCGACCAGTCCTCCAGCGCCTGCTGCAGGGTCGATGCGATACCGGTGGCGCGCACCGCCTGCGACAGGTCGCGCGAGACAACGACCAGCGTGCCGTCGCGGCCGCCTTCCTTCAGGGAACCAAGTTTCATCGGGACTCCGCGGATCAGGTTCGGGAAACCGTTTCAATTGTAACTTTTGCCGCGGCGATTTGAGCTGCGATGGCGGCGGTGCGCGGGAGCTGGTTGCGAATCAACGCGGATCGGCGCGAACCGCGCCGTAGGTCGGGGTTACATCCCCGACAGCCTTGATTCCCCCGGCGCCGAGGACGCCCCCTGCCTCGCGTTGGCCCGCTCGTCGGGCACCGGCCTACGAATCGTCGCCCTGGAAACCTCCCGCGCGCCAGGTCAGGACCAGCGTGTCGCGATAGCCGCCGCCCTCGCCATCGGGCTGGATCGGTGTGGATTCGTGGATCACCCGTGCGTCGTCGAGCAGCAGCAGCGACCACGGCTGCTCCAGGGTGAAGCGCTGCCCATCCGGGCCGTCGGCGTCGAATACGCGCGTTTCGCCGCCGCGGATGCCGCAGCGGTCGACCATCAGCACGGCAACGAAATCGACGCCGTCGCGATGCGCGCCCTCCGGCGTCGGCCGGCCGATGCCGTCGCCGGTGTCGATCCGGAACTGGTGCGCCTCGACGTACCACGGCCGCGCGTCCGACAGCCGCGAGACCTGCGCCGTCAGCCCCTCCAGCAATCGCGACCACGCTTCACTGTTCGCCACCGCATCGCTGACCGGTTCAAACCAGCGCCGCAACCCGCCATGCAGCGCGTTGTAGTCCTTCGACTGCCAGTGCGCGCGATGCGGCGCGCGCGCGATGCGATCGCCATTGACGACGAAACAGGCGTGGCGCCGGTGTCGGTAGCTGCCGCCGTCGAGCAGGTACTGGTCGAGCGGCAGGTCTTCCCAGCTGCGCTTGAGCGCGTCGAGCGCGGGCAGTTGCACTCCGCACAGCGCGGCCACCGCATCCGGGGCGAGCACCGCGTAACCGTGTTCGCGCATCGCCGGCACCAGCGCTTCGGCGGGCGTGGACGGCGCTGGAAAGATGGCGATCATGGGACAGCCTCGCGAAAACCCGGGATGCGATCGCCGGCGCAGGTCGGCGGCCTGGAACCTTGGAAACGCGCAAGCCCGCTCGGGGCGGGCTTGCGGTGTGTTGCGTTGCCGGTGCAGGCCGCGCAATCGCGGCAGGACCGGTGGATTTGGCAGCCCCGGAAGGATTCGAACCTCCGAATGCCTGAGTCAGAGTCAGGTGCCTTACCGCTTGGCGACGGGGCTATGGAGCGGATTGTAACGCCGGAACCAGGCGAGGTCCCGGCATCAGGCCAACCTCGAGAACCCGCCAGCGCAACCAGCGGGCCTTCGCGGCGACTGTCCTTAACGCTTCGAGAACTGGGTGGCGCGGCGTGCCTTGTGCAGGCCGACCTTCTTGCGCTCGACTTCGCGCGCGTCGCGGGTCATGAAGCCCGCCTTGCGCAGCTCGACCTTGAGCGTCTCGTCGTACTCGACCAGCGCGCGGGCGATGCCGAGGCGGATCGCACCGGCCTGGCCGGTGGTGCCGCCGCCGCTGGCGGTGACGAGGATGTCGAAGCTCTCGGTGTTCTTGGTCAGCTCGAGCGGCTGGCGCACGATCATGCGCGCGGTCTCGCGGCCGAAGAACTCGTCGAGCGGACGGTCGTTGACGGTGATCTTGCCGGTGCCGCGGCGCAGGAACACGCGGGCGGTGGAGGACTTGCGACGGCCGGTGCCGTAATTCTGAGAGATGGCCATGAGTTAGATATCCAGGACTTGCGGCTGCTGGGCGGCGTGCGGGTGTTCGGAACCCTTGTAGACCTTGAGCTTCTTGTACATCGCGCGGCCGAGCGGGTTCTTCGGCAGCATGCCCTTGACGGCGGTTTCGATGACGCGCTCCGGGTGGCGCTGCAGCGCCTGGGCGAGGGTTTCGCTCTTGAGGTTGCCGATGTAACCGGTGAACCGGTGGTACATCTTGTCGGCCAGCTTGTTGCCGGTGACGTGGATCTTCTCCGCGTTGATCACGACGATGTAGTCGCCGGTGTCGACGTGCGGGGTATAGACCGGCTTGTGCTTGCCGCGCAGGCGGTGCGCGAGTTCGGCGCTGAGGCGACCGAGGGTCTTGCCGGCGGCGTCGACGACGTACCAGTCGCGCTGGACGGTCTCGTTCTTGGCGGTAAAGGTCTTCATGGCGAAAATATTGCTCTCGGTCGTTGGTCGGGCTGATTCCGGCGCGCTGGCGCGCTGGAATTTTGCCTCGCGATGTCATTGCGGGACGAAAGAGGCGAAATGATACAGGCCAGGCCCGGCAGTCGCAAGCCGCCCCTGCTTGCCGCAGGGGCGGCCCGCGCGTCGCTGGCGCCGCGGGCGGGCGGCGGCGAGAATGGCCCCGTCGGCCGCATCCGCCCGGCCCATCCCGGCCTTGCAGCGCCCGGACGCCCCTTCGCCGGTCCGAACCAAGCCATGTCCACGCCCCGCCTGCAGCACCCGCTCGACCGCTTCCTGGACGACACCCAGCGCGCGCTGGAAACCGTCTTCGGCAACCCGCCCGCCGCCCGCGACAACCCTGCCGGCGACACGCCCGACGTCGAACTCGACGACGGCGAGCGCCGCCACGCCGCCGGGCTGATGCGGATCAACCACGTTGGCGAGGTCTGCGCGCAGGCCCTGTACGTGGGCCAGGCGGCGGTCGCCCGCGACCCGGCCACCCGCGACCACCTGATGGAAGCGGCCCAGGAGGAGACCGACCATCTCGCCTGGTGCGCCGACCGCCTGCGCGAGCTCGACAGCCGCCCCAGCCTGTTCAATCCGGTCTGGTACGCCGGCAGCTACGCCATCGGCGTCCTGGCCGGCCTGCGCGGCGACGGCTGGAACCTCGGCTTCGTGGTCGAGACCGAACGCCAGGTCGAAGCCCACCTCGACGAACACCTGCAGACCCTGCCCGGAGCCGACCTGCGCAGCCGCGCGATCCTGACGACGATGAAGGCCGACGAAGCCCGCCACGCCGACAACGCGCAGGCCGCCGGTGCGCGGATCCTGCCGCAGCCGATCCCGTCGATCATGGCCGCGGCGTCGAAGCTCATGAAGACCGTCGCCTATCGCATATAAGGCGGCCCATCGCGTGTAACGGCGACCGTTTGCCTGTAGGAGCGCCCCATGGGCGCGAAGCCTTCGCCAAGGCTGGCCCCATTGAAAGCATCGCGCCCATGGGGCGCTCCTACGGGTGGATTACCGCCAGCCCCGGCCCGCAGGACTCTCTGCGGAAACCGCGCCCAGCAAAGCAGTTCGAATCAGTTCGCCGACACCAGCTTCAGCCCCACCACCCCGGCGATGATCAGCGCGATGCAGGCCAGCCGCGCCAGCGAGGCGCTTTCGGAAAACAGCACGATGCCCAGCGTCGCCACGCCGATCGCGCCGATCCCGGTCCAGACCGCGTACGCGGTGCCCACCGGAATCGTGCGCAGCGCCTGGGTCAGCAGCCACAGGCTCGTCGCGGCGGCCGCGGCGGTCACCAGGCTCGGCCACAGCCGGGTGAAGCCCTCGGTGTACTTCAGGCCGATCGCGAATCCGATCTCGAACACGCCGGCCAGCACCAGGTAGATCCAGGCCATCGCGGCCTCCCTTGTCTCGATTCAAAGAAAAACGGCCCGGGCTTTCGCGCCGGACCGTCGTCGGTCTGCATCACTTCGGCGGGCATCCGCCGCGCGGGTCGTCCCGCCGGATCTCGTGGCACGCAGTCTGGCACCGCGCACCCGAACCCGATGTAACCGCCGCCCTACTCGACCAGGTTGCGGCCGTGGAACAGCTCTTCGATCTCGCGCTTGAGCAGCGCCTCGATCTTCATCCGCTCCTTGAACGACAGGTTGCGCGCCTTTTCCTCGAACAGGTACTGGTCCAGGTCGAAGTCCTTCAGGTGCATCTTGGTGTGGAAGATGTTCTCCTGGTAGACGTTGACGTCGAACATCTCGTAGCGGGCCTTGATGTTCTTGGCCAGGAAGTCCTGGATCGAGTTGATCTTGTGGTCGATGTAGTGCTTCTTGCCCTTGATGTCGCGGGTGAAGCCGCGCACCCGGTAGTCGGCGATGACGATGTCCGACTCGAAGCTCTCGATCAGGTAGTTCAGGGCCTTCAGCGGCGAGATCACGCCGCAGGTCGCCACGTCGATGTCGGCGCGGAAGGTCGCGATGCCCGCCTGCGGATGCGTTTCCGGGTACGTGTGGACGGTGATGTGGCTCTTGTCCAGGTGCGCGACCACCGCGTCGGAGATCACGCCCTTGGCGTCGGCCTTGTCGATCACCGGCTGCTCGGAGATCAGGATCGTCACCGACGCGCCCTGCGGGTCGTAGTCCTGGCGCGCGATGTTGAGGATGTTGGCGCCGATGATCTCGGCCACGTCCGTGAGGATCTGGGTGAGCCGATCGGCGTTGTATTCCTCGTCGATGTACTCGATGTAGCGCTGGCGCTCGTCCTCGGACACCGCGTAGCACACGTCGTAGATGTTGAAGCTCAGCGCCTTGGTAAGGTTGTTGAAACCCTGGAGCTTCAGGCGCGGCAGCGGCTTGACCACGGCGGTCATTCCTCTCGGATTCGATGGACGAAAGGCGAATTATGCGCCCATCCGCCCCGAGCTGGTATAGACCCCGGTTTGCCGGATGAACGGAGACCGCCTACTCTTGGTCATTCCCCCGTTGACGCCGCCCATGAATCCGACATCCGTGGCTCTCATCAATCCCTATTACCGAAGCAGCTCGAATCCACTGGCACCCTCGCCGGCCACCATCGAGCGCCTGCTGGCCCACTGCCACCGCCGTCGCTATCCGACGCGCACCGACGTGTTCCGCCCCGGCGACCCGGCCGGCACGCTGTACTACATCATCAGCGGCTCGGTCAGCATCATCACCGAGGAAGACGACGGCCGCGAACTGGTGCTGGGTTATTTCGGCCCCGGCGAGTTCGTCGGCGAGATGGGCCTGTTCATCCAGTCCGACGTGCGCGAGGTGATCCTGCGCACGCGCGTGCAGTGCGAACTGGCCGAGATCAGCTACGAACGGCTGTACCAGCTGTTCGAGGGCTCGCTGATCGGCGATGCGACGCAGATCGTCTACGCGATCGGCGCACAGCTGTCGCGCCGGCTGCTCGACACCAGCCGCAAGGCCGGGCGCCTGGCCTTCCTCGACGTCACCGACCGCATCACCCGCACCCTGCACGACCTGACCCGCGAGCCGGAGGCGATGAGCCATCCCGACGGCACCCAGCTGCGGGTGTCGCG
>Ga0182739_1003167_pt1 | contig 14646 bp, 15 predicted proteins | sample eDN5th30CBELigBY_FD_128873 | JGI IMG/M metagenome (GOLD analysis project Ga0182739, IMG submission 128873) | Enriched backyard soil microbial communities from Emeryville, California, USA - eDNA 5th pass 30_C BE-Lig BY (version 2) (version 2) | ecosystem: Environmental > Terrestrial > Soil >... | reverse complement strand
TTAGTCATCATGACGGTTGGCATGACGCACAGTGGAAAGTCAACATTTGCCCAGATGCTAGAAAGCAGGCTTAGAAATGCGCTTGTTATTGATCAAGATAATCATGCTGAATTTTTACAGACATACTATGAAAAACTTTTGCCAAAGGATGGAGCTAATCATATTAAACATGCCCTGACAAAAACAATCGTGGAATATGCTGTTAATCATTCTAACTGTCATCTTATTTTAAGTAATGCTAATCGTAATCGCGAAAGTCGGATGGAATTGCTTCGATATTATAAAACAAATGGTTTTATGACGGTCCTTGTACATTTTAATCTTCCGATAGACCTACTAAAGGTGCGAATTGCCAAAAGTGAGCGGGATATATTACGTTTAAGAACGGCGTCTACTTACGAAGAGATTCTTAATCGTCAGCATGAGCAAACAGGGGGCATGGCACTAGATCCAGCAGAAGGGGAAGCCGATTATCTATTCACAGTGAAGCAGGAAGAAGATGTACCTATTATTAGGGATTTGATTGTTAATCTTACAAAAGGTTAGAGTATTAATTATAAACATGCTGCTAAAAAATATGGTTCCTGAGTGAAGAGTGCAGTTTCCTCGGCTCCATTCCACTCAGGATTTTCAATCTTTTTTATCTAATAAGGTAAAAAAAATCTTAAAAAACACCATTTTCCTTAAATAAATAGTAAGACAGTAGCTTCTCTGTATTTGCTTTTAATTCTGTATTAGCAAATCGATGGACTTCGTGATAGTTTGCTACATAGTAATGGTATTCGGTAAAGTTCTTATCCAAATTGCCCTTTATTAGTTTTATTTTCTTTTGACGCATTTTTTCCTTGAATCCTTTTAAGTCATCTTGGACTTTTTTCATCGTATGTTCAATTAAATTTAGATAGACTTGATTAAGTTTAAAGGGAGTTGTTTTTGCTTGCTGGTAATCTCTTTCTAAAACAGTTAGTAAGAGGGGCAAATAAATGAGATGTTCCAGTATTTTTGTGTCTTCCTTTGATAGTCTATTCATGGTGATTTCCTCTAAATTACAGGCGTTCCACATCGATCAGCAGATGAAATGGAATATAGTGAATGGTATTGGTTTCGTCTTCAATTCGAAGTTCTCTTTTTATGTAGTCCATAAAAACGGTTCTTCCAATGAGTATTTCGATAAAGCCATTTTTAAATAATGAAAATTGCAGGAACAAATGGTATTCCATTCCTTCGTGAATCAGTAAATCGATATCATTTAACTTTTCTTGATCTAATTTTGGTTTTTTCACTTTCTTCTCATTTAATAGCTCTTCCTTCACAGCAGCAACATGTTCTGGCAGCATTAGCGCTACCCATTTTTTTGTTCCACGGTCTTTAATCATGAAAACACACTCCTTCTATCTATTATAATAACTAGAACGCTTGTTCTTTTCAATATATTTTTAAGAACGTTTGTTCGTTTTTAGTGTATGCTAAATGAACAAATATATGTAAATGAAAAAATGCGCAGAGTATGAACACAATGGAAGATGAATCACGTCCGATACTTTTTTGTGAATAGAAACAAATCTATAGGGAGTTGATGACAGGTTTGAATATCAATTTTGTAACTGTTGGAGTAGGAAGTTTCAGTGGAAAGCTAAAAATGGATTATAAAGCTATTGTTTATGAGTATGCAAAAAACGGCAGGAAACTTTATACTATATTAACTCTTTTGGAAGTCGGAGTGGCTTTGATAATGGAGTTGATTTTCGAAAAGGAACAAAAAGAAGGAGGGGGCTGACCCTCACCTTTGGATGGAAAGAGAACAAAAGTCTCTTATTTAGTAGGCCTTTCCAGCGTTAATAGCTCGTCTTCAAGAGAGCTTGCTCTTTCTTCGACTATTTTTCTGGCATCCTTAACCCCAGCATTGTAAAAATGAGGAGCAAGGGATTCCTTCACAAAGTCTAGCACTCTTTCTGCGGCAAATTCAGAAATCTCTTCCTCTCTTTCTTGTGAGAAGAAGTATTGAATGTCTGCAATCATGGCATTTTGCTGTTCCTTTGTAAGCTTATAAAACATCGTAACTCCACCTTTTTTTATTTTTGACTTTTTTCCCATTCTTCGTGCAGTAAACCATAGATAACATGGTCTACATAATGGTCATAAAGCCATTCCGCTTGTCTGATTATTCCTTCTTCTGTAAACCCTAGTCTTTCTGGAAGTGCTCTGCTTTTTTTGTTTTCGGTTGCTGCAGCAATCTCGATACGGTTAAGATTTAATTCAGTGAATCCATATGAAATAAAAGCTTGGCATGCTTTTGTCATAATTCCATTTCCTTGATATTCTTCACCTAACCAGTAGCCAATTTTCCCAATCTTACTCGTACGGTTAATCTCATTGTAGCCGATTGTTCCAGCTATACTTCCTTTATACAGGATGGCAACAGATTTTGGGTAGCCTCCTGTTTCAAGAATTCCTTGAAGCCTTTGGCGAATATTCTCTTTTGTGTCATCAACTGTTTGCGTGTAATCGAGCCAGCCGAGCCATTCTTTTAAATAAGTTTTATTTTTCATTGTTAATTGAAAAAATTCTTCCGCATCGTCTAAACGAAACACTCTTAAGGTTAAATCCTCATTGATTGTATACTGAAACATCTATGTGTCCCTCCAGTTAAATTATGTATGTTCTTTCATTGTAAGGGAAATCGATTGGAAGTTCATTACTTTTTTTCTTCGTGAACACAATAGTTGTAATTCGAGACATCTCCTGTTTTAATAGGAGAAGAAGTGATCATTTTGCTTTACGATTATTGTGTTTTCTTAAGGAGGATATATAGATAGTGGAAATAGGAATAAGTACATTTGTGGAAACTACACCAGACCCACATTCAGGGAAGGTAGTTAGCCATGCAGAAAGAATTCGCCAAGTAGTAGAGGAAATTATTTTAGCAGATAAAGTGGGGTTAGATGTCTTTGGTGTAGGGGAACATCATCGAAAAGATTACGCAGCCTCAGCACCTGCGATGATTTTAGCAGCAGCTGCCACACAAACAAGTCATATCCGTTTAACAAGCGCAGTTACCGTTCTTTCTTCCGATGATCCAGTCCGCGTGTTTCAAGACTTTGCAACATTGGACGGATTATCTAATGGACGTGCCGAAATTATGGCTGGCCGCGGTTCCTTTATTGAATCATTTCCGCTCTTTGGCTATGATTTAAATGATTATAATGAATTATTTGATGAAAAATTAGACTTGCTTTTAAAATTGCAAGCATCAGAGAAAGTAACATGGAGTGGAAAGCATCGTGCAGCCATTAATAATCTAGGCGTCTATCCTCGTCCAGTGCAAGATCCATTGCCAATATGGATTGGAAGCGGAGGAAATAGTGAGTCTGTAGTACGTGCCGGGATTCTTGGTTTACCGCTAGTTCTAGCAATTATTGGAGGAAATCCAGTGCAATTTGCACCTCTTGTAGATCTCTATTACCGTGCAGTTGAGCATGCTGGCCATGATCCGAAAAAGTTAACGGTTGCTTCTCATTCTCATGGGTTCGTTGGAGAGGATACACTACTCGCAGCAGATGCTTTCTTCCCGTCTACCCAATATGCAATGAATGTACTTGGAAAAGAAAGAGGATGGGGACCTTATACAAGAGAAACCTTTGATGCAGCCCGGAGTGAAAACGGAGCACTGTATGTAGGAGATCCACGCACAGTAGCAGATAAAATTATTGCTTTGCGCAAAAACGTTGGTATTACTCGTTTTATGCTCCATGTTCCTGTTGGCAGCATGCCCCATGATCAAGTGATGCGAGCAATTGAATTGCTTGGTACAGAAGTAGCTCCACTTGTCCGCAAAGAAATCGCAGCATGGGAAAGTGAAAGCTAAAAAATATCGGGAATGCTTCTTAGCGAGCATTCCCAATATTTTTATCTGATACGATAAATTTTTGAAACCAGTAATTAAGAAAAGACAGGCCATATGAAGTCAAGAATAAATGAATAGATGTGAATTTTTTCAATTTATAGAAGCCTACTTTTTGAAAAAATGCATTTAACGGATAAGCAAAAATAAGATCCATGATTAAATTTACTAATGTATATACAAGAAACCTTTTATGTGTTAAATGAAATATCCAAATATTAATGGCTACAAAAGGGCCGAATATAAATCCCAATGCATCTGCGACTAGTGAGTTTAATCCACCTTTTACTTTCCACCATTTAAAGATAAGGGATAAAAGTGTTTCAACTAAAAGAATAGAAGCAGAGAAAAAAGTGACAGGAATAAATTTTTTGATAATTGATTTTGGAAGAAACAACAAGCTTCCCCAACTTATTAAAACCATGCATATTCGCAAAAAAACAATCGACATAGGTCGCCATCTCCATTTTAAAAGTTTTTAATGGTGAAAAATGAAACCGTTTTTAGTTTTCGTCAATTTTTCGATACTATCCTAAAAATGATAATTTGAATCGAAAAATATACAGTGGCGGAAGTTGATCTGTGTCTGTGAGGGGAAGGGGGATAGGGCATAAAGGAGGTCTGTCAAGAGCGTAAGCCGTACAAAATAAAAAATCCATCATTAATTAATGATGGATTGACAGTAAGGACAAGTGATATCAGTTACCTGCTTAAATTCAATTCGTTTAAAGTCAGATCTTTTAAAGGTGGAATACGATTTATACTTCGATCCACACATACAATAATTTTTGTCCTTTACAACATGTCTAACACACGGTTTTTCATCAGTTACTACAGTTGGGTAAAACATAACCATAACATTCCTCTTTTCTAATTTTATAAGGCAAATTAGACAGGAAGATTTTATTAACAAGATATACGATATAATCTTGGCAACCCGGCTGCCATAGCAGTTGCTTTAGGCCCGTGGCTTTGCGTCTTTTACTTTCGTAAAATTTGCCCAAATTTAATTTTACCATGTTATTCCGTTAATTCAAGGTATATAGTCATGATTTTTTTATATTTTTGTAAAAAAAGTGAGTTTATAGTCCTATTTATTGTCTAGTAAGCAGAAATGGAAAGGATAAATAATGATTTTAATCCGCATGTTTGGGGATATCAGCCAAAAATTCGATATATCAGCCAAACGCAAAAGGATATCAGCCAAAAATTCAATATATCAGCCAAACTCAAGAAGAAATCAGCCAAAAATTCGATATATCAGCCAAACGCAAAAGGAAATCAGCCAAAAATTCAATATATCAGCCAAACGCAAGAAGAAATCAGCCAAACCAAACAATCATAAGAAAAAAGCCGAGAAAAAACTAAAAACTAAGGCGTACTCACTACAGGAATTACGCCGAAAGGGATTTCTTCTCCAGCTTAGATATTAGCTTATAATATTTTATTAAAATAAATAATAAGATCGGGTTAATGAGAAACGAGTAGGAAAGTCGCCACCAGCCATAATGAAAATAACCCCATGGAGATGGGAGTAAAGTGAGCCACTCATATCCTACAATGATAAAATTCCATGTGAAAATAAATAACATTTTATGTAGAACACTCTTTTTCATCGGATAAAGATTTAGGAAAATAATATTGACAGGTGGTACTAAAAATAAAATGTGAATAATGGATTCCCAATCCACTTCTGATTTACTGAAGTACCAGTAGGCATGGTATCCTACATCTACATATAAATCAAAAAGTTGCTGGAAAGAGATAGTGAATAGCCATATATGTAAAATTTGGTTCCATGTTAATTTCTTATTTGTTTTATAAGCAATAAAGTTAAATAAAAAGACAGAGAGCAATAATCCAATCATAGCAATCCCCTTAAGCAATCAGATAGTTATACTATTTACTTTTTTGATTAGATTATCCTGTTTTCTAAATTTTTACATATCTTCTTCCTCAAATATATCTTTTAACATTTTCTCGCGATACTGTAAAAAGTATTTAGTGATTTGATAGTGCTCCGTATTTTCGTACTCTGTTTCCTCTATTTGGTCTCCATCAAAGCTCAGTATCGTTGCATTAGGATACCCTAATAGAATAGGAGAATGGGTGGCAATAATAAATTGGCAGTCTTCTGTTTCCGCTAAATCATGGAGGATGCGGAGAAAGCTTAGTTGCCGTTGCGGTGATAATGCTGCTTCAGGCTCATCCAGTAAATAAATTGCTTCTCCTTTAAAGCGATGAAGAAAGAGAGAGAGAAAGGATTCACCATGCGATTGCTCCAATAATGATTTACCACCATAGCTTCCATATTTTTTTTTCAGATCGAGCTCATCCAGTTGATCAATATGTGTAGCAAATTGATAAAAAGATTCTGCCCGTAGAAAAAATCCATTCGTTAGCTTAGTAGGGGACCAGGATAGCTGCAAATATTCTCCTAAATCGGACTGGGAAGAATGAACGTCATAACTGTTATTTCTGCCGCCGCCTGCTGTGTTGAATTGGCATTGATAGCTAATAGCTTCAAGTAAGGTAGACTTTCCAGATCCATTTTCCCCAACGAAAAACGTCACCTTACTTTTGAAATCAAGGGAGCTAAAATTGCTAAGGGCAGGAATAGTAAAAGGATATTGACTTTTTGACAGGATATTTTCCTCTTTTAATCGGATTCGCTTTAGCATTGATACACCTCATTTTTCTTATTTTTTATGCCCGCCAAGAAGCTGAGCTCGTTGCAAGGCAGTACCGCCAGAAGTGTAGGAAACAGCACGGAGGAGAGCAGTCGATCCATAGCGATTTCGAATAGTATCAACAACATATCCAAGCTTTCTTTTTTTCCAGCCACCTGTATCAAATAAATCTAATTGCATGTCATAATCATTCTCTAATTTTGTAATAGAAACAGAAATTTGTCTAACAGTTTGTCCCCGGTAGTTTTCCTGAAACAATTCCAGACAAACTTGATAAATAATCATGGTTATATTCGTTGGGTTTTCGATTGTTCGAGAGCGTAGAAAACCGCCGCTAAATTCATCTTTGCTGTATGAAATACCTAATGTGACGGTTCGCCCTGCATGATGGTTGCTTCGTGCTCTTTTGGCTACATCTTCACACATTTCAAGGAGAACAGATTTAATTTCCTGGAGTTTCTTATAGTCCCGTAATAAAATTTGGCTTTTACCATAGCTGATTTGTCCCTGCATAATGGGTGCGCCGATTTCAGATAAATCAATTCCCCAGGCATGATGGTAAAGCTGGTTACCCATAATGCCAAATTTTTTCTCCAGCAACGCTAAATCATAACGCGCTAATTGGCCAACAGAGAAAATCCCCATATTATTTAATGTTTTTTCCGTTCGTTTTCCAATCCCCCACATATCGCGTAAAGGGGAAATAGGCCATAACTTATGAGGAATGTCTTCATAAGACCAGCTGCTGATTCCGTTATCTGCTTTTTTTGCTTCTAAATCAAGGCAAAGCTTTGCCATAAGCATATTTGGGCCGATTCCAATAGTGGAAGGCAAACCAAACTCCCGCATAATATCCGCTTTTAGTTTCTGTGCTATTTCCAATGGGGAGCCTAAGCTTTTTTCCATTCCGCCTACATCAAGAAAGCTTTCATCGACAGAGTAGGTATGAACAGCAGAAGGAGGGACATATCGAAAAAACAATTTCGTTATTTCGGTCGATACCCGAACGAATAGTCCCATTTGTGGATTACTTACGATAATTCTTGAATCATCTGGTATTTCAAAAAGTCTAGAGCCTGTTTTTATGCGAAAGTCTTTCTTCATGGCAGGAGATGCCGCTAGAACAACGCTACCTTTTTGTTCGGTATTTCCGACCACAACAAGATGGCAAGCGAGGGGATCTAATCCTTTTGTGACAGCGGTAATGCTCGCATAGAAGCTTTTTATATCAATACACAGAATCGCTCTATTGGGAAATTGCGTATAATCAAACACGGTAATGCTCCTTTTTTAATCGTTTTGTATGTTTACTAAGCTGTGAAAAGGAATAGAGTGCGTATGATTATTCGTATCTAGAATACGAAGCTCACGTTTTAAATGATCAATATAGGTTGTTTGGCCGGTTAAACGATAAATCGTCCCATTTTTAAAAATATCATAGTGAAGCAAAAGATTATATTCGATTCCTTCGAGTAAAAGTAGTTCCATTTCTTGTATTTTATCTTCTTCTAAAATAGGCATTTTTATTTTTTTTGCTTCCTCTAGAGCGTCTTTTATACTTTGAACATGCTCTGGCAACATCATCGCTGTCCATTTAATCGTGCCTCGATCACGTAGCATTTTAAATCATCTCCTCAGTGGCTCTATTATAACAGAACAAATGTTCGTAATCAAGAAGAGATAAAAGAAAAATAACTTGTAAAATGAGGAAAAAGATTATAACGTTTAAAATTTTGCGCATCCAAAATTATCAAAAGAATTCTTAATAATCAATAAAACAAGAATTGACAACAAGAATTTATCGTGCTAATATTTTGTTAATTCGAAAAAGTGAATAAAAACTCTTATGTAGAGAGGTGGAGGGACTGGCCCATTGAAACCTCAGCAACCATTCTTTTTAAAGAAAAGGTGCTAATTCCAGCAAAGCCATTCATGGCTTTGAAAAATAAGAGGGGGATAAAGATACAAGACGGAGCCTCTCTTATTTTATAAATAAGGGAGGTTTTTATTTTTCTCGTAATGAACGAAAAAACTGAATAACCGCAAATAGGTGCTGTGAATTCCACTTCATAGCTTAAAAGGGAAGACCGGTTAGAGTCCGGCACGGTCCCGCCACTGTGAGGAGGAGCAAATTCTCATATCCACTGTCTTTTTTAGATGGGAAGGGGAGAAGGAGTGATGATTCTAAGTCAGGAGACCTGCCTATTTTGTAAGCAAGCTACTCTACGTGGATATAGAGGAGGGAGAATATGTGTTGGGATAAAGATTGTCTCAATTCTAGTTAGTGCTGAACTTAAATGAGCGTATCTCATAAAAGTCTGACTCCACTATTTATCTAAGAAGCAAGAAGGTAGAGAGCTTCTATATAGATACAATGTGGACGTCAGACTTTTTTTACTAACTTTTGCCTGAGATAAAAAAATAGGAAATGGGGAAGCAGAATGTACAAAAGTTCTAATTTAGGCTATCCGAGAATTGGAGAAAAAAGAGAATGGAAAAGAGCATTGGAGCGTTACTGGAAGGGTGACTGTTCGGAAGAAGAGCTTTTGCAAGAAACGAAGAACCTTCGATTGAAAAACTTACAGAAGCAAAAGTTGCAAGGAATTGATTTAATTCCTGTCGGTGATTTTAGTTTCTATGACCATGTATTAGATACGGCTACTATGTTCGGGCAAGTGCCATCAAGATTTGCTTATAATGGGGGCAAGGTTCCTTTACAAACTTATTTTCAGATTGCGCGTGGAAATACAACTGCAGTAGCAGCAGCAATGAAAAAGTGGTTCAATACAAACTATCACTATATAGTACCTGAGCTCGGGGAAAGAAAGCCAACATTAACAGAAAATCGTCCGCTGTTCTTTTATCGGGAAGCAAAAGAAGCATTAGGAATCGAAGGAAAACCAGTATTGTTAGGACCACTGACCTTTATAAAATTAGCAAAAGGCTATGAAGAAGATAAACTGGAAGAAACAGTGGCATCTTATCTTCCTTTATATGCGCAGATTTTAAAGGAGCTAGAAGCAGAAGGAGTGAAATGGATTCAAATAGACGAACCATATTTAGTCACAGATGTTACACCAAGAGAATGGCAAATAACGCAGCAAATATATCATACTTTGCAAGAGGCGGCACCCAAATTAAAGGTGATTCTTCAAACCTATTTTGACGCCGTGACAGATTATGAAAATATTATTTCTTTACCTGTAGCAGGAATCGGCTTAGATTTTGTTCATGATGACGGACAACATTTAGCATCTATTCAGCAACACGGATTTCCTGAAGACAAAATCCTTGCAGCAGGCATTATTGATGGCAGAAATGTGTGGAGAACTAATTTGGAAGAAAAATGGGGCTTGCTTGCGGAGATACAGAAGGCTGTAGGAAGTGAAACTATCATTATCCAGCCATCATCAAGCTTACTTCATGTACCAGTAACGGTGAAGGAAGAGCAAATAGACCCAATTGTAAAAGTAGCACTTTCTTTTGCTGATGAAAAATTGCAAGAAATAAGTACGTTAACAGAGGGAGTCAGAAAAGGAAAAGCAGTCATTCAAGCACAAATCGACCAAAGTGTAGAAGCAATTAGCAAATTAAATGCTTCCTCAGCAAGAAATAATCAAATCCTTCATGAAGAATTAAATAGAGCTTCTGATAAGCCAGAAAGAAGTGAAAATGTAAGGATAAGACAGCAAGCACAACAAGGAGCTTTTTCGCTCCCAATTCTTCCGACGACCACGATTGGAAGCTTTCCGCAGACCAAGGAAGTACGAAAGGAGCGGTTAAGATGGCGAAAAGGAGAAATAACCAATGAAGAATATGAAACTTTCATTCAAGCAGAAATAAAAAAATGGATTGAGATTCAAGAAGACTTAGGATTAGATGTATTTGTACATGGAGAATTCGAACGGACAGACATGGTTGAATATTTTGGTGAAAAACTAGCTGGTTTTCAGTTTACAACATACGGTTGGGTTCAATCCTATGGTTCCCGCTGTGTGAAACCACCTATTATTTATGGAGATGTAGCGTATGTGAAGCCAATGACGGTGAAAGAAACCGTCTATGCTCAAAGTCTGACAACTAAGCCTGTAAAAGGAATGCTGACAGGACCGATTACGATTTTAAACTGGTCCTTTGTAAGAGATGATATTTCAAGAGCAGAAGTAGCGAAACAAATCGCTTTCAGCCTTAAGAAAGAAGTGGAGGAGCTCGAGAGAAACGATATTCGCATGATTCAAGTAGATGAGCCGGCCATTCGTGAAGGGTTGCCATTAAAAAAGGAAAGATGGAAAACATATTTAGACACAGCAGTTTACTCTTTTAAACTTGCAACAACTTCTGTGGAAAAAGAAACGCAAATTCATACACATATGTGTTATTCGAATTTTGAAGACATTATTGATGCCATTGATGCTCTGGATGTGGATGTAATTTCGATCGAAACTTCCAGAAGTCACGGCGAATTTATCCAAACATTTGCGAAGAAAACCTATGATAAAGGAATCGGGCTTGGCGTATATGATATACATAGTCCTAGGGTGCCAACAAAAGAAGAAATTACTCAAAACATTGAACATGCTTTAGGCGTTCTTGATCCACACTTGTTCTGGATTAATCCGGATTGCGGATTGAAAACAAGAAATGAAGAAGAAACAATCGGTGCATTAGAGGTAATGGTAGAGGCAGCAAAAGAAACAAGAGAAAAACTAGTAGTGAAAAATTTGTGAAAGATCCAAAAAAACTTGTGACATTAGTCGCAAGTTTTTTTGGTATAGTAATATACTCCTGTTCGAAATAAGAGTTTATTAGGTTATTGTTTAAAAAATTAGTAAAGTTAGAATATTTATAGGTCCATTGATATAAAAATGGAAAGTTGTTATCATGTAAATAGTGTAACTATTGGACTATTGTTAATTAACTAATATATCTTATATCGGGCAAACCCATTGAAAGGTGGGGACGCAAAGCTTCAGATCTAAGGAATAGTTATTATTCTAAGATAGCTGGGTTGCAAACAAAGATAGATAAAAGTTATCTATCTTTAGAGCACTTTGCCGACTTTTTAGAGCAATGTGCTTTTATTTTTTAAGGGGGTAGTTAAATGGAACTACAAGAGATTCAACGCCTATTTCCAAGTGAAGATGGAAACAAAGAGCAGCAACAGTATTTACTAGATTTAATGAATAGATTAATTAAAGAGGTAGATTCCTATAAGAATCCGAATAAATCTATTCTTGGGGAAACAAAGAACAGAGATGATGATTTTTATCGGCAGCTAGTGGAGCAATCAATTGTTCCTCAAAGTGGAAAAAATATGTCGGCAGTAGTTGAGGATTTACTAGAATTAGTGAAAGGACATCCATACCATACACATAAATTTGTAACCAATGTATTACCGATGGCAAGTATTCCAGGGATTATTGGAATGCTGACAACCATTCTTGTAAATGGAAATAATTTATGGGATGTATATGGACCAGCTGGAGCTGAAGCTGAGGTGAAGGTTGTTTCCATGATGTCTAAGTTAGTAGGATACGATCATACGAAAAGCTTTGGATATACAACATGGGGCGGACAAGGGGCTGTATTTACAGGTTTACGCTTAGCTATTGCGAAAAAATATCCCAAAGCAAAAGAAGAAGGGATTCCTTCTAATTTATATTGCTTTGCATCAGAAGGCGCTCATTATAGCTTACTAAAATCGGTCGAAGCAACAGGAATCGGAAGCAACCATTTAATCCGTGTGAAAACAACAGAAGATCATTCGATGGATATTGGTGATTTAAAAGAGAAATTAGTAAATGTAATCGAAGCGGGCGGCATACCTATATATATTGTAGCAACAACTGGTACAACGGACTCGTTTGGAATTGACAATGTAAAAGAGGTAAAAGATGTAATTGCATCCTTAATGGATACACACGGAATAGAGGATATTCATGTCCATGCGGATTCCGCATTAGGTGGCTTTTATAGTCTTTTTAACTCTTATGATTTTGAAAAAAATCCATTGCAATTTGAAGAAAATGTGTTAGAAGGATTAGCTAGTATTAAAGAACGCATGCAGTATGTATCTTTAGCAGATAGTTTGTGCTTTGATTTCCAAAAGCTTGGACAGACACCTTATTTAACAAGCTTATTTTTAGCAAAAGACGGAGGCTCTCTAGGTTTACTAGATTTAGAAGAATTTGAGACTCCATATGTTGGTAATCGTGGTTATGGCAGCTATCATACTGGTTATACACTAGAATGCTCACGAATGGCAAGTTCGATTGCGATTTATGCCGCATTACAAGCTTTTGGAGTCGAGGGTTATCAACAAATACTAGCAAACTATGTTCGTGTTAATCTAGCATTTCGTGAAAAATTAGAAAAGCAGTTTCCAACTGTTTCCGTTATTAATCCTACGATTGGGCCTGTTAGCGTATTCCGTTTATACGGAGAGAAAGCAGAATGGAAGGAAGAAATGGCTGGTAAATCATCAAGCACAGCAATCGAACAAACGAATCAGCTAAATCAGAAGTTATTCGAACTACTCGGAAGAGATAGAGAAGAATACTTTTTTGGGGATACGAAAAAGGTGTGTATGATTGCAGCAAACGATTCAGAAGAACGTTATCCAGTATATGCTTCCAAATTTTTCTCCATCTCTCCTTTTACAGAAGAAAAGCATATGGATGAAATCATTGAATTTTTGAAACCAAGAATAGCAGAAGTCCTAAAAACCGCTAAATTAGTGACAGAACAGGAGGGAAAAGAACTTGAGCTTAGCTACTAAGAAAAAACAAAGTTCTATCTTTAAGAAAAATTTACAAGGATATTTAATTCCCCTTATTATTAGCAGTTTAATTTTTACTGGTGTTACGATAGTATTTACGCGAGGAATCGTCGAAAATCAAGTATTAAAAGGGTTTGAACAAACATTAGAAGCCAATCTTCAAGTAGCTGCTAATGAAATTGAACGAAAATATATAGAAGAAGCAGAAAAAGGAAATCAAGAAGCATATCAAAAGCTGCTTAGTCAATTAAATGACTTAAAAGCACAAACAAACGTAGAAAATGTCTACGTCTTAGGCAAAGCGGGAGACGATGGGCATATCATTGCATTAAGTGAGACAGAGGAAAACGGAAGTGAATATCCATTTACTGAGGAGATGAATCGTGCTTTAGCAGGAGAAAAATTATTCAGTGAAATTTATGAGGATGAATTTGGTACCCACAAATCTATATTTGTACATGTGGATGGGACACAAGCAATACTTGGGATAGATATGGATGCTTCTTTTATAAAAGAATTATACGCACAAATTATCTATGTATTGGTAGGCCTTATTTTAATCGTATTACTACTTGGTAGTCTTATTGCATACTGGATGAGCAAACGTATTTCTAAACCAATTGTAGCATTAGCAAAATATGTAGAACCTCTGGCAGAAGGAGATTTCACTAGTGAGACATTAAAGGTGACATCTAATGATGAAATAGGCGCTTTAACAGCTAATGTTAACAAAATGGTAACACAACTAAAAGATTTAATTGGTGAGGTATCCATCAACTCGGAGCAAGTAGCAGCAACTTCTCAGCAACTATATTCTAGCACCGAGCAAACAAGCTCTTCTATTAGATGATTAATGACTCGATACAAGAAGTAGCATCTGGAACAAATGAACAAACAAATGCAATTGAAGAAATTAGTGGGGCAGTAGAAAAAATTGCGCATCATTTAGAAGATATGACTGGGAAAATTAAAGAGGTTACGAATGCTGCAACAGGAACAGCCGAAATTTCAGAAGAAGGCTCGAATGTTGTAGGCAAAGCGATTAAGCAAATGCAAATTATTAATACGAATGTTAGCGAATCGGCTGATGTCATTAAGTATTTACATGAAAGTTCTAATCAAATTAATGAGATAGTTACTTTGATTACAAATATTGCCGGGCAAACAAATTTACTAGCGCTAAATGCATCGATCGAAGCAGCACGTGCTGGAGAGCATGGAAAAGGATTTTCGGTAGTAGCAGAAGAAGTTCGAAAGCTTGCAGAAGAATCAGCTAG
>Ga0182739_1003163_pt1 | contig 14657 bp, 10 predicted proteins | sample eDN5th30CBELigBY_FD_128873 | JGI IMG/M metagenome (GOLD analysis project Ga0182739, IMG submission 128873) | Enriched backyard soil microbial communities from Emeryville, California, USA - eDNA 5th pass 30_C BE-Lig BY (version 2) (version 2) | ecosystem: Environmental > Terrestrial > Soil >... | reverse complement strand
TTGGTCGCATCGTCGAACACGCCGGTGAGACGAAGCGGACCGTAACCGAAATCGCTCAGGGCACGCTGCACGGCGACGATGCGTCGCGACGGCGGCGTCGGCACCGGCTTGGCGTCTTGCCGGCCAGCGGTAGCAGACACCGGGGTGGCTGGCGCGGTCGGCGCAGCAACAGGCGTCCGCCGCACGGCTTGCAGCTTCGAGCGCTTCACGGCCGTCAGCAGCGCCTCGGTCGGCTCGCCCGTAACCTTCAGGCCCGCGGCCTGTTCGAACTCGCGAATGCCGGCGTCCATCTTCGGACCGTAGATGCCGTCGATCGCGCCATCATAGAAGCCGCGCGCAGCAAGCTCGCGCTGGATAGAAGTGACGAGTTCGATGCGGGCCCGCTGCGCCGGTGGCGGCGCGGCATCGGTCGCGGCGGGCGCAGCCGCCGGATTGCCGGTGGGCGTCACGCTGCCGGTCGATTCCTTCGGCCCGGCGGCGGAGGCTGACATACGGTTGCCTGCAAAGGGCGCGGGATGCGGGCCGGCCTGAAGGAACAGCGCATTCACGACGACAGTCGCCGAAAACCCGAATGCGAGGGTCAGGCCGAATGCGGCGCCGGGCCGGCGCAGGATCGGCTGCAGCAATGCGCGCGCGAAACCGCCCCGCGCAGCAGCCGGTTCATCGTCGTCAAAGGCGATCGAAGCCTGCCTGCGCGCCGTCCGTTCAAGCACTCTTTCTGACCTCCGTGGACACCGTCGGCTCGACTACACGCGATGCTGCCGGCGAAACTGCGGCATCTTCCGCGCCTGCGCGCGGCAAGGCGACCAGCGTCCCGAACTTGCCGGCACGCGCCTCGCAGTCGAGCGGGAGCCGCAGAACCATTCTGGTGCCGACGCCGACGCGGCTCTTCACGTCGAGCCTTCCGCCGTGCAGTTCCACCAACCCCTTCACGATCGACAGGCCGAGCCCCGTGCCGTCATACGAGCGGTCGTAGGAACTGCTGGCCTGGAAGAAGGCGTTGCCGATCCGCGGCAGATCGGTCTCGCTGATGCCGACGCCGGTGTCCTCGATCGCCACCACGAGTTCGTCGGACGCCGTTTCCGCGCTGACCCTCACATGGCCGCCGCGGTCAGTGAACTTTATCGCATTGGAGAGCAGATTGAGAAGCATCTGCTTGAGCGAGCGCTTGTCGGCGACGATCTCAGGCAGGTCGGGCGGCAGATCGATGACAATGTCCAGTCCCGCATCGCGCGCCTTGAGCGTCAGCAGGTCGCAGCAATTGCGGATAACGGGCGCCGGCGCGAACGGCTCTGCGGTGATGACGAAATTGCCGGTCTCGATCTTCGACATGTCGAGCACGAGATTGACGACCGACAGAAGATGCTGTCCGGAATCGTGGATCAGGCGCGCATATTCGAGCCGCCGGTCGGCGTCGATCTGCATCTCCTGCTCATTCATCAGCATCTCGGAGAAGCCGATCACGGCATTGAGCGGCGTGCGCAGTTCGTGGCTCATGGTCGCGAGGAACCGGCCCTTGGCCGCGTTCGCCTGCTCGACCTCGCTATGCGCTTCGGCGATCGCGCGCTCCTGCGCCTTGCGCTCGCTCACATCGCGCATCACAGCAACGACGTCGTGCGGCATGTCGGCGAGGAGTTCGGCGCCGCTGCCACCGAGGCTGCGGCAACGCATCTCGATCCAGATGAAGTCGTCGCGTTCCGCACCCGGCATCCGGCGGCGCGCGCGGAACTCGACCGAAATATCGGCGACGCCCAGTCCCGCATCGGCGAGCGCGCTCAGATAAGCCGGCCGGTCGGAGACGTGCACGCGATCGAAAAGGCCGTGCCCCATGAGTTCGCGCGGCTGCACACCGAACAGCTTCTCAACGGCGGGCGAGACAAACGACACAGTGCCGCCGCGGCCGTGACGGCTGATCACGTCGGTCATGTTGAGCGCGAGCAGACGGTAGCGCTTCTCTTCCGCGACGAGCAGAGCCCGCCCGGCCCGCACGAAGGAACCGGCCGCCAGCGCCAGCAATGCCGCATAGATCGTCGCCGCCGTGATGCTCGCCGCCAATACGGCATGATTCTCTGCCGCAGCAGCGGCGGGAAGCAGCGACAGTCCCGCCCCGTCGAGCGCGAACAGCAGCGCCGCAGCCGCGAGCGCCAGCCCTGCGGTCGCGGCCACGATGCGGCGCGAGGCGCACAGCGCCGCCTCGACCGGTACCAGCACCAGCCACAGCGCGAACGGTGACGACAGCCCGCCCGTCATGCCCGCAGACACGAGGATCAGCGCAGTCAGCGCCACGGCCCACAGCACCTGCGCGCTCTCGTAGCGGCCGGTGCGCGAGAGGAAGCAGGCGATGGCGATCGGAGCAATGAACCACGCGAAGACGATCGCCTCGCCGACGCTCAACGCGCCGCGAGCGACCAGGTAGACCGGCAGCGCGGCAAGCGCCACCAGGCCACAGAAGATGCGCGACGCAATGAACACGCGATGACGCGCCGACGCGAGCGGATCGCCGCGCACAGACGCATGCACCAGACTGTCCATATACTCGCGAACCGGATGCACGAGGTTCACGTCGGTATCCTGCACGACCGCTTGGGACGCGCTCCCTTTATGTTCATGCCGATCGTGTCAGAGCGGGCTTAAACGAAAGCTAAGGTCGGCAGCCACGCCGCCGCCGGGCGCCGCGTTTCCGTCCATCGCCGGCCAAAATGACCGGAATGGTGAACGTAGGGTTTCCACGATCGCACAGCCGCCGCGTGATGACAGGCCGCGGCGGCCGCGAGCCCTAACAGGAGGTGAACAGCATTCGGCAAAATGCGTCAGCCGCGCTCACGGGCCTTTGAATCATCTTTGCTAGGTTCTGCCCATGCCGGCCAAACAAAAACGGGCCGCAGAAAACAAGGGCAGGCCTCATGTTCTTTCTGATCCGCGTAGCGTTCTGGCTCAGCATCGTGATCCTGCTGCTGCCGACCGGTCAGACGCAGACCCCGAACCAGGCCCCGCAGGTCGGCGCGGTCGATGCGCTGGCTGCGGCCGGCGCTGCGGTCTCCGACATGCGGCAGTTCTGCGCCCGCCAGCCGGAAGCCTGCGAGGTCGGCTCGCAGGCGGCGGCGGCGTTCGGACAGAAGGCGCAGGCGAGCGCCAAGATGCTGTTCGAGTTCCTCAGCGAGCACTGGAGCGCCGAACAGCCGGCAGGCGATGCCGGAAAGGCGGCGCCCGCGAAACCCTCGTCCGGGGCCATCGAGCGCCGCGCTCCGGAAACGACCGGCTCGCTGGGCGGACCGGCCTCGCGCGACACGCTGACGCCGGCCGATCGCGAGCCGACCTGGCGCGGACCTTCGCCGCAACTCTCACAGAAGAGCGGGCAGACGTCCTAGCAGGCTGTTGAAAAACGCCAGCGAGGACCGTCACCGTCAACTGCCCCTCACCCCGACCCTCTCCCCGCACGCGGGGAGAGGGAGCCCCCACGCTGGCTTCGGTACTCATTCTCTGCAGTTCGTCAGGGCAAGTACTTCGCCTGCTGGCGAGGACTTCACCTCTCCCCGCGAGCGGGGAGAGGTCGACTTGCGCGCGCATAGCGCAAGCAAGTCGGGTGAGGGGCGCGTCTGCGGCCTTAAGCAAAGCTGGTGATCGCCCCCTCCTCACGCAGCAGTTCGAATGCTTTCAACGATCTGCCAGCGCCCGCCCCGCTTCACGCAGGCGGGGTTCCGCAGCGCGCATTCCGCAAAGCGCCGCGCACGACCGGCAGCGCGCCGGGTTCCGGCGCGAGCGCGCGGACGGCGATCAGTCCGGTCTCCGACGGTGACTCGACGATCAGCCGGTCGGCAGCCGTGACCTCCTCGTCCTCCGGCAGCGCTGCGCGCTGGGCCGGAGTCATGAAATCGAGTTCGATGACGCGGCGACCGGCGGCCTGATCGTTGATGGCGTAGAACACCGTGCCGCGGCGGGTATAGAAGGTGATCGAGGTGTAGGCCTGCGTCAGCGGCACCTGCAGCTTGAGCGGGCCGTCAGAAAGATCGAAGCGGCATATCGCGGTCGCAAAAGCCGGATCCATGAACGGCAGCAGCGTGCGCTCGGGCGTCGGCTGCGGCAGCAGGGCGACCTCGTTCACCGGCGTCTCGGCCGCAAGGCGCGCATAGGAGTCGCGGGTCGCCGCCGCCGGCAGCGCCAGCACCGTGACGATGTGGACGATCCCCCCGAGCAGCACGCCGCCCGCCAACCAGACCAGCCAGCGGATCATGGGCACGCCCCCCGCTTGATGGTCGGCATGGTGCTCTCGCGCCCGACATGCGCCGTGACCCCGACGGAGGTGTCATAGAACCTCAACGCCAGCTGATAGCGCTGCACCCCGCCGCTCGGGAGCCAGTTACCCGGCCGCGAAAGCGGAGCGATCACGATGCTGAAGCTGCCATCCGCGGCGCGTACGGTTTCGGCGCTGGTGAAGCCGTAGCGAGACAGCGCGTTCGGCACGAGATGCCCATCGGCGGTGTAGAGCGTGAGGGTCCAGTAGCGCGCCAGCGGTGTGCTGCCGGCAACCGTGATCTCGCATCGCCCGTCGAGCGGATTGCCGTCGTCATCGCTGCGCGCCAGAAAGGTGATGCCGTCGCCGGAACCGAGCGGAAGTTCGCCGCTGCGCGCAAGCGCCGCGCGCGCAAAGGGATCGATGTCGGCCGACCCTTTCCTCGGCGCCGCCGTCCAGCTCCCGACCGTCACTTCGCCGAAGCCATAGCCGCGCGAGGCCGCCAGCCAGGTAGCCCCGAGGCCGGCGGTCGCCGCGAAGGCGAAGGTGAAGAGGATACCGATGAGCAGCCGCAAGGTTCGATCTGGTCCTGGCTGGCCTCAATACCCGCGTGCGACGGCGGCCACGCCGGCGCCGGCCGGAGCGTCGCCCGCGTCGCTGCGCTGCTGTGAAGCCGGGACACCGGCGGCGGGCGCGCCCGGGCGCTTCGCCGCCTCGAACCGCCGCTCCAGCCGCGACAGGACCCGCACCGCGCCGCTCGTCAGCACCGCCGGCCGGCCGCTCGCCGGCTCACCGGCCCCATCGCCGTCGCGGCGCGCCGTCGCCGGCGGCGCGGGCGCCGGTCCGGCGACGCCCGGTATCGGCCTGGCTTCGATGCCCTGATGCGCATAATTCATGATCTGCCGCCACGTCATCGCCGGGAGTGAGCCGCCGGTCATCCGGTTGGTGGGGCTGTAATCGTCATTCCCGTACCAGACGCCTGCGACGTAATTGCCGGTGTAGCCGACGAACCATGCGTCGCGATAGGCGTTCGTGGTGCCGGTCTTGCCCGCCGCCTTGATTCCGTTATCGAGCAGCGCGCGACGGCCGGTTCCCGCCTCCACCGCCTGATTGAGGATCCGGTTGATGCCGAGCGCGGTCTCGACGCTCAGCACCTGCACTGGCTTCTTGCCGTCGCGGTCGTGCCGCCAGATCAGTTCGCCGGCGGTATTGCGGACCTCGATGACCGCATGGGCGGCCATCGCCCTGCCCTGGTTCGGAAACGCCGTGAAGCCGGCCGTGTGCTCGAGTATCGTCACCTCCGCCGCGCCGATCGGCAGCGAGGAGGAGTCCGTCAGCGGATGCTGCAGGCCCATCTTGCGCGCGTTCTCGATGATCTTGGCGCGGCCCGCCTTGGCGTTGCCCTTGCCGATCAGCAGCGAGAGGCGGACCGGGATCGTGTTGATCGAGCGCACCAGCGCGGTGGTCAGGGTGACGGCGCCGGCGAACGAACGCCCGTAGTTCTGCGGGCACCAGTTGCCGAGGCAGATCGGGTCGTCGCGCACGATCGAGTTCGGGCCGAAGCCGTTCTCAAACGCCGTGGCATAGACATAGGGCTTGAACGAGGAGCCCGGCTGCCGCAGCGCGTCGGTCGCGCGGTTGAACTGGCTCGCCCCATAATCGCGCCCGCCGACCAGCGCCCGCACCGTGCCGTCGAGGTCCATCATGACCACGCCGGCCTGGCTGGCATGGTATTCGGCGCCGTACTGGCGGAGCGCGTTCTCGACCGCGCTCTCGGCCTCGCGCTGGATACCGGTGTCGAGGCCGGTGCGGACCACGAATACCCGGTCCGTGACGGTGGACGGCAGGGTCGCCGCCAGCCGCTTCATCTCGTCAAAGGCCCAGTCGAGATAGTAGTTCGGCGAGCGCTCGTCGCGCCGGTCGATGGCCGTCGCGGGATTGCGGCGGGCGCCGAACACCTGCCCTTCGGTCATGAAGCCGGCGTCGACAAGGTTATCCAGAACGGTGGCCGCGCGGCCGCGCGCGGCCGGCAGGTTGACGTGCGGCGCAAAGCGCGTCGGCGCCTTGAACAGCCCCGCCAGCATCGCCGCCTCGGAGAGGTTCACGTCGCGGACGGACTTGCCGAAATAGTACTGCGCCGCCGCATCGACCCCGAAAGTGCCGCCGCCCATATAGGCGCGGTCTAGATAGAGCTTGAGGATGTCGTTCTTGCTCAGCCGGGTCTCCAGCCAGATCGCGAGGAACGCCTCCTTGACCTTGCGCTCGATGGTGCGCTCGTTGGACAGGAACAGGTTCTTGGCAAGCTGCTGGGTGATCGAGGAACCGCCCTGCACCACCCCGCCCGCGCGGGCGTTGGCGGTGAAGGCGCGCACGGTGCCGGCAAAGTCGATGCCGAAGTGCTCGTAGAACCGGCGATCCTCGGTCGCGAGCACCGCCTTGATCAGGTGATCGGGAAACTCCTCGAGCGGGATCGAATCGTTGTGGCGGATGCCGCGCGAGCCAACCTCGTTGCCGTAGCGGTCGAGGAAGGTCACCGCCAGTTCGGACCGGCGCAGCCAGTCGTCATCGGCCGTCTCGCGGAACGCCGGGACCGCGAGCGCCAGCGCGACGATCAGCCCGCCAAGGCCGAGGGTCGCCGCTTCGGAGCCGATTTCGGCGCACCACCGCTTGCCGCCCGAAAGCTGGAAGCGGTCCATGAAGATCGAAAACCGCTCGTAATACTCGCCCAGGCCCTGGCCGAGCTTGAACAGGCCCGTATCGACGCGCGCATCCAGGTCAAGAAAGAAGTGTTTGACCTTGGTGGTCCAGGAGATGGGCGTGGGGTCGCTCAAAGCGGTGGTCTTTGCTGCTGGAACCGGGGCTGCGTGGCCCAACCACCGCCACGCCGGGCTTTGGACCTTCGAGGAATTCGCTTCGCTCCGGGGTTTGGACGCCTTGAGCCCGCAGGCATATCGTTACCCCCGCATCAAGGCGGCATCGCGACGCCCTTGAAGTTCCTTGGCTTATTTACCCGATTACTATCAGGCGCGCCATGGCGCGAACGGACTGTAGTGAATAAGCGGCGGGAAGAAGTGAATAGGCGGCGGGAAGAAGTGAATAAGCGGAGGGAAGACCTGCCCCACTTTACAAGGCCGGTGGCGAACGCCAAATAGCACTCCGCCGGTCCGGCTGCGGCCCCCTTGCCGCCGTCGCGTCCGGAACAGTATCGCCCTCTCCCCGTTCTCACGCAGGGGAAAGCCACCCAAAAAAGGCCGAATCTCACCCATAGCTATACGACGACGATCAGATTGCGGGACATTACTACGGGACATGACAATGAGATTGCGATTTGAAAAGCCGGCCTCTCTGGGCATCAAGGCCGTTCTGGCTGCTGCCGGCGTGGCAATGTTGGGTTTTGCGGCGGGGGAGCCGCGCAATGCGGCCGCCGCCGGGCCGTTCGCGGAACTGTCCGGGAACTGGTCCGGCTCGGGCATGATCCGGATGGCCTCCGGCGCCAATGAGCGTCTGCGGTGCCGGGTGCGCTACGGCGTCAAGGGCGACGGAAACGATCTCAACCTGGATCTCCGTTGCGCCAGCGACAGCTACCGCTTCGACCTGACCGGCCAGTTTCAGCATCGCGGCGGCACGGTTTCCGGAAACTGGGCCGAATCGAGCCGGGGTGTCGGTGGCCGCGTCTCCGGCCGCGCGAGCGGCAACACCATTCAGGCTCTGGCGGAAAGCAACGCCTTCTCAGCCAATCTCGTGCTGAACACGCGCGGCAACCAGCAGTCGGTGAGCATCACCACCCCCGGCAGCGACGTGCGCGAGATTTCGGTGACGCTGCGCAAGGGCAACTGACCGGCCCTTTCGGACACGGCCTCTTTCGAGGTCCGCATTCGCCCGTTCCCGCGTCAGCGGGTGCGGGCGAAATCATTTTCGGGCGGCGGTAGCAGTTCGCGCTACGACGTTGCCGAATGCCCCGACTGGCGCCGCCGGGCGAGTTCCATCAGGAACATCGCGGTCGGCCGCAAGATCACCAGATCCGCGAACAATGCGGCCATCATCGCAAAGGCGCTGAGCCACCCGAACAGCCGCAGCGACGGCAGGTCGGAGAACACCGTCACCGCCAGCCCGCAGGCCAGCACCACCGATGTCAGGATCAGCGCCGGGCCGACCAGCACGGTCGCCCGCTCGACCCCGACGGCGGGACTCTGGCCGGGATGGTCTTCGAGCCGGAGCCGATTGAGGAAGTGGATGGTGGCGCTCAGGCCGAGCCCGAACGACACCACCAGCGCCACCATGCTGGCGAATTGCAGCCCCTCCCCCATGCTCCACAGCAGCGCGCCGGAGGCGACGATCGGGAATATGCCGGGCAGGATGCTCACCAGCATGACGATGAAGGAGCGGAAGGCGAGCCCGATGAAGGCCGCCACCAGCACGATCTCCGCCGTCAGCGCGACGTTGAGCCGCCCGATCATGCTGGCGCTGTTGCGCGCCGCGATCGCCGACAGGCCCGTGACCGAGATGCGGTAGCCGGAGTTTTCGGACCGCACCTTGTTCAGCGCCTGATCCAGTTCCTCGACGATCGGCAGCAGCCGCGCGGCGTCGACATCCGGAATGCGTCCCGTCACCACGACCGCATCCTGCTCGGCGGAAACGAAGCGGCCGGTCAGATGCCGCGGCAGGACGTCGACATACTGCTTGAGCGTTGCAACGTCCGACTTGCCGGCCTTCTCGGCGAGCCAGCGGCGCAAGGTTTCGACCGACCATACATTGCCGACCCCGTCCTGCTTTTCGAGAATCGAATGCACCGCCGCGATCGTGCGCAGCGTCTCGGGCGCGTAGAGCGAAGCCCCTTTCGGGAACTCGATCAGCACGTCGATCGGGTTTGCACCGGTGAGCTTGGCGTCGAGCCTGCCGCTCGCCTCCACCGCCTGCTGGCGGTCGGGAACCTGATCGGCGAGGCGGTAGCGAGGCTCGAGGCTGATATAGACGAACAGCAATGCGCCGACGAAGATCACGCTCAGCAGGCTGTAGAGTCCGGGATGGCGCACCATGCGCGATGCGATCCATGCGCAGAAGGCGCGGAGCGCGTTGACCCCGGTATCCGCTCCCTTGATGCGGGTGAAGCTGACCTCGCCGCGCACCAGAAGGACGCCCAGCACCGGCGCGAGCGCCAGCACCGCGACAAGCGCGATCACGGTCGCGATCAGCCCCGCCTGCCCGAAGGTGCGGATGAGGTCGGAATCCGAGAATTGCAAAGCGATGAACGAGAGGCCGGCCGTCGCGTGGGTGAGCACGCAAGCGGGACCGACGATCAGGATCGCGTTGCGGAATGCCTCGTATTTGCTCTCGCCCGCGATCAGCCGGTCGCGCGCCGCAAAAGTGAGTTGCATCGAGTCCGCGAAGCTGATGACCATGATGAGCGGCGTCATCACGTTCAGGAACATGTTGAGGCGGAAGTCGAGCCAGCCGAGCACACCGAGAGACAGCAGGATCGCGAGCAGCGGTGGCGCCGCCGCGATGATCATGAACGAGACGCGGCGGAAGAACAGGATCGCGATCAGGCAGCCGGCCAGGAAGCCGGCAGAATTGTAGAGCAGCCGGTCGCGCTCGACCGCGTTGCGGATTTCGAGCTGCATCACCGGCACGCCGGAAAGCTGCATCGACAGTCCGGTGCCTTCGAGGTGCTCGCGCATGGTGCTGCGCACCTCGCCGATCACGTCGCTGAGGCTGCGGGAGCTTACGACCTCCGGGTCGAGCGCGAGCACGACGAGCGTCAGTTCGCCGTCTTCCGACAGAAGTTTGCCGCGCAGGATCTCGTTCGTTTTCACCCGCTCGATGAGCTTGTCGAATTCAGCGCCGGACGGCAGCGTTTCGGGGAACAGGGCGGCCGGAATCGCGCCCCCTTCCGGGGGCTGGCGGGCGGAGAAGATCGAGATCAGGCCGCGCGTGCCGTCGATGAGCTGGAGGTCGGTGACGAGTTCACGAATCTTTTCGAGCGAGTCACGCTGCAGCAGCGTCTTGCCCTCGATCACCACCAGCACGTCGAACTCGGCCGACGGGAAGCGCCGCGTCACCTCCTCGAACTGGCGGAACTCCGCCGAGTTGGAGCGGAAGAGCTGGCTCAGCGAATCGTCGACCTTCAGCCGCATCACCCCGAAGGCGGCCAGCACGGCCATGATGCCGACGAGGATCGCCGTGAGCACCGGAAACCTGAGCGGGATCAGTCCAAGCCGCTCGATGCCCAGCGCGATCTGGACCGGCTTGGCCGGCGGTGGCTCGGGCTGGCCGGAGGCAGATGCGCCCTCGCGGGCGGCGGACTTCGCGATGGTCAAGGAAAGTCTCCCTGGCGCGTTGCGTGGCAAGATTCACGGCCCGCACGCCGCCAGGCAAACCCGTCTGGCCGCCCGGTGCGTTCCGCTAAGCAGAAGGACCTGCCTGATTCCCCTAACGCCCCTGCAAGCCGTTAGGTGAACCCGCTTTCGCACGAAGCGTCAAATGGCGGGCGCGGCGGCGGAGATCACTTTTGCGCCTTGCCGTGCAATACAGGGACTGTCATCCGGCGCGCAGAATGGATATTTCACAGGGAAATGACTGACGAAACGCCATTCTGGCGACGAAAGACGCTGGCCGAGATGACCCCGGCCGAGTGGGAAAGCCTGTGCGACGGCTGCGGCCGCTGCTGTCTGGTCAAGCTCGAGGAAGACCTCGACGATCAGCCCAAGCCGGTGGATCGCAACGGCAAGCCCAAAGAGGTCAATCCGCGCGTCTGGTTCACCAATGTCGGATGCCGGCTACTGGACGCGGGCTCGTGCCGCTGCCGCGACTACGAGAACCGCTCGCAGCACGTTTCGGACTGCGTGCGGCTGACCCCCGAAGCCGTCGAGGAGATCGGCTGGCTGCCGCCGTCCTGCGGCTACCGGCTGATCGCGCAAGGCCGCGATCTCTATTGGTGGCATCCGCTGGTGTCCGGCGATCCGAACACTGTGCATACCGCCGGCGTCTCGGTCCGCGGACGGCTTTCAGCGAGCGAGGACGAGCTTCCGTTCGAGGAGATCGAAGAGCGTATCGTGTCCTGGCCGCTCACCCTGCCGAAGCGCGCACGCAAAAAGCCGTGACGTTCACCAACCTCAAACGAACCGACGATCATTTAGCCGAAGCCGAACGGATCATGCAGACGAGAAATGCGCATAACGGCGCTTGCGCAATACCACTGTTTGCGCGCATGTGACCTGCCGTGCCGCCAGCCGATCCAGACCAGCCCCGCACCACCGCCGCACCCGCCGCCCCACCGGATTCCCGGTCGGGCCTCGATGCGGCGACCGTCCGCACCATCGTGTTCGGCATCATGCTGGCGATGCTGCTGTCGGCGCTCGACCAGACCATCGTCGCCACGGCGCTGCCCACCATCGGCCGCGACCTGCATTCGGTCGAAAGCCTGTCATGGGTGGTGACCGCCTATCTTTTGAGCGCCACCGCCGTCACGCCGCTTTACGGCAAGCTCTCGGACATCTACGGCCGACGCACGGTTCTTGTGACGGCCATCGGCATATTCGTCGTCGGGTCGATCGCCTGCGCGCTGGCGCAGAGCATGCAGGCGCTGATCCTCGCGCGCACGGTGCAGGGCCTCGGTGGCGGCGGACTGATCGCGCTGTCGCAGACCATCATCGCGGACATCATGGCGCCGCGCGAACGCGCGCTCTGGCAGGCCTATTTCGGCATGGTGTTCGCGAGCGCCAATGTCTTCGGTGCAGTGCTCGGCGGCCTGTTCGCGCAGTATCTGCACTGGTCGCTGGTGTTCTGGATCAATGTGCCGATCGGCCTCGCCGCGCTGGCAATGACCTATCGCGCGCTCGCCTTGCTGCCGCCGCTGCATCGCTATCACCGGCTCGACGTGCTGGGTGCGGCGCTGATGGCCATCGCGACGGTGACGCTGCTGCTCTCGCTCACCTGGGGCGGCACCCGCTACGCCTGGAACTCGCCGGTCGTCATCAGCCTGCTGGCATCGTCGTTGGGTTTCTGGGTGATGTTCGGGCTGCGGATCGCGACGGCGTCCGAGCCGTTCCTGCCGCTCACGGTGCTCGGCAATGCGGTGGTGCGCAACTCCGCCCTCTCGGCCTTCTTCGGCATGGGGACCATGATCGGCCTGTCGATCTATGTCCCGGTCTATCTCCAGACGGTGATGGGTCTGAACTCGTCGCAGGCAGGGCTCGGGCTGATCCCGCTGTTCGGCTGCGGCGTCATCGGCGCCACCATCTCCGGCCGCAGGATGGCCTATGTGGAGAACTACAAGCGCCTGCCCCTGGCGGGTCTTGCCGTCGGCAGCGTCGCGCTCGCGGTCATCGCCTACAACCCCGGCGGGCTGCCGCTGGTCGCCGTCGCCTCGCTGCTCGGCGTCACCGGACTTGCGACCGGCTCGCTGTTCCCGGTCTCGACCGTGGCGTTGCAGAACGCAGTGCATCCGCACCAGCTCGGCACCGCGACCGCCTCGCTGAACTTCTTCCGCCAGCTCGGCAGCGCGATCCTCGTCGCCGGCTTCGGCGCGATCCTGCTCGGCATCGCCGGGCGGGCCGGCGGGCGCGCGGCCGATGTCATCGTGCGGGCGGCGGGCGAACAGCAGACCGCGCTCGTGACGGCCTTCTCGTGGGTGTTCGCGGCGGCGGCCGCGGGTCTCGCCACAGCCTTCCTGTTCCTGTGGATGATGGAGCAGCGCCCCTTGCGCGACCGCTCCCACGGCGACCGCGCCGAGGATTGATCCCGAACCTGTCCGGCAAGCGGACGAGCGGACGGATCAACTATCGAAGCGGCAAATCTCGGTTATGATGGCGAGCCAGCTATCCGTAACGGGCGGAAACGCAAGCGAAAGGGCGCAAAATGTCCGATAAGCCGCAACAATTTCGCGAACTGGCCGAGATCGGCCCGCGCACCGACTCCTATGAAATCCTGGCCCGCGCCCGCAAGCAGGCGGAAGACCGCCGGCTCGTCGACGACTATTTCGTCGTCGACGTCGACGCCCATATCGGCGACGGCGCGGCCTGGGGCGAAGTGCTGAAATACGTCGAGAATGACCAGATCCGCGAGGCGGCGTTCCAGTTCGGCGACGGCAGCGGCCGCGGCGCCTTCCTCAACGACACGCCCGGCCTGCAGTGGCAGCACAATGGCGGCCGCATCCCGCACGGCCAGGGCCTCAAGGAAGTGCTGACCGACAAGTCGATCCCGCGCGAGGTGCAGCTTTCGCGCAAGGCGATCGACAGCCTGGGCCTCGACTACCAGGTGTTCTTCCCGAATGCGCTCCTGTTCCTCGGACACCATCCGGTGCGCGAGATGGAGGTGGAGCTTGCCACCGCCTATAACCGCTGGATCGTGGAGCAGCTTCTGCCGCACGAGCCGCGCATGAAGGCGATGCTCTACGTGCCGTTCAACACGCCGGAAGCGGCCGAGCAGATGGTCAAGCGCTTCCTCGGCGCGCCCGGCGTCGTCGGCTTCCTCGTCACCTCGGCGCGCTATCAGCCGGTGCACTACAACGAATACATGCGGCTCTACCGCATGCTGGAAGAAGCGAACATGCCGATCGCCTTCCACGCGCACCATAACTGGCACAACGAATACACCAAGCAGCTCAACCGCTTCCTCTCGATGCACGCGCTGTCGTTCGTGCTCTCGAACCTCGTGCATCTCACCAACTGGGTGATCAACGGGCTGCCGGAGCGCTTCCCGAAGCTCAAGGTGATGTGGGTCGAAAGCGGGCTGGCGTGGATACCGTTCCTGCAGCAGCGGCTCGACCACGAATACCTCATGCGCGTCTCGGAAGCGCCGCTGCTGAAGCGGCTGCCGAGCGAGTACATGCGCGAGATGTTCTTCACCATGCAGCCGATGGAAACGACCAACCTGAAGCTGCTGGAAGGCACGTTCGAGACCATCCGCGCCGACACGCAGCTTCTCTACGCCTCCGACTGGCCGCATTGGGACTTCGACGTGCCCGCGCGCCTGTTCGACCTGCCGTTCCTCGACGACGACGCCAAGCGCAACATCCTCGGGCTCAACGCCGCGCGCGTGTTCAACCTCGACGTTCCGGCGAAGTATCGCCAGCCGCAGCGCGAAGCGGCGGAGTAGACGAATAGCACGCCGCGCCTCCGGGCGCGGCCAACGAAAAGCGCACAGACCCGAACGGGCGCAAGGCGCGGCAGTCCTATGGAGGAAGTCGGCAGGGAGGTTTTGCCATGAAGTCCATCCGCCTGACGCTGGCGGCAGCGGTGTTCGCCTGCGCCGGAGTCACGTTTGCAGCCGGAAGTGCGCTTGCACAGGAGAGTTTCCCGAACCGCCCGGTGCGTATCGTCGTCGCATTCGGACCCGGCAGCGCCACCGATGTGACCGCGCGCCTGCTCGCCGAGCACATGCGGCCATTCCTCGGCCAGCAGGTTATCGTCGACAACAAGCCCGGCGC
>Ga0182739_1003161_pt1 | contig 14673 bp, 12 predicted proteins | sample eDN5th30CBELigBY_FD_128873 | JGI IMG/M metagenome (GOLD analysis project Ga0182739, IMG submission 128873) | Enriched backyard soil microbial communities from Emeryville, California, USA - eDNA 5th pass 30_C BE-Lig BY (version 2) (version 2) | ecosystem: Environmental > Terrestrial > Soil >... | reverse complement strand
GTGTGGTGACGCCGGAACGTCTCGACGCGCACCGCCTAATCGAGGAGTTCATGATCCTCGCCAATGTGGCGGCCGCCGAGACGCTGGAGCGCGCACAAACGCCCCTGATCTATCGCGTGCACGACGAGCCCGCGCTGGAAAAAGTCGAGTCTTTACGCACGTTTCTGGCGACTCTTGGAATTAAAATCGCAAAGGGCGGCGTGCTCAAACCTGCGCTCTTCAACCGGATTCTGAGCCAGGTTAAGGGCTCCGAATACGAGAAGCTGGTCAACGAGGTGGTGCTGCGCACGCAGGCGCAGGCGGAATATGCCTCCGAGAACTACGGCCATTTCGGCCTGTCGCTGCGGCGCTACGCCCATTTCACCTCGCCGATCCGCCGCTACGCCGATCTCATCGTTCACCGCGCGCTCGTTCGTGCCCATGGCTTCGGCAAGGACGGCCTGCCGGAACAGACGGATGCGCGCGCGCTTGGCGAGATCGCGTCGCGCATCTCCGCCGCCGAGCGCCGCGCGATGAAGGCGGAGCGCGAAACCGTCGACCGGCTGATCGCCCATTTCCTCGCCGACCGCGTCGGCGCGACCTTCGAGGGCCACATCTCCGGTGTCACCAAGGCCGGCCTGTTCATCAAGCTGGACGAGACCGGCGCAGATGGGTTTTCTCCTGCCGCGACGCTCGGCAATGACTATTATCGCTATGAAGAGGCCCAGCATGCCCTGATCGGCCAGGCGACGGGTGAAACCTATCGCCTCGCGGACCGGGTGACGGTACGTCTCGTCGAGGCCGCACCGGTAGCGGGAGCGCTGAGGTTCGAGGTATTGTCAGCAGGTTCGATCAGCGCTGTCGCAGGCAGGAAGGCGCGATCGAAGAAGGGTTCGGCGCGGCGCGCGGCTCCGGCAGGCAAGGCCGGAGGCCGGCGCGAGGGCCGGAAAAAAGGAAGCAGGAAGTAGATGAACGTCGAATGGACTCCGGCCGCAAGTCGCCCCCCTCGCCCCATCCTGCCGGCCATGCTGCGCGGGTTCGCGGGCTGCTGCCCCGCCTGCGGCAAGCGCGGCCTGTTCCGCAAGTTTCTGAAGGTGTCGGACCACTGCCCCAACTGCAACGAGGCGCTGCACCATCAGCGGGCCGATGACGCGCCGGCCTATTTCGTCATCGTGATCGTGGGACACCTCGTGGTCCCGCTGGCGCTGTCGGTCGAGTTCGCACTCACGCCCCCCTATTGGGTGCATATCCTGCTGTGGGGACCGTTGACGGTCGGGCTCGCGCTCGGGCTCCTGCCCGCGGTCAAGGGCGCGATCGTAGCCCTGCAATGGGCCAATTACATGCACGGCTTCGATCCCGACGACCCGGAGCCCGACGCACTGCCTCCGGCGCGGTCCGCACCGTGACGGACGCCACCGCGGACGGCGCACTGGCGGTTCTGCGCAAGGTCGAGCGAGAAAATCATCCGCCCATGCGGCCGCGCGATGCCGCGACCCTGATCCTGCTCGACCGCGCGGGGCCGGCCCCGCGGGTGCTGCTCGGCCGGCGCCATTCGCGCCACGTCTTCATGCCGGGGAAGTTCGTCTTCCCGGGCGGCCGCGTGGAGCCCTATGACGGCCGCATGCCGGTCGCGGCGGACCTCGGCCCCGAGCACGAGCGCCGTCTGCTGATGCAACTGCGCCGGCCGACCCAGGCGCGCGCGCGGGCGCTGGCGCTGGCGGCGATCCGCGAGACCTGCGAGGAAACCGGACTGCTCGTCGGCCGCAAGACCGACCAGGCGCCGGCGACGCCGGCCGAACCCTGGCGCGCCTTTGCGGAGGCAGGGGTTCTCCCCGATCTGAGCGCATTGCATTTCATCGCCAGGGCGATCACGCCGCCGGGGCGCTCGCGGCGCTTCGACGCCCGCTTCTTCGTGGCCGATGTCGATGCCATCGCGCATCGGATCGAGGGCGTCGTGGGCCCCGATTCGGAACTGGACGAACTCGTCTGGGTGCCGATTGCCGAGACCAAGGGGATCGACCTGCCGCCCATCACGCAGATCGTGCTGGGCGACCTCGCCCGCCGGGTCGATAGCGGTTTCGATCCGGCCGCGCCGGTGCCGTTCTATCGGACGCTGCAGCGGAAAGTCGTCCGTCAGATGCTGTAAACTGTCCCGGCGGCATCGTTTTCGCCGCCGGCGTTGTTGACTTTCGGCATTTGACCGCTAGTTTCCCGGCCAAGTTTGCAAACTCGTTTCCGCGAAGGATTTCGCTATGGCCAAGGCCGTCACCGTCAAGATCAAGCTGGTATCGAGCGCCGATACCGGCTTCTACTACGTCACCAAGAAGAACTCGCGCACGATGACCGACAAGATGGTCAAGAAGAAGTACGACCCGGTCGCCAAGAAGCACGTCGAGTTCCGCGAAGCCAAGATCAAGTAGGGTTCGAACGGACAGCGCCAAGCCGCGGGATTTTACCGCGGATTTCTTTGGCGGACTGGCTTTGGCCGAATGAATGCCGGAGGCTCGTGAGGCTAACGCCCGCGGGCCTTTTTGCTGTCGTGGAAATGGCTGGCAGAGAAGCGCGGGAAACCGCGGACGTACGGCTACGCGGCGGGCGGCCCGACGCGCCCCGGCCGATACGGTGGTGAGACCCGAGGTTTACAACCGAAAATGGTGGCCGGCCGGAGGCGGTGTTATGAGGAGGCCACTCGCACCACCTCCGGGCCGGCCGAACCCCACGGACCCAGGAGATGCGGCGGACCTGAGCATTCCGTAGGGTTATTCGTCGGCCTCGACCAGGTTCGGAGAGGACTGATGAACCCTACCGATGCCGTTGACGAAAGCTAGGCCGGCGACGACCGGAAATCAACTGTCAACCCTTTGAAAGCTAGTAGGATTTGCCGTCAACCTAAAGTGTTATGATTAACGGCATGCGGGAGCGGGGCCGGCCCTGCCCGTCAGGCGGCGTCGGCAACCACGCGGTTACGGCCGTCGCGTTTGGCCCGATAGAGCGCCTGATCGGCACGCTTGATGAGCGCCGCCGCGCTGTCCTCCGGTCCGCTGAGCACCGCGATGCCGATCGAGATCGTCACCTCGATGGCCTGATCGGCCTGCGTCAGCAGGAACGGCTCGCCGGCTATCCGCCGGCGCAGGCGCTCGGCCACCATCGACGCCACCGCCATGTCGGTGTCCGGCATCACGACGACGAACTCCTCGCCACCGTAGCGGCATGCGAGGTCGATCCCGCGGATCGCCTTGCGCACGCGCACCGCGAATTCGCGCAGCACGTCGTCGCCGGCGTCGTGGCCGTAGGTGTCGTTGATCGGCTTGAAGAAGTCGATGTCGAGCACCAGGATCGACAGCGCCTTGCCCCGCCCGGCCGCCTGCTCGACCAGCGAGGCCAGATGAGTCTCCATGTAGCGCCGATTATGAAGGCCGGTCAGCCCATCGGTGACCGCCATCTCCAGCGAAAGCTGAACGTTGTCGCGCAGCCGGTCGCTGTACCGCTTGCGGCGTATCTGCGTGCGGGCGCGCGCCAGCAGTTCGTTCTTGTCTACCGGGCGGGTCAGATAGTCGTTCACGCCGATCTCGAGCCCGCGCAGCACACGCGCGCTCTCCTCCGGTTCGCTGATCAGCAGGATCGGCAGACTGCGCGTGCGCTCGAGCGAGCGCACCTGACCGCACAGCCGCAGCGCATCGAACTTCTGCAACGAGAGCGACGCCATCAGCAGGTCGTAGCCGCCGTCCGCAGCGTGAAACAGCGCCTCCTGCGGAATGCTCTCCACATCCACGGAATGTTCCGTGGTAAGCATCTGCGCGATGCGCTCATAGGAAGACGGGCGGTCGTCGACCAGCAGGATCTTTCCGTTACGGCCGGGCTCGGCCACCGCTTCCGCCGCCGGATCGCGGATACCGATCTCGCGCGAGGTCGCGGCCCGCATGCGCAGCTCATCGGTGACCATCTTGAGGCGCACCAGCGAACGCACGCGCGCCAGCAGCGCGGTCTCCGACACCGGCTTGGTGAGGAAGTCGTCAGCACCTGCCTCCAGCCCGCAGACACGATCCGCAGGCTGGTCGAGCGCCGTGACCATGATCACGGGGATGTGGTGGGTCGCCGGGTCGGCCTTGAGCCGGCGGCAGACCTCGAAGCCATCCATCCCCGGCATCATCACGTCGAGGAGGACGATGTCACATTGCGCGGTCCGACAGAGTTCCAGCGCTTCCGGCCCGCTCGACGCAGTGACCACATCGAAATATTCGGCGTTGAGGCGCGCTTCCAGCAGCTTGACGTTGGCCGGAATGTCGTCGACGACCAAAATGCGCGCGGTCATGCGGCGTCTCCTCAGGCGGCGTCCAGAAAGTGGCGCACCGTCTCCAGGAACTTGCCGACCGAAATCGGCTTCGAAAGGTAGGCCTCGCAGCCGCCCTCTCGGATGCGCTCCTCGTCGCCCTTCATCGCGAAGGCCGTGACAGCGATCACCGGAATGAATTTGAGCTCGGGGTCGTCCTTGAGCCATTTGGTGACTTCAAGGCCGGACACCTCGGGCAGTTGAATATCCATAAGGATGAGGTCAGGCTGATTCTTGCGGGCAAGATCGAGCGTCTCGATGCCGTTGCGCGTGCCAATGGTGGTATAGCCATGCGCTTCCAGCAGATCCTGGAAGAGCTTCATGTTGAGCTCATTGTCTTCCACGATCAGCACAGTCTTTCCCATCATCCGCCTCTTAACCACGAAGTTCCTGAGTCGTCGTTCCGGACCTCTCAGTCTATCGTGGCAGCGACCGGAATGCTGCCGCCTTCGAACGAATCCGCCCGCTGCCCCGGTTCGCGGCGCAGCGGCGACAGACATTTGTCAGGCCAGCGACGTTCACCCTACCGGTCATGTGTTACGGAAAGGCAAACGCATGCGTGTACAACCTGCCTCAATTGACGCTAACCTTGCGGAATCATTGGCGATTGAGGCCTTGTCGTTTCTGGTGGACAACCCTGAGAGCCTGGCCCGCTTCCTCGCTTTGACAGGGGTTGAGCCGTCGGCCCTGCGGGGCATCGTGCGCGAGCCTGCCTTTCTCGGCGCCGTGCTGGACCATGTCATCGGCGACGGCGACCTGCTCGCGGGATTCGTGGCGCGCAGCGGCCACGACCCGGCCATCATCGAGCGGGCGCGCCTCCTGCTGACCGGCGCGGACTGGGAACGCGACACCGCGTGATGCGCCCGAATCGCGGAATCTGTCATAGTGCGGCGGCCGGCAGACAATCACCGGTCGCAGCAGCTTGATCCTTCCCGCCGCGCCGAAACGGTGCGGCGCCGATCAGCGCCCGCTCACGGACACGGGTCCGATGCCTGGCTTCTGTCGTAACTGTCTTGCCGATGCGCCCGCGGGCAGCCGACGTTGCGCCGGTTGCGGTTCACCGCGCCTGATGCGTCATCCGGAAGCTGACAGCCTCGCCATCGCGCATGTCGATTGCGACGCCTTCTACGCCACGATCGAAAAGCGCGACGACCCGTCTCTCGCCGACAAGCCGCTGATCGTCGGCGGCGGGCGGCGCGGCGTGGTCGCGACCGCCTGCTATATCGCGCGAACCTTCGGTGTCCGGTCGGCGATGCCGATGTTCCAGGCGCTCGCGCTATGCCCGCAGGCAACCGTGATCCGGCCCGACATGGCGAAGTATGTCGAGGTCGGGCGCGCGGTGCGCCAGCGCATGCTCGATCTCACGCCGCTGGTCGAACCGCTCTCGATCGACGAGGCGTTCCTCGACCTGTCGGGCACCGAGAGGCTGCATGGCATGAGCCCCGGCCGCGCGCTCGCGCGCTTCGCAAAGCGCGTCGAGGACGACCTCGGCATCACCGTCTCGATCGGCCTCTCCGCCAACAAGTTCCTGGCCAAGATCGCTTCCGACCTCGACAAGCCGCGCGGCTTCGCCGTGCTCAGCCCGGCGGAGGCACCCGCGTTCCTCGCCACCAGGCCGGTCGGATTCATCTGGGGTATCGGCAAGGCTTCGGAGACGCGGTTGCGGCGCGACGGCTTTGCGACCATCGCCGACCTGCAACGCGCGAACGAGATCGACCTCATCCGCCGCTACGGCGCGGAGGGGCAGCGGCTCGCCCGCCTTGCGCGCGGCATCGACGCGCGCAAGGTCTCGGCCTCGCGCGAGGCCAAGACGATTTCTTCGGAGACCACCTTCAACGCCGACATCGCCGTGCTGCATCCGCTCGAGCGCCATCTCTGGCTGCTGTCGGAGAAAGTCTCACGGCGTCTCAAGTCGCACGAACTCGCCGGAACCACCGTCACGCTCAAGCTCAAGACGGCGGACTTCCGCCTGCGCACGCGGTCACGGTCGCTGCCGCGCGCCACCGCCCTCGCCGACACGATCTTCGAGGTCGGCCGCAGCCTGCTCAAGGGCGAGACCGACGGCACGCGCTTTCGCCTCATCGGCATCGGCGTCTCCAACCTCGTGGATGCCGCCGAAGCCGTGGACGACCTCATCGAGAGCGGCGTGCAGCGGATCGGGGCGCGCGAGCAGGCCGTCGATCGCCTGCGCGCGAAATTCGGACGCGATGCAGTCGTAAGGGGTCTGGTATTCGACGGCGACGATCAAGAAGCCTGATTCCGCCGCAGTCCCCTGCTATAGAGACTGCCGAGTGCGGAGGTCCTCCGCGCATGAAACAAAACCAAAACCAATTCACGCCTTTGAGCTTCGCCCCGGCCCCTCATCCCCGACTTCCGCGCGAACGGCTGGTGCCGCTCGTGGTCGCGGTCGCGCTGTTCATGGAAAACATGGACGCGCATGTCATCGCGACCTCGCTGCCGGTCATTGCCCGCGATCTGGGCACGAGCCCGATCACGCTGAAGCTGGCGGTCACCTCCTATCTGCTGTCGCTCGCGGTGTTCATTCCGGCGAGCGGCTGGATCGCGGACAGGTTCGGCGCGCGCACGGTGTTCCGGCTCGCCATCGGCGTGTTCATGGCCGGATCGCTGATCTGCGCCACCGCGAACACGCTGCCGCACTTCATCTTCGGCCGCGTCGTCGAAGGCATGGCGGCGGCGATGATGGCGCCCGTTGCGCGCCTGCTCATTCTTCGCATCGTGGACAAGCGCGGTCTGGTGGATGCGATGGCGTGGCTCACCATCCCCGCGCTGATGGGCCCGCTGTTCGGCCCGCCGCTCGGCGGCTTCATCACCACCTATTTCGCGTGGCAGTGGATCTTCCTCATCAACGTCCCCATCGGCCTGCTCGGCATCCTGGCGGTGACGAAATTCATTTCGGATGTGCGGGTGGAGAAGGTCGATCCGATCGACCTGCGGGGCCTCATCCTCTGCGGCCTCGCGGTGGCGGGTCTCGCCTTCGGGCTCTCGGTCGCCGGCTTCGACATCCTGCCCTGGCAGGTCGTGGTGGCCCTGATCGCGGGCGGCGCGATGGCGGCGATTGCCTATTTCCTGCACGCGCGGCGGGTGGCCGCGCCAGCGCTCGATTTCACGCTGATGAAGCTGCCGACATTCGGCATCAGCGTAGCGGGCGGCTCGATTTTCCGGATCGGCGTCGGCGCGATGCCGTTCCTGCTGCCTTTGCTGTTCCAGCTTGGTTTCGGGCTCAACCCGCTGCAGTCGGGCCTGCTGACCTTCGCCTCGGCGCTCGGCGCGCTGATCGTGAAGGGCTTCGCAAGCCGGATCGTCAATCGCTTCGGCTTCCGCACCATTCTCATCGTCAATGCGGTGATCGCTGCGGCCTTCATCGCGGCCTGCGGCCTGTTCACGCCGGCGACCCCGTTCGTCATCATCATCACGGTGCTGCTGATCGGCGGCTTTTTCCGCTCGCTGGAATTCACCTGCATCAATGCGCTCTCGTTTGCCGAGATCGAACCGGGGCGCATGAGCCGGGCGACGACGATGTCGGCCGTGTGGCAACAGTTATCGCTGTCGATGGGCGTGGCGCTCGGGGCATTCATCGTGGAATTCACGCTGAAGTTCAAAGGCGAGACCACGATCGGCGCGGACGCCTTCCCGCCCGCCTTCATCATCGTCGGCGCGCTGTCGGCACTGGCCGCGCTGTGCTTCCTGCGCCTGCCGCGGGACGCGGGCGATCAACTGGCGGGCCGTGGCACGCCAGTCTCTGAGCCTGCCAAGAAGGACTAAGTTTCGCTGCCGCGGAACCCGGTCGCCAGCAGGTACAGTTCGGAGGAATCCGCGCGGCTCGCCTGCGGCTTGAGGTGCTTCACGGCGGCGAAATCGCGCTTCAGTTGCGCAAGCACCTGGTTCTCCGTACCGCCCTGCAGCACCTTCGCCAGAAAAGCGCCGCCCGGCGCGAGCACTTCGCGGGCGAACTCCGCGGCGGCCTCGACCAGCGCCATGGTGCGCAGATGATCGGTGCGCTTATGCCCGGTGGCGTTGGCCGCCATGTCCGAGAGCACCACATCCGCGGGACCGCCCAGCATCGCCTTCAGCCGCTCCGGCGCTTCCGGATCGAGGAAGTCGAGCTGGACAAAATCAACGCCGTTGATCGGCTCGATTTCGAGAATATCGATCGCGACCACCCGCCCCGGCCCGGCCTCTGACCGCACCCGCTTCGCCGCCACCTGGCTCCAGCCGCCGGGGGCCGCCCCGAGATCGACCACCCGCTTGCCGGGCTTGAGGAAGCCCGCCTTGTCGTCGATCTCGATCAGCTTGAACGCCGCGCGCGAGCGATAACCCTCGCGGCGGGCCCGCACGACGTATGGATCGTTCAACTGCCGCTCCAGCCAGCGGCGCGAGGAGGCCGTGCGCCCCTTCGCCTTCACCCGTACTTTCAGTTCGCGTCCGCCACCGCCATTCGTCATGCCGCCGGTGCCCCGCGATTCCACACTGCGTCTTCCCGCATCATTTCCACCAGCATGCCTTCGCGCAGGCCGCGATCGGCCACCCGCAAACGCTCGCAGGGGAAGGCGCGGCGGATGGCTTCGAGAATCGCACAGCCCGCAAGCACGAGGTCGGCGCGCTCGGCGCCAATGCAGGCATTGGCCACGCGCTGCTCGTAACCCATGTCCAGAAGATCCTCGATCACCGTGGAAATCTGCCCGTCGGTCATCCAGCAACCATCGACCTGACGCCGGTCGTAGCGCTTGAGGCCAAGATGCACCCCCGCGATCGTTGTGACGGTGCCGGAGGTGCCCAGCATATGCATCGACCGGCCGTCGCGCAGCACGGCATTATTGGCGGCGAATAGGGCCATGTGGCCGGCGACCTCCGCCACCATCGCCTCGAACGTCGTGCGGCCGATATCGATGCCGCCGTAGCGCTCGGCCAGCGTGACCACCCCGACCGGCAGCGAGGCCCAGTCGCGGATGACCGGCCGCGGCGGCCCGGAACAGCCGTTCATGGAACCGAGGCTGACGATCTCGGAGGACCCGCCGCCGATGTCGAACAGGATGACGCCTTCCGCCTCCGGGTCCACCAGCGGCGTGCAGCCGGTCGCGGCCAGCCGCGCTTCCGTCTCGCGGTCGATGATCTCCAGGTCGAGCCCGACCGTCTGCCGGATGCGGGAAACGAAGGCCACGCCGTTGGCGGCGGCCCGGCACGCCTCGGTGGCGATCAGGCGGGCACGCGTCACCCCGCGGTCGTGCATCTTGTCGCGGCAGACCGCCAGAGCATCGACCGCGCGCAGGACCGCGGCCTCGCTGATCGAGCCCGAAACCGAAACGCCCTCGCCAAGCCGGATGATCCGGGAGAACGCGTCGACGACGCGGAATCCGTCATGGGTCGGCCGGGCGACCAGCAGACGGCAATTATTGGTGCCCAGATCGAGCGCGGCATAGGTCGCGCCATACCGCTCGCCCCCCGGGCCGAAGCCGTCGGGCTGCCCCCGAGCAGGGCGGCGACCCCAGGGCGACCGGCGACGCGGCCCCCGAGCGCGCATGGGGTCGAGGCTGCCGGTCGCCCGCGCCTCGTCGTCCATCTAGTGCCTTCCTGCCGCCGCGAAGCCAGCCCGGCTCAACGACTGGCGGCAATCATGTTCCAGTTATCGATCAAATTGTTATCCCGATGCGCCGGCAAAGACAATCGTCCGGCCTCGGGGCGACGCGGGCGACCCTTGACAGGGGGCACCATCGGGCGACAGCCTGCACCATCCCTGGGTTGGCCGGGCGCCGCCCTCTCCCCATTCCGCCTGTCGGTCGAAAGCGTCTAACCATGAACATAGCCGTGCGCGAAGAAAGCAGCGATCTCAGCCTGGAGAAGTTCGGAGTCGGACAGTCGGTACTGCGCACCGAAGACCCCGTCCTGGTGCGCGGAGAGGGCCGCTATACCGACGACATCGCCCTCCCCGGCCAGGTCCATGCGGTGATGGTGCGCAGCGGCCATGCCCACGGCGTCATCCGCAGCATCGACACCACGGAAGCCCGCAAGATGCCGGGCGTACTCGGCGTCTATACCGGCACGGACCTGCAGAAGGGCGGATTCGGGCTGCTCAAGAACGGCCTGCCGCTCAAGAGCCGCGACGGCACCGACATGCGCAAGCCGCCCCGCACGGGCCTTGCGATCGACAAGGTGCGCTGCGTCGGCGAACCGATCGTCGCGGTCGTGGCGGAGACGCTGGCGCAGGCCAAAGACGCCGCGGAAGCCGTGGTGGTCGACATCGACCCGCTGCCTGCCGTCACCGTGCTGAGCGAAGCCGACGCTTCGGATGCGCCGCAGATCTACGAGCAGGCGCCCAACAACATCGCCGTCGACTTTCACTACGGCGATGCCGCCAAGGTCGCCGACGCCTTCGCCAGCGCCGCCCACGTGACGAAGATGCGGCTGGTCAACAGCCGCGTGGTGGTGAGCGCCATGGAGCCGCGCGCCTGCCTCGCCGAGTTCGACAACGAAAAGAGCCGCTACACGCTGCATGTCGGCTGCCAGGGTGCATTCGGCATGCGGGCCCAACTGGCGGACGTGCTCAACGTGAAGCCGGATCAGGTGCATGTGCTGACCGGCAATGTCGGCGGCTCGTTCGGCATGAAGGCAGCGGTCTATCCCGAATACCTGCCCTGCCTTTTGGCCGCGCGCGAACTCGGCCGCCCCGTCCGCTGGACCGCGGAACGCGGCGAGAGCTTCCTGTCCGACCATCACGGCCGCGACATGGTGTTCGACTGCGAACTCGCGCTCGACAAGGAGGGGCATTTCCTCGCCTGGCGCGCCGATGGCTACTCGAATGTCGGCGCCCATCTCGCCAACGTCGCGCCACTGATGGGCACGATGAACATCGTCAAGAACATGAACAGCCTCTACCGTTCGCCGGCGATCGAGGTCTCCACCAAGGCGGTGTTCACCAACACGCTGCTGGTCTCGGCCTATCGTGGGGCGGGCCGGCCGGAAGGCAACTACTTCATGGAGCGGCTGATCGACCTCGCCGCCGACGAGATGGGGATCGACCGCATCGGACTGCGCCGGCGCAATTTGATCCTGCCGCAGGAGCTTCCGTTCACGACGCCCTCAGGCTCGGTCTATGACAGTGGCGACTTTCCCGGCCTGCTGGATCAGGCGCTTGAGGCCGCCGACTGGAACGGCTTCGCGGCGCGAAAGAAGGAAAGCGCGGCGCGCGGCAAGCTGCGCGGTCGCGGCATCGGCCTATTCCTCGAAGTCACGGCTCCGGCGAACAAGGAGATGGGCGGCATCCGCTTCGAGGCCGATGGCACGGTGACTTTCATCACCGGCACGCTGGACTACGGCCAGGGCCACGCGGCGCCGTTCGCGCAAGTGATCACCGAACGCCTCGGCGTCCCGTTCGACCGCATCCGTCTCCTGCAAGGCGACAGCGATCAGCTTCTCGCGGGCGGCGGCACCGGCGGCTCCCGCTCCGGGCAGAACAGCGGCACGGCGGCGCTGGAAGCCTCCGACAAGGTGATCGAGAAGGGCAAACAGATCGCGAGCCACCTGCTCGAGGCCTCGGTCGCCGACATCGAATTCAATCGCGGCCGCTTCTCGATCGCCGGCACCGACCGCTCCATCGGCATCATGGAAATGATGCAGAAGCTGCGCGCCGGCGCCACCCTGCCGCCGGACATGCCGGCGTCGCTCGACGTCAGCCACGTCAGCGACGGCGTACCCTCGACCTATCCGAACGGCTGCCACATCGCGGAAGTGGAGATCGACCCCGACACCGGGCTGATCGAGGTCGCGCGCTACATCACGGTCAACGACTTCGGCACCCAGATCAACCCGATGCTGGTCGAAGGCCAGTTGCACGGCGGCGTCGTGCAAGGCATCGGGCAGACGCTGGGCGAGATGACCGTCTACGACGCCGAGGGCCAACTCCTGTCCGGCTCGTACATGGACTACGCCCTGCCCCGCGCATCCACCGTGCCGAGCTTCGAGGTGCTCAACCATCCGTCGCCCGCGCAGACCAACCCGCTCGGCGTGAAGGGCTGCGGCGAGGCCGGCTGTGCCGGATCGCTGACCTCGATGATGAACGCCATCGCCGACGCGCTGTCCGAATACGGCATCCGCCACATCGACATGCCGGCGACGCCCGAGCGCGTCTGGCAGGCGATCCAGGCGGCGAAGAAGGCGAAGGCGGCGTAGAGTCGCCTTCGTTCTGCGATCACTCTATGATCGCAGACATCCATCGTCCCGGCCAAGCGCAAAGGCGCGCGAGCCGGGACCCATGTATCCCTGCCTAAACGCTGTTCTTGGCGGCCGGCCAGCAACGATAATCCGGGGTACATGGATCCCGCATAGCGCTCCGACAGCGCGTCCGGGATGACCACCGAACATGATTTTTAGGACTAGCCGAGGAGCTCCCATGTATCCCAATACTTCGCTTTTCATTGACGGCAACTGGAGCGAGAGCGCGAGCGGTCGCACGATCCCGGTGCTCAACCCCGCCACCGGCGACGAGGTGGGCAAGGTCGCGCATGCCGACACCGCCGATCTCGACCGCGCCCTGAAGGCCGCGCAGAAGGGTTTCCACGTCTGGAAGAAGATGTCGGCCTTCGACCGCTACAAGATCATGCGCAAGGCCGCCGACATCCTGCGCTCGCGCATCGATACCATCGCGCCGATCATGTCCATCGAGCAGGGCAAGCCGGTGGTCGAGGCGAAGGGTGAGACGGGTCTCGCCCCGGACCTCATCGACTGGTTCGCCGAGGAAGGCCGTCGCACCTACGGGCTCACCATTCCGCCGCGCGCGGAAGGCGTGCAGCAACTCGTGTTCAAGGAGCCGGTCGGTCCGGTGGCGGCGTTCACGCCGTGGAATTTCCCGATCAACCAGGCGGTGCGCAAGCTCTCCTGCGCGCTGGCGTCGGGCTGCTCGATCATCCTGAAAGGCCCTGAAGAGACCCCCGCCTCCTGCGCCGAACTGGTGAAGGCATTCGCGGAAGCGGGCGTGCCGGAAGGCGTCGTCAACCTCGTCTACGGCGTGCCGTCGGAAGTCTCGAGCTATCTCATTCCGCACCCGATCATCCGCAAGATCACCTTCACTGGCTCGACCGCGGTCGGCAAGCTGCTCGCCGGCATGGCCGGCCAGCACATGAAGCGCTCGACCATGGAACTCGGCGGCCATGCGCCGGCGATCGTGTTCGACGATGCCGATGTCGACACCGCGGTGAAGATCCTCTCCGCCAACAAGTTCCGCAATGCCGGACAGGTCTGCGTCGCGCCGACGCGTTTCCTGATCCAGGAGAAGGTCTACGACCAGTTCGTCTCCAAGTTCATTGACGCCACCAAGCAGATCAAGGTCGGCGACGGGCTCGACAAGGACACCCGCATGGGCCCGCTCGCGCATGCGCGCCGCGTCGATGCGGTCGAGAGCTTCGTCAACGACGCCACCGAGAAGGGCGCCAAGCTCGAGACCGGCGGCAAGCGTATCGGCAACAAGGGCTACTTCTTCGAGCCGACCGTGCTCGCGGACGTGCCGCTCAATGCGCGCATCATGAACGAGGAGCCGTTCGGCCCGGTCGCGGCGATGCGGCCGTTCAAGACCTTCGACGATGTGGTCGAGGAAGCGAACCGCCTCGACTACGGCCTCGCCGCCTATGCCTACACGAAGTCGGCCAAGACCGCGGCCGCGATCGGCTCTGCGATCGAAAGCGGCATGGTGTCGATCAACCACCACGGCCTCGCGCTTCCCGAGGTGCCGTTCGGCGGCGTGAAGGATTCCGGCATCGGCTCGGAAGGCGGCGCGGACGCGCTCGAAGCCTATCTGAACTTCAAGTTCGTGACGCAGACGGGGCTGTAAGCCTCGTCAGCCAGCGAACGATACTTATACTGCGAGGCGCCCTCGAACTCTTGAGGGCGCCTTTTCTCAAAGAACAAGAACGATGGAGGAAATCTTGACCACCACCCTGCCCCCGAACGCCTTCAAGCGCGCGCTTGCGTCGAAGCAGAAGCAGGTCGGCTTCTGGCTGACGCTCGCCTCGACCACCGCGACCGAGATCGCCGCCGGCGCCGGCTTCGACTGGCTGCTGATCGACATGGAGCACTCGGTCAACGAACTGCCTGACGTGCAGGACCATCTGCGCGCGGCGGTCGGCGGCACCGCCGAGGCGGTCGTACGCATCCCCTGGAACGAGCCGGTGATGGTCAAGCGGATGCTGGACGCCGGCGGGCGCTCGCTGATGTTCCCCTATGTGCAGACGGCCGATGAGGCACGGCGCGCGGTCGCCGCGACGCGCTATCCGCCGCACGGCATTCGCGGATTTGCGGGCGCCGCGCGCGGCTCCAACTACGGCCGCATCAAGGACTATGCGCAGAAGATCCACGAC
>Ga0182739_1003159_pt1 | contig 14705 bp, 15 predicted proteins | sample eDN5th30CBELigBY_FD_128873 | JGI IMG/M metagenome (GOLD analysis project Ga0182739, IMG submission 128873) | Enriched backyard soil microbial communities from Emeryville, California, USA - eDNA 5th pass 30_C BE-Lig BY (version 2) (version 2) | ecosystem: Environmental > Terrestrial > Soil >... | reverse complement strand
CGAGGAGCGCGGGCCGAAGATCGTCATCCAGAAGTTCAAGAACAAGACCGGGTACAAGAAGCGTCAGGGCCACCGCCAGGACCTCACCCGCGTCAAGATCACGAAGATCGCGTAAGGGGCTGAGCACGCATGGCACACAAGAAGGGCGCAAGCTCCACCCGTAACGGCCGCGACTCCAACGCGCAGCGCCTCGGCGTCAAGCGCTTCGGCGGCCAGGTCGTCAAGGCCGGCGAGATCCTCGTCCGCCAGCGCGGCACCCACTTCCACCCCGGTGCCGGCGTCGGGATCGGCAAGGACGACACCCTGTTTGCGCTCGAGGCCGGTGCGGTCGAGTTCGGCGCCAAGGGTCGCCGCAAGGTCGTCAACATCGTCGCGGCGCAGTAGCACCGCGGAAAGCGCGGCCGTCCTGATCGGACGCGCCGCGCTTTCGCATTCCGCAGCCACAGGAGCGAGAACGTCATGGCGCAGTTCGTCGATCAGGTGACGCTCCACCTTGCCGCGGGGGACGGCGGCAACGGCTGCGTGTCGGTGCGGCGCGAGAAGTTCAAGCCGCTCGCGGGGCCCGACGGCGGTAATGGCGGCGACGGCGGCGACATCGTGCTCGTGGCGGACCCGCAGGAGACGACGCTGCTGACCCTCAAGTTCGCGCCCCATCGCAAGGCCGGCAACGGCGCGGCCGGCGCGGGCGATCTGCGTCACGGTGCGAACGGCGCCGAGACGCTGCTGTCCGTCCCGGTCGGTACCGTCGTGAAGGACGCGGAGGGGGTGCTGCTCGCGGATCTCGCGACGCCGGGCGAGCGCTTCGTCGTCGCGGCGGGCGGCCAGGGCGGCCTCGGCAACGCGGCGCTCGCGACGGCGAAGCGCAAGGCGCCGGGCTTCGCGCTCAAGGGCACGCCGGGGTTCGAGGGCGAGGTGCTGCTGGAGCTCAAGACGGTCGCGGACGTCGCGCTCGTCGGCTACCCGTCGGCGGGCAAGTCGAGCCTCATCGCCGCGATGAGCGCCGCGAAGCCGAAGATCGCCGACTACCCGTTCACGACGCTGCACCCGAACCTCGGGGTCGTCGAGGCGGGCGCGACCCGCTACACGATCGCCGACGTGCCGGGCCTCATCGAGGGCGCGAGCGAGGGCAAGGGCCTCGGCCTGGAGTTCCTGCGGCACGTCGAGCGCTGCTCGGCGCTGCTCCACGTGCTCGACTGCGCTACGCTGGAGCCGGGCCGCGACCCGATCTCGGACCTCGACACGATCCTCGCGGAGCTCGCCGCGTATCCGGTGCCGGAGGGGCAGCTGCCGCTCCTGGAGCGCCCGCAGCTCGTCGCGCTCAACAAGATCGACGTGCCGGAGGCCGCCGAGCTCGCCGACTTCGTCCGGCCGGACCTCGAGGCGCGCGGCTACCGCGTGTTCGAGATCTCGGCGGTGTCGCACGCGGGTCTGCGGGAGCTCAGCTTCGCGCTCGCCGAGCTGGTCGCGGCCGACCGCGAGGCGAAGGCGGCGGCGTCGGTCGACCGGCCGCGGCTCGTCATGCGCCCGCGCGCGGTCGACGCGAAGGACTTCGAGATCCGCGTCGAGGGCGGCACGACGACGCTGTACCGCGTCCTCGGCGCGAAGCCGGAGCGCTGGGTGGCCCAGACGGACTTCGACAACGACGAGGCGGTCGGCTACCTCGCGGACCGGCTCGCGAAGCTCGGAGTCGAGGAGGAGCTGTTCCGCGTCGGCGCGACGCCGGGCGCGACGGTCAAGATCGGGCGGGGCAACCGCGAGGTTACGTTCGACTGGGAGCCGACGCTGACGAGCGCCGCGGAGCTGATCCAGAGCCCGCGCGGCACCGACACCCGCCTCGACGGCGGTCCGGGCCGGCGCACCACGAAGCAGCGCCAGGAGGAGTACCACGCCTGGATGGACGCGAAGGCGGCGGCGCGTGCCGAGCTGGAGGCCGAGCGCGAGGCGGGATACTGGAGCGACGATGACGAGTGATGCGCCGCTGACCGGGCCGACGCCGCAGGTGTCCATCGTCGAGCGCCATGCCGACATCCCGCGGGCGCAGCGCATCGTCGTCAAGGTCGGCTCCTCGAGCGTCACGGGGGACAACGTCGGGCAGATCGACACGCTCGTCGACGCGCTCGCCGAGGCGCATGCGCGCGGCTCCGAGGTGATCCTCGTCAGCTCCGGCGCGATCGCGAGCGCGAAGCCGTTCCTCGGCCTCGAGGGCAACATCCGCGCCTCGGGCGATCTTGCGACGCAGCAGGCGGCCGCCGCGGTGGGGCAGAACGTCCTCATGTGGCGCTACCAGACGAGCCTCGACCGCTACCGGATCCTCGCGGGCCAGCTGCTGCTGACCGCCGGCGACATGGAGCATCCGACGAACCGTTCGAACGCCCGCCGGGCCTTCGAGCGACTCCTGGGGCTGCGCGTGCTGCCGATCGTCAACGAGAACGACACGGTCGCCACCCAGGAGATCCGCTTCGGCGACAACGACCGCCTCGCGGCGCTCGTGAGCGTCCTCGTGCAGGCCGATGTGCTCGTGCTGCTCTCGGACGTCGACGCGCTCTACACGCGGCCGCCGTCGGATCCCGGCGCGGTGCGCGTCGATCACGTCGCGCATGACGACGAGCTCGACCAGATCGCGTTCGGCGACATCGGCGAGGCGGGCGTCGGCACGGGGGGCGCGGCGACGAAGGTCGCGGCCGCGAAGCTCGCCGCCGGCCACGGCATCCCGGTGCTGCTCACGGAGACGGGGTCCGTCGCGCGAGCGCTCGCGGGCGAGCGCCTCGGCACCTGGTTCGACGCCGCCCCGGTCGTGGGCTGAGAAGTCTGCTCCGGGCTGAGTTTTCGCCCCGCATTCCTCAGCCAGAACGCGATTCTTCAGCCCGCGAGGGCGCCGGGAGTCCGGTGGGCGGGGTGGGGCGGGTCGCGGCGGGGCGGGGCGGTGCGGGCAGAGCAGGCCCGCCGGCATGCGGCACGAGCGGCACCGCCGCGAGCGGTGCGAGCGCGCCGATCGCCCAGGCGAGCGGGTAGCCGACCGCGCCGATGAGCGCGCCGAACGCGGGGGAGACGATCGCGGCGGCGAGGAACTGCCCCGTGTTCTGGATGCCGAGTGCGCGGCCCGCCCAGCGCGGGCCGGCGATCTCGGCGACGGCGGTGAACGCGAGGCCGTTGTCGGCGACGCTGATGCAGCTCGCGATGACGAACGCGATCGCGGCGGGGATCGCGAGGCCGAGCGCCCCGAATGCCGCCGTGAGCCCCATCGCGGCGATCCCGGCGATCGCGACCCACCGCAGGGGCCCGAGGCGCGAGCCGACGCGGTCGCTGATCGCGCCCGCGGCGATCCGGCCGCCCGCGCCGAGGAGCTGCGCGGCCGACACGACGAGCCCCGCGGCGATCGCCGACCAGCCGAAACCGGCGATGAACCACACGAGTCCGAAGGTCGACAGCGCGAACTGCGGCACGACGAGCAGCACCGAGACGGCGTGAATGCGGGCGAGCACGCCGGTGCCGCGGTACGGGTTCGGGGCGGCGGCGAGCTCGCGGTGCGGCGGCCGCGCGGGGTCGACGACGACGACGGTGCAGACGATGAGGCTCACGAGGCACAGCACCCCGCCGAAGGCGAGCGCCGCGGCGATCCCGGCGCCGCTCGCGAGCGCGGGGACGGCGAGTGCCGCGGCGGCGACGCCGACGGGCTGGCAGGTCTGCCGGATCCCCATCGCGAGTCCGCGCCGCTCGGGCGGGAACCACCCGACGATGAGCCGGCCGCTCGACGCGTTCGTGCAGCCGGACAGCGCCCCGCTGAGCACGAGCGTGAGCCCGAGCCAGACGAAGCCGCTCGCGAGCATCGAGAGCACGATCGCGAGCGTCGTCGCGGCGAGCCCCGTGACGAGCACTCGGCGCTCGCCCCAGCGGTCGGTCGCGGCGCCCCAGGCGACGAGCGAGAGCACGAGGCCGAGGTTTGGGGCGGCGGCGAGGAGGCCCGCCTCGGCGAGTGAGAGGCCCGCGGTGTCGTGCAGCAGCGGGATGAGGAACGCCGGCGTCGTCGCGACGACGGTCGTCGCGGCCTGGGCGATCACGGCCGCGGTGAGCATGAGCCACGGCATGGGCCTGGCGATCATCGGGAAGTCCCGTCTCGGTCGGAGTGTGCGACCGGCACAGCGTCGGCGCCGCGGGGAGGGCGCCGGTCGTTTCAGGCCCTGCCGCGGCGGCGAAGCAGCAGCGAGCGTGACATGGTGCGAGCAGTCTAGTGATCCGCGCCGAGCGCGGTCACGACCCCGGCGATGCGGCGCGCCCGCGTCTGGGCGGCCTTGGTCTGGGGTGCTCTCGGCGGCGCGGACAAGCCCGGCCCACGGGAAAGAGGGGGCGCATCGCGTTCTGCCCCGCGCGTACACTGACCGCATGACGACGGAGATCGCGCTTGGTCTGACGGACAAGCTCGAGGCTGCCCGCACGGCCTCGATCGCGCTCGCGCAGGCCTCGGCCGCGCAGCGCAACGCGGGGCTCGAGGCGATCGCGGCGGCGGTCGAGTCGGCCGCGGGTCGCATCCTGCCGGCGAACGAGCTCGACCTCGCGAACGGCCGTGACAACGGCCTGAGCACGGGCCTCATCGACCGGCTCACGCTGACGGAGGCCCGTCTCGCGGGACTCGCCGAGGCAGTCCGCGAGATCATCGTCCTGCCGGACCCCGTCGGCGACGTCGTCCGCGGCTCGACGCTGCCGAACGGCCTGCAGCTCACGCAGGTGCGGGTGCCGTTCGGCGTGATCGGCGCGATCTACGAGGCCCGCCCCAACGTGACGATCGACATCGCCTCGCTCGCGCTCAAGAGCGGCAACGCGTCGGTGCTGCGCGGCGGCTCGGCGGCCGAGCACACCAACGCGGTGCTCGTCGGACTCATCCAGGACGCGCTCGCCTCGGCGGGCCTGCCGCGGGACGCGGTGCAGACGATCGACGAGTTCGGTCGGGAGGGTGCGACGCAGCTCATGGCCGCCCGCGGCTACGTCGACGTGCTCATCCCGCGGGGGAGCCAGAACCTCATCGACACGGTCGTGCGCGAGTCGAAGGTCCCCGTCATCGAGACCGGCGCGGGCGTCGTGCACGTCTACCTCGACGAGACCGCGGACACGCAGATGGCGGTCGACATCGTCGTCAACGCGAAGGTGCAGCGCCCCTCCGTGTGCAATGCGGCCGAGACGCTGCTCGTGCACCGCGCCGCCGCCGAGCGGCTCGTGCCGCCGGTGCTCGCCGCGCTCGCCGCGCAGAACGTGCAGCTGCACGCCGATGAGCGCGCCCGTGCGCTCCACGTCGACGCGGTGCCGGTCACCGAGGACGACTACACGATCGAGCACATGGCGCTCGAGATGAACGTGCGCGTCGTCGACGACCTCGACGAGGCGATCGCCCACATCCGTCGTTACTCCACGAAGCACACCGAGGCGATCGTCACGAACGACTACTCGCAGGCCGAGCGCTTCCTCGCGGAGGTCGACGCGGCCGTCGTGATGGTCAACGCGTCGACGAGGTTCACGGACGGTGGCGAGTTCGGCTTCGGCGCGGAGGTGGGGATCTCGACGCAGAAGCTCCACGCGCGCGGCCCGATGGGGCTGCGCGAGCTCACGAGCACGAAGTGGCTGGTGCGGGGCACCGGACAGATCCGCGGCTAGGATTGCCGCATGACGTTCTCGCTCGTCCTCGCCGCTGAAGAGCACGTGGCGCAGGCCCTCGCGCTCCCCATCTGGGCCTTCCCGGCGATCGCCGCGGCGTTCTTCATCGTCGGCGGCGTCATCACGTTCACGTATCGCGACGTCGCGAACCGCCACTCGCACAAGACGGGTCACGCCGAGGGGCACGACGCGCACGGCGGACACGGCCACTAGGCCGGGGACGCTCTCGATGGCGGATCAGCCGCTCGAGCCCGGTGAGCTGCCCGATTCGGGGAAGCTCGCCCGGATCGGGATCATGGGCGGCACGTTCGACCCGATCCACCACGGCCACCTGGTCGCCGCGAGCGAGGTGGCACAGCAGTTCGACCTCGATCGCGTCGTGTTCGTCCCGACCGGTGTCCCGTATCTGAAGCCGGACGTGTCGGAGGGCGAGCACCGCTACCTCATGACGGTCATCGCGACGGCGGCGAACCCGCGCTTCACGGTCAGTCGCGTCGATATAGAACGCGATGGCCCGACGTACACGGTCGACACGCTCCGCGACCTGCGGGCCCTGTATCCGCAGGCGGAGCTCTTCTTCATCACGGGCGCCGACGCGGTCGCGCAGATCCTCGATTGGAAGGACGTCGAGGAGATCTGGGACCTCGCGCACCTCGTCGCGGTCTCGCGCCCGGGCCACCGGTTGACGATCTCGGGGCTGCCGGCCGACCGCGTCAGCTCGCTCGAGGTCCCGGCGCTCGCGATCTCGTCGACGGACTGCCGGGAGCGTGTCGGCAAGGGCTGGCCGGTCTGGTATCTCGTTCCTGACGGTGTCGTCCAGTACATCGCCAAGCACCGGCTGTATCGTGGGAGTGCATGAGCGTCTCGGACCAGACTCCGCTGACACGCCGGGCCGTGCGGGAAGCCGCGCGCGCCACGGGTGAGCAGCCGATCCTCACCGGTGCCACCGCCACGGGCGGCGCGCCGCGGTTCGACGCGCCCGCCTCCGCCGAGGTCGCGCCCGGGGCCACGGGGGAGCAGCAGCCGCTCACGCGCCGGCGCCTGCGCGAGTTGCGCGCCCAGGGCATCGCGACGGGCGAGGTCGCGGTCACGGGGGTCGTCGAACTCGAGCCCGAGCGGACCTTCGAGCCCGAGCAGACCTTCGAGCCGGCGCCGGTCGCCGAGCCGGAGTCGTCCGTGGTGGCGCCGACCGTCGAGGCGGAGCCGGTCATCGAGACGACCCACCCGCGCGACACCGCGCCGCAGCCGCCCATCGCGTTCTCCCCGCCCGCGGTCGCCGAGTCCGCCGAGCCGAGGTCGGGCTGGGCCGCGCCGGAGGGTCACTGGACCCGTCAGCTGGAGGTCGAAGACGAGGAGGAGCTCCTCGAGACGACGTTCAGCCGCGAGGTGCGCGCCGCGAGCCCGACGACGAGCGCGCTCATCATCCCGGAGGCGCCAGCCGCCATGAACCTCGGCGGGCCGCTCGACTCCACGGGCGAGATCCTGCTCACGGGCTCGATCCCGCTGAGCCCGAGCCTCGCGACGACCGGTGCGATCGAGCGCCACCCCGCCGTCGAGGACGACCGCTTCGACGACGAGCGGCTGCACGACAGCGCACAGGACGCCCAGCCGGTCCGCGCGGCCGCGATCGCGAGCCAGCACGCGCTCGGCACGCCGATCGTGAGCGACGGCAAGACCCGCAGCGGCCGCGGCCTCACGATCCTGCTCATCGCGGCGAGCTCGCTCGCCGTCATCGTCACGGGCGTCGTCGTCGCCGCCCTCGTGCTGCGGTGGATCTGAGCCTTTGACTGCCTCCGACCACGCCCGTGAGCTCGCCCGTCAGGCGGCGCTCGCGGCGGACGACAAGCAGGCGTCCGATCCCGTCGCCCTCGACGTGTCAGGCGCGATGCCGTTCTCCGATGCCTTCCTCATCGTCTCGGGACGCAACGAGCGCCAGGTCAGCGCGATCGCCGACGCGATCGAGGAGCGCCTGCTCGAGCACGGCTCGAAGCGGCTGCGCCGCGAGGGCGCGGGGGAGGGCCGCTGGGTGCTGCTCGACTTCGGCGACCTCATCGTGCACGTCTTCCATGAGGAGGAGCGGCTCTACTACTCGCTCGAGCGCCTCTGGAGCGACTGCCCGGTGATCCCGCTCGATCTCGCCGCCTGACGCAGCACGGCCCGCACGCGTGTAAGCTTGTCGAGTCCTAACGGGCCCGTGGCGCAGTTGGTAGCGCACCTGCATGGCATGCAGGGGGTCAGGGGTTCGAATCCCCTCGGGTCCACCGATGTGACGAGTCGGGACATGTGTCTCGATGCGCGCCCGAGGAGGTTCCGTCTCGACCTCGGAGTGCTCGGTCGCCCAATAGGCCTGATGGCGCCGTGATCCAGCAGAATGATCGGACGGATCATTCGAGACGAGGAGCGGCAGTGGTCGCAGATGCGGGGCGGGTGCTGGTCGTCGATGACGACCCGGACCTCGTGCACTTGGTCAAGACGCTGCTGGAGCGGCGTGCCGGCTGTGTCGTGCAGACCGCGTCGGACGGGCCGTCCGCGCTCGCGGCGCTCGGTACCTTCGAGCCCGACATCGTCGTCGCCGACATCGAGATGCCTGGCATGAGCGGCTTGGAGCTCCTCGAGACGGTGCGCGAGCGCTCGCCGTGGATGCCCGTCGTCATCATGACGGCGCACGTGTCGGTCGACTACGCGGTGACGGCGTTGCGCTCGCAGGCCGACGAGTTCCTCACGAAGCCGCTGGACATGGCGCAGGTCGTCGCCGTCGTGGAGCGGCTCATCGCCGAGGGCCGCGTGCGGCGCAGCGATTCGCGCCGCAAGGAGGTCGTGCTCGCGGTCGGCGCCCACCCCGACGATGTCGAGATCGGTGTCGGCGGGATCCTCGCGAGCCACCGGGCGGCGGGCGACGACATCGTCATCCTGACGCTGACGCGCGGGGCGCGCGGGGGCGACGCGGACCTGCGCCAGCACGAGTCGCTCGCGGCCGCAGACCTCCTCGGCGCTCGCCTGTTCCTCAAGGACCTGATCGACACGGAGGTCGAGGGCGGCGGCCCGACGGTGCGCCTCATCGAGGAGGTCGTCCGCGAGGTCAAGCCGACCGTCGTCTACACGCACACGAAGCACGACCGCCATCAGGACCACCGTGCTACGAACGAGGCGACGATCGTCGCGACCCGCGGCGTGCCGACGGTCGCGTGCTTCCAGAGCCCGTCCTCCACGATCGACTTCCACCCGAACCGCTTCGTGCCGATCGACGGCTTCGTCGACGACAAGCTCGCGCTGCTCGCCTGCTTCGCGACGCAGATCGAGAGCCGCCACTACTTGGAGAAGGAGTTCGTGACGACGACGGCCCGCTACTGGTCGCGCTTCGGCGACGGCGACTTCGTCGAGCCGCTCGAGATCCTGCGCGACGCGCGTGGCCTCGTCGACACCCACGTGCGCACCGAGGTCGAGCGATGAGCTCGATCCGCGTCCTCGTCACCGGAGTCGGCGGCGCCGCGGGCGTCGCCGTGGTCCGCGGCCTCGCGCACCGGCACGACGTGCACGTCATCGCGGCCGACATGGACGGCTGGGCGAGCGGGCTGTATCTCGTGCCGGCCGACTCGCGCCGCCTCCTGCCCCCGGGCGCGAGCCCCGAGTTCGTGCCGACGCTCGCCGCGATCGTCCGTGACGACGAGATCGACGTCGTGATCTCGACGGTCGACGTGGAGCTCGTCGCGCTCGCGGCGCGCCGCGAAGAGCTCGCGCCCGCTGTGCTCGCCGCACCGCCGCAGGCGACGCTCGAGGTCGCGCTCGACAAGTACCTGCTCGCGCAGCGCTGCCGCGACGTCGTGCACGTGCCGACGACCCTGCTCGCGGGCCCCGACGCGCTCGCCGCCGACTGGGTCTTCCCCGTCATCGCGAAGCCGCGCGCGGGCGCGGGCGGCCGCGGCGTGCGCGTGGTGCCCGACCGCGCGGCGCTCGAGGAGCTGCCGACCGACGAGGGCCTCATCGTGCAGGACATGCTGCCCGGCGAGGAGTACTCGGTCGACGTCATCGCGGCCGATGACGGCCGGGTGGTGGCGGCGGTGCCGCGCGTGCGCGAGCGCGTCGACTCGGGCGTCGCGATCGCGGGACGCACCGTCCATGACCCCGAGCTCGAGGGGGCGGCGTCGGCCGTCGCGCAGGCGATCGGCCTCGTCGGCGTCGCGAACGTCCAGCTGCGCCGCGACCGTGAGGGACGCGCGGCGCTCCTCGAGGTGAACCCACGGTTCCCCGGGTCGCTGCCCCTGACGATCGCCTCCGGCGTCGACATCCCCTCGCTCGTCGTCGACCTGTTCACGGGTCGCAAGCTCCCCGATTCGCTGCCGTTCCGCGAGGTCGCGAGCGTGCGCTTCCTCGAAGACGTCGTCGTCGACCCCGCCGAGATCCTCGTCTCCGAGCATGCCGCGCACCAGGATGAGGCGATATGACGTGCTCGGAGCTGCGCGGGGATCACCACGTGCACTCGACGTTCTCCGACGACGCGGTCTCCACCATCCAGGAGAACGTCATGGCGGCCGCGGCAGCGGGCCTCGCCGAGGTGCGGCTCGTCGAGCACGTGCGCGCCGACACGGCATGGCTGCCCGAGTTCACGGCAGCGGTCGCGGCGCTCAACGTGCCCGAGGGGCTCACGGTACGCACGGGTGTCGAGGCGAAGATCCTCGACGCGTCCGGTGCGCTCGACCTGCCGCCGCTGCCGCCCGGCATCGACCGGGTGCTCATCGCCGACCACCAGTTCCCGGGGACGGACGGGCCGTGGTCGCCCCGGGAGACGGCGGCGCGACTCGCCGACGGGCGGCTGACGCCGGACGGCGCCCTCGACCTCCTCGTCGGCGCCATCGTCGCCGCGGTGGAGCGCCACCCGGGCAACCAGCTCGCGCACTGCTTCTCGATCCTGCCGAAGATCGGGCTCGACGAGGCGCAGCTCGGCGAGGCGCGGCTGAAGGCCTGGGCGGCCGCCTGCGCCGCGACGGGGACGGCCGTGGAGGTCAACGAGAAGTGGGGCTGCCCGGGCGTCGACGCGCTGCGCGCGGCCCGCGCCGCCGGCGTCGAGCTCGTCGCCTCGACCGACAGCCACGTCGCCGCGGACGTCGGGCGCTACGACCGCGTCGTGCGGCTCCTGGAAGCCTTGCAGGGATGAGCGGGCCGTGAACGCCGACTGGCTCGTCGTGCTGGACAACGTCCTCGTCGTCCTCCTCGTCGCCTTCGTCGCCCTCGGGACCGTCCCGGTCCTCGCGACCGCGTTCCAGTTCGTCGTCCTGCCGTTCCACTCGGTCGTCAACCACTACGGCCGAGCCGGTTTCTACCGGCCCAACGTCGCCGTCATCGTCCCCGCGTGGAACGAGGGGCTCGTGATCGCCGCATCGATCGACCGGCTCCTCAAGCTCGACTATCCGCAGGACCGGCTGCGCATCTACGTCGTCGACGACGCCTCGACCGACGACACGCCCGACATCGTGCAGGCGAAGGCCCGCGAGCACCCCGGGCAGGTCTTCCACCTCCGCCGCGAGAAGGGCGGCGAGGGCAAGGCGCACACGCTCAACCACGGCATTTCGCTCGTGCTCGCCGAGCCGTGGGCGGAGGCGATCCTCATCATGGACGCCGACGTCATCTTCGCGATCGACTCGCTGCGCAAGATGACCCGTCACCTCGCCGATCCGAAGGTCGGCGCGGTGACCGCCTACATCGCCGAGGGCAGCGCCGACCGGAACTTCCTGACCCGGTTCATCGGGATCGAGTACGTCATGGCGCAGCTCGCCTCGCGGCGCACGCAGAACGTGCTCGGCGCGATCGCCTGCCTGGCGGGCGGCGCGCAGCTGCACTCCCGGGAGAACCTCGAGGCGATCGGCGGCCGGATCCCGACCGGCACGCTCGCGGAGGACACGATGGCGACCTTCGAGTCGCAGTTGCGCGGGCGGCGCATGGTGTTCGAGCCGCACGCCATCGTGCTCGCGGAGGAGCCGCGCAAGATCGACGCGCTGTGGAAGCAGCGGCTGCGCTGGGCGCGCGGCAACGTCCAGGTCACGAAGCACTATAAGCGGCTGTGGTTCCGCCCGAGTCGCGTGCACCGGCTCGGCAGCCTGTCGTTCGGCCTGATCTGGTTCAGCATCCTGCTGCTGCCGGTCCTCATGGTGCTCGCGGCGGTCGGCCTGCTCGGACTGCTGCTGCTGCACAGCGATCTCGCGGAGTTCGTCTTCCGGATCATGTGGATCAGCGCCGCGGTCGTGTTCCTCTTCTCGGTCCTCTTCGCGGTGCAGCTGGACCCTCGCACGGGCTTGCGTTCGTGGCGCGAGGCGATCCTCTTCCAGGGCGTCGGGTCCCTGCTGCTCATGATCCTCGCGGTCTTCCCCGGGCTCGTGGAGCTGTTCATCCTCGCGCCGCTCGGCCTCGAGTTCACGCAGTGGGGGCGGTTCGCCTGGATGGCGGCGCTGTACCTTTGGGGCCCGGTCGCGATGGTCGGCGCGTGGCTCGCACGGCTCATCGAGCGAACGCCGGTGGGCTGGCTCGCCCGCGTGCTGCTCTATATCGTCGGCTACGGCTCGCTGCTGTGCGCGATCACGGTCGACTCCTACGTCAAGGAGTGGCGCGGCGCGGACGCGAGCTGGAGCAAGACGGAGAAGGTGGGGAGGGTGCTCGGATGAGCGAACCGACGAGGGCCGACGCGGTCGCCGCGCAGCGGGAGATCCGCCGCGACGCGCGCCGCGAGCTGCTCCTCATCCCCAAGGCGGGGCTCGCGCTGCTCATCGTCGTCGCGATCGTCGTGCTGCGAGAGCTGTACCTGCGATGACACCCGACCTGTTCGAGCCCTCCCGCGGCCGTCACCGCTGGCTGCTCAACCTCATCCAGCGACCCAGCCCCATCGCGAAGCAGCTGCCGACGGTCCTGGTGCTCGGCATCGGCATCGCCATCGTGCTCGCCGCGGAGGGCATCGACTTCACCTCCCTCGTCGACGCCCTCATCGGGATCGGCGGCGTCGTCGCGGCGACGATCCTCGCGATCGTCATGACGGTGCGGCGGGTGTGGGACGGCTGGATCGTCATGCTCGTGCCGATGATCGACATCATCGCGCTCGGCCTGTTCCGCTCGGGCACCGGGGGTGCGGCGTCGCTCTTCGGCGGCTTCGTCCTGCTGCCCGTCGTGTGGCTCGCCGCGGCCCACCAGCGGCGCTACATCGTCGTCGTCGTCGTGCTCACCTCGATCGCGCAGCTGTGGCCCTTCTTCAAGGATCCACCGAGCAACGGCGACCAGTGGCTGCGCGGCGTCATCACGCCGCTGATCTTCGCCATGGTCGCGGTCGTCGTCAACGAGCTCGTGCGCACGCAGCGCCGACTGACGCTGCGCGCCGAGCGGCTCGCGGCCTTCCGCGAGGCGGCGCTGCAGGAGAGCTCGGAGGTGCTCGCGCGGCTGCGGGAGGGCGAGCAGCGCTATCGCCGCCTCCTGACCGACTTCCAGAGCGTGTGGGACGCGACGACGGCCCAGGCGGTCATCAGCACGGATGTGGACGGTGTCGTCGTGCGCTGGAATCCGGGGGCGCAGAACTTGTTCGGCCGCGCCGAGGAGGAGGTCGCCGGCGTGTTGCGGGTCGATGAGCTCTTCCCGCAGGCGACGCTCGATCTGCTCGCGGGGCGCTCGCCCGAGCCCGCGGCCGACGATCCGCTCGAGTTCGGTGTCCGGCGGCTGTTCGCGGAGGCCGACGACGGGGAGCAGGTCGACCGCGATCTCGAGCTCCTCCGGACGGGCAACGCCGTCGTACCGATGCGCCTGACCGTGACCGCGCGTCGCGATGAGATGGGGGAGCAGATCGGCTACCTGCTCGTCATCAACGACGAGACGCGAGCGACGGAGGTCGCCCGGCTCAAGGACGAGTTCGTCGGCATGGTGTCGCACGAGCTGCGCACCCCGCTCAGCTCGATCCTCGGCTACCTCGAGCTGCTCGAGCACGACACCGACCACCCGCTGGACGAGGAGCAGCAGCAGTTCCTCGCCGTCATCAAGCGCAACGCGCAGCGCCTCGCGAAGCTCGTCGGCGATCTGCTCTTCACCGCGAAGGTCGAGTCGGGGCAGTTCCCGTTGGAGATGCGCGAGGGGGACATCCTCCCGATCGTGCTCGCCGCGGTCGAGTCCGCGCGGCCCGTCGCCGACCAGTCGGGCGTCGAGCTGTACGCCCGGGTGCCGGATGCCGCCCCCGTGTTCCGCTTCGACCCTGAGCGCGTCGGCCAGGCGCTCGACAATCTGCTGTCGAATGCGATCAAGTTCACGCCACGCGGCGGCGAGGTGACGCTAACTCTCGCGGTCGAGCCGGGCTGCGTGACGATCGCGGTGCGCGACACGGGGATCGGCGTGCCGGAGGATGAGGTGAGCCGCCTCTTCACGCGCTTCTTCCGCGCTTCGACGGCGACGCAGGAGGCGGTGCCGGGCGTCGGCCTCGGCCTGTCCATCTCCCGCGCGGTCGTCGTCGCGCACGGCGGCACGATGGACGTCAGCAGCGAGCTCGGCACCGGCACCGAGTTCACGCTGACGCTGCCGACCAGCCCCTGAGGCGAGAGCGCGCCGGGCGACAATGGACCCGTGAGCTTCGCCGAGAACGCCGTCCTGCTCGTCATCGATGTGCAGCAGGGGTTCGCGGATCCCGTGTGGGGCGCGCGCAACAACCCGCTCGCAGAGGCGAACATCGCCGTCCTCGGCGCCGCCTGGGCCGCCTCCGGCCGGCCGATCGTCGTCGTGCGCCACGACTCGGTGAGCCCCGGCTCGCCGCTCGCGCCCGGACAGCCCGGCAACGACCTGCGGGCCGAGGTCGCCGCCCTGCCGCGCGATCTCCTCGTCACGAAGTCGGTCAACTCGGCGTTCTACGGCGAGCCCGCGCTCGATCCGTGGCTGCGCGAACGCGCGACCCGCGAGATCGTCATCGTCGGCGTGCAGACGAACATGTGCGTCGAGACGACCGCGCGGATGGCCGGCAATCTCGGCTACGACGTGACGGTGCCGCTCGACGCGACGCACACCTTCGACCTCGCCGGCCCGGCGGGTGCCGCACTCACCGCGGACGAGCT
>Ga0182739_1003158_pt1 | contig 14716 bp, 13 predicted proteins | sample eDN5th30CBELigBY_FD_128873 | JGI IMG/M metagenome (GOLD analysis project Ga0182739, IMG submission 128873) | Enriched backyard soil microbial communities from Emeryville, California, USA - eDNA 5th pass 30_C BE-Lig BY (version 2) (version 2) | ecosystem: Environmental > Terrestrial > Soil >... | reverse complement strand
CCGGTGATGCATGCCCGTTTCCCATCCAGCCGAAACGAATCCAGGACCTTCATGGAGCGATCTCCTGGGCGACCCCCGTCGCCACACCAAGGACCGGAGCATAGACTCGGCGGTTACCGATCTTGCCGAGTGTCTCGACCGCGCCGGCCTGCCGCAAGCAGTAGGCGATCCGTTGCGCCAAAGTGACCGGCCGGCCGAGCCGCTCGGCCAGGTCGAGGGTCGTGAACGCCCCCGCCGGGTGATTCGGCAGCAGGGCCCAGAGGTCGCTCGGGTGTCGGAGTCGGACCGTCTCGGTGATCTCCCGGAGCCGACGATCGACCACGGCGTAACCCGGCCAGCGTCGGCGCGGCAGGCGGATCTCGTCGATCTCGACCGCCAGCACCTCCACCTCCAGGTTGGAATGCGGAAAGATCCGGGCCAGACCGATCAGGTCGTCGAAGACGTCGACCAGGGCGCCTCGTTTGGGGCTGAGTCGAGTCGAGACATCGGCCCCGTCTCGCCGAGTGCGCCGGACGATCCGGCGCGCGAGGACGACCGGCTTGACGACGCGCACCCGATGCTCGTCGAGAAGCCGGTTCAACTTACCCCTCAATGGTGCCAGCGAACCCGACTGAACCTCGATCAAGGTGCCGTCGGACGACACGGCGTCGATCCGATAGTCGCCGATCACGACTTCCAGACAGCCTCCCGGGGCAAGCCCGTACCGCTCCTTGAGCTGTCGATGTAGACTCGACTCCACGATCCAGGCGCCTCCTTACGCGTCGAGCTCGACGGACCATCCATCCGCCATTACGATCGCCACGTCCTCGTCTGAATTCCCGACCTTCTCCGGGTCAGGAATCCCGCCTTCAATTCCACTCGCGGCTCCGCTCGCCAGGATATGTCGGGGGAACGACCTTGACCATGTGTTGGTAAACCAAATGGAGAATCAAGCGGTTGGACACCGCCTTTATTGGAGGTTTTGATCGTTGGGGTGGCTGGGGTCTCGTCTTCGCGACGCCGGGTCGCGGTCCTGCGCACCGGCGTCGCGAAGACGAGACCCAGCCACCCTTACAGGATCATCTCCAAAACGATCGTGACCAGGCGCTCTGGTTCCGGCCCAACCACGAGTGAGGTACTTACTTTACACGATGCGATCGATCACACCAGTGCCTGAACATTTCCAAGCAAGATAAGCTGTGGCCTGCGTGCATATCCTTGGCAGGTTCGGCAGGCTGAAGCCTACCCTGCGAGGAACGAACGACCAGGTCGAAGGAGCGGCCGGAAGCGCCTCGGGCCACGGTGGCTCGACACGGTTCGAAGACTCCGTTGGGATGCTCCGAACGACTCAGCCTTCGGGCTTCAGCGGCTCGATTCCCAGGTCGCGGATCGTCACAAGCGACCGGAAGTCGAGTCCGCGAGCGGCGAAGGTCTCGGCGGCCCCTTCGAGCCGGTCGAGGACGACGATGACCCGGGCGACGGTGCAGCCCATGGCCTCGATGGCGGCGACCGCCTGAAGTGATGAGCCGCCGGTGGTGGCCACGTCATCGACGATCGCCACCACGCTGCCCGGCTCCAGTGGGCCTTCAACCAGCTTGCCCGTGCCGTGCCCCTTGGTCTCCTTGCGAACCAGGAACCCGCGCAGGTCACTCCGGCCCTGGGCGCCGGCCACCGCGAGGGTCGCTCCGACGATCGGGTCGGCCCCCATCGTCAAGCCGCCCACGGCCGAGACGGCGGGAAGATCGGCCAGTTGCGTCAGGACCCCCAGCCCGATCAGGGCTGCTCCCTCGGCGGAGAGCGTCACCTTGCGGCCGTCCACGTAATAGTGCGAGGTGCGGCCACTCGCCAGGGTAAAGGTTCCGGTTCGCAGCGCATCACGCCGCAGCAAGTCCATCAAACGAGACCGATCGAACAGTTCCGCCATTGCGCCAACAGACTCCCACTTCGAGGATAACCGATGCCGCCGCCAAGCCCTTCGGCGTCTCCTTCTCTCCCGTAGGGTCGGCTTTAGCCTGCCGAGACAGGCCAGGGACTGGCGGGCTAAAGCTTACTCGACAAGACGCATGGGCAAAGACTCGGCGAATGCATCAAACCAGCCCAGAGGCCAAAATTCATCGCCAACCCTACCAGAGCGACGACCTTGGCTCCTAGGGGATTCTCGAGCGAATCGACGGAGATGAAGCGGGGACGGGCGTTCCGCCGATGAGGAATTCAATGCCGCGTCCGGAGTCGACCCGTCGACGAGGCGTTCGTGGCCCGTTCCTCAAAAACTGTCGGTGGTTGAAACGCCATGCCCCTGCCGCGCCCACGCCCGAACTCGAACCAGGACCCGATCGGTCCGTTCCTGCACTACTTGATGGCCGAGTGCGGCGTATCGCCCAACACGCTGGCGGCGTACCGTTCCGACGTGATGCGATTCAATCGATGGCGGAAGACCCACGCGCCGGGGCCGTTGGAGACGCTCGACATTGCCGCCCTGGCCGGGTTCGTCGACTTCCTCGTCCAGCGCGGCCTGGCGCCGAGTAGCGTCGGTCGGAACCTGGCGAGCCTCTCGACGTACTTCCGCTTCCTGATCTTCGACGGCTACCTCACCGAGAACATCGCCAAGCTACTGATCGCACCGACGGTCTGGGACCGGCTGCCGACGGTGCTCGGTCCGGCCGCGGTCGACCGACTGCTGGCAGCCCCCAGCGCCGAGACCAGCCTCGGCCGCCGCGACCGCGCGGCGCTCGAAACGCTCTACGCCAGTGGCTGTCGCGCCTCGGAGGTGGTGGGACTACGGCCTCGCGACCTTGATCTGCGAGGGGGGTTCGCCCGCTGCGTCGGCAAGGGGGACAAGGAGCGGATCGTCCCCCTCGGCGAACGGGCGCGCGAGGCGATCTCGACCTATCTGCAACAGGCTCGCCCGATCCTGACGGCGCGTCATCCCGAGACCCCGAACGTCTTCGTCTCACGCTCGGGGCGTCCCTTGTCTCGGGTCGGACTCTGGCGCATCGTCAAGGTGCACGCGCAAGGGGCCGGGCTCCGTGAGGACGTCAGCCCACATACGCTCCGGCATAGCTTCGCCACCCATCTCCTGGCCGGGGGGGCCGACCTCCGCGCGGTCCAGGAGATGCTCGGCCATGCCTCGATCGCAACGACCCAGGTCTATACGAGAGTCGAGCTGAGCCGGCTCCGCGAGATCCACGGTAAGTTTCACCCGCGTTCCTGATCGCCTCGGTCTCCTGATGCTCCTCGGCTCCTCGACCTCCTCAGGGGCCGCTCGCGGCTCCGGAACTCGCGGTCGTCGCCGCGGCCTCGGACCGTTGCAAGAGCCGCTCCTTGATGACGCCGCGATAGCTCATCGGATCGGTCCCCTTGGGACTGGCGATTCCGATCCCGACGCAACCGTCGACCGGGATGATCCGAACGATCTTCCGCTCCTGATCGCCCAACAGCGCGACCCGGATGTCGCCAACGATCGCCGTATCGTCCCAATGACAACGGCTGGCCGTCCCGTCGGGCAGGAACAGCATGACTTCCGGGAGCCCCGCATCGCGAAGCCCTGCCCAGATCTCCGAAATCAGTTCCGCCATGACTCTCGACTCAGGACTCGACTTTCCCAGTCCATGGTCCGCCCCCCTCTCGGTCGAATCGCCCAGGGAGACCGACTCGGGGACCCGCCCCCTTCAGGTCAAATCTAGAACAAACTGGGCCAAGGGGCGACGGCGCCTCGCCTCCAGTCTTCAAATCAACACCCGATGAGCTCGGGATTCCGAACCCGATCTTGCGACCGAACGGCGATCGCGATAATTTAGACCCAGGTACGTACGTAGGCTCTGCCGGCTAAAGAGCGGGACTCACAAAGCAACCCGATCTCTTTCTGGATGCCTGCCCTTTCCCCCAACGTACTTGGCTTGCGGCACCTGATGTCACTTTGACGAGTCGGGTGTGATGATTGTTCCGGACGGCGCGGATCCCCCCTCATCCGATCGTCGATGTCTTTTTCGTTTCGTCCGGTGTCGGCAGCAGCAATCCCCCCCTTGGCCTCTTCGAAAAATTCGATGATCCGGGCGGGGAACGAAACCTATGGCTGATCTCACGGTTAGATGAATCCGGTGAGCGCGGCATCCCAATCCGGGCGCCGGTCGCGAACCTGATTCGACCGGACGTCCGTCTGGTGGGACGCTGGAGAGCCAGGGACAGGCCGTGCGACCATCCCGTTGGGTGGTGGGGACCCCATGCATAGCGCCATCGCGTTTGCCGTGAACTCGGCCCCCCACGGTCCGCCGGTCCCGGTCCCGGTCCCGCTCCCGCTTTCGCTCCATCTCTTCGCTCGTTGCCAACACCGCAAGAACCGACCGGATCACTCGGTCACCAGCCCGCCGTTGGGCCTCAGACCTGCGCCGCCTTTAGCCTCTCGTTGGGAAGGCCCGGCCCGATCGATGGCTCCTTCCCCCCCTCCCACACGCCCGCCAGATCTTCCGCGCCGATCGGTTAGCAACACGCCGGCCGGAACTTTTCCGAGGAGCTCGAGCCAATGAGTGACCGTCGTTTTCGCCTTCTGAGCCTGACCACAGGGCTCGTCGCCCTGGTGGTCGTGGCGTTACCCGCCCTTGCCGAAGAGATCCATGGGACGGTCAAGTCCGTCGATCCCATCAACAAGCAGGTCGTCTTGACCGACGAGACGGGCAAGAGCGAAATCCGGGTCAACGTCACCAAGAAGACGTACGACTCCAGCGGGAAGAAGAGCATCGTCCTGCACGACCTGAAGCCCGGGACCAAATTGGTCGTCACCAACACGATCACCGCCTCGAAGATCGCCGTTGACGATTCCGCCGACTCCCATGGCGCGAGCAAAGCCGGGGCGGGCAGCAGCGACCGTGGAATCCTCGGCGAGTTCTGGTACAACTTCCGCCATAACCTCTTCAAGCCCCTCTTGCTCTTCTTCTACCTGGGCTTCCTGGTCCCGATCCTCCGGGTGAAGTTCGAGTTCCCCTACGTCATCTACCAGGGCCTGACCATCTACCTCCTGCTGGCCATCGGCTGGCACGGCGGCGAAGAACTCGCGGCAATGGATCCCAAGCTCTTCGGGTCGGTCTTCGGATTCATGACGGTCGGGTTCATCACCAACTTCTTCATCGGGATCGTCGCCTACCTCCTGCTCAACGCATTCACGAAGATGCGGAAAGTCGACAAGGCGACCGTGGCCGGTTACTACGGCTCCGACTCGGCCGGTACGTTCGTGACCTGCATGGGTGTCCTGACCGCCACCCACATCGCTGCCGACGCCTACATGCCGGTGATGCTGGCCGTCATGGAGATCCCCGGCTGCCTCGTGGCCCTGTACCTCGTCTCACGGCTCCGCCACGAGGGAATGGATGCGCTCGGCAACATGCCGTACGAGGCGGGCTACGACCCCAAGGCCACCGCCCCCACCCCGAGGAGCGACGCCCACGGCGGCCACGACGATCACGGCGTGGAGGCCGAAACCGAGCTCGCGCTCGAGAAGATGGAGCATCCCGACAACGGGAATGGCAACGGCAATGGAGGCCGAAACGGGCATCGCCTGATTTCCGGCAAACTGCTCCACGAGGTCTTCCTGAACTCGGGGCTGTACCTCCTGTTCGGCGGGATCGCGATCGGCTTCATCAGCGGCCTGCAAGGCCCGGAAGTCACCCGCGCTGACGACAGCTTCTTCGTCACGTTGTTCCAGGGCATCCTCTGTCTCTTCCTGCTCGAGATGGGGATGACCGCATCGCGCAAGCTGAAGGACCTCCGTCAGGCGGGCTGGCCGTTCGTGGCCTTCGGAGTCCTCGCCCCGAACCTGTTCGCCACGACCGGTATTCTTGTGGCTCACGCCTATAGCTCGCTGAGCCACACCCCCTTCCAGCTCGGCACCTATGTTCTCTTCGCCGTGCTCTGCGGTGCGTCGTCGTACATCGCCGTCCCCGCCGTGCAGCGCATGGCCATCCCGGAGGCGAGTCCTACTCTGCCACTGGCCGCTTCGCTCGGGCTAACCTTCTCCTACAACGTGACGGTCGGGATCCCCGTCTATATCGAGATCGCCAAGCTGGTTCAGAAGTACCTGTAATCCGACCCGCGAACCGACACAACGCACCAAAAACATCAACAATCCTCAAAACCACGGCCGGTCCTGGCCCGCTCGTTCCGAGCGGGTCGGGATCGGCCGTCTTCGATCACCTTGCCCGCACTCTCCCCCGTCATGTCGCCATGATAAGTGCCCCGCTCAGAATTCTTGGCGCACCCCACGGCCGTCTGCCGCTCTTTTAGCGAAGTAGCCCGTTGCGATGGTGCTCCGGCTCTCATACGGTGTGGGGCGTCGAGCACCACGAATCACCAACTCCGATCGAACTCACGACTCGAAGTTGAAGGGGAGGTTGACGATGCGGACGTTCGGAACCATGGCCCTGGCCCTCGGCATGGCCGCAGTGATTGCAGCACCCGCACACGCCCAAGGTCCTCGCGGTCGCGGCGGCTTCTTCGGCGGCATGTTCGGTGGCGGCGGCTATCAGCTCCTCGGGAACAAGAGCGTTCAAAAGGAGCTGAAGCTCGAGGACGCTCAGGCCGAGAAACTCACGAAGACCCTGGCCGACATCAACGCGAAGGCGTTCGAGAAACTCCAGGACATCCCCCAGGACGAGCGCCGGGAGAAGGGGGCCGAGGTATTCCGGGCGGCCAACGAGGAGGCCAAGGCCACCGCGAAGAGCGAGCTCAAGGCCGACCAGCTCACCCGGCTCGAACAGATCATTCGGCAGCAGCAAGGGCTCCAGGCCTTCGCCGCCCCTGAGACGGCCGAGAAGCTCCAGCTCACCGCCGACCAGAAGTCGAAGGTGCGCGAGCTCAACCAGGAGATTGGCGAGAAGGCGCAAGAGCTCCGCTCGGGCAGCCAGGAAGATCGCATCGAGGGCATGCGAAAGCTCCAGACGCTCCGGAAGGAAGCGCTCGAAAAGGCGGTCTCCAGCCTGAGCGACGATCAGAAGAAGACCTGGAAAGAGCTGACCGGCGAGCCGTTCGAGGTCCAGTTCGAGCGCCGGCGTGGCCGCAACAACTGACCTGGCCTTCGTATCCCCGACGATCCTCGATCCTTCCTCCGAGGCTTGGTCCCGGAGGAAGGATCTCGTCACACCCACCTCAGTAATGACGCCTCGGCCTCCTCCTCAATCGTCCCAGCGGGGAAGCACGTCCGGCTCGATCTGATAGCCGTTGGCCAGCGCATTGGTTCCGTTGAACAGCGCCACCACGGCCATGACCTCCCCCAGCGCCTCCGCATCCAGCCCCAGCTTGCGAACGGCGGCCGTGTGAGAGTTGATGCAGTAGTCGCAGCCGTTCGTCGCCGACACGGCCAGCGCGATGATCTCCCGCGTCAACGGGTCAAGTCGTCCCGTCCGCCCCTCGGCCTCGGGGTGCATGATCGCCTTGAGCCGGCTCCAGACCAGCTCGAGCTGCGAGGGGTTGGTGGCCAACACGCGCCAGAAGTTGGGCACGAAATCGATATTCTTGGTCGCTTTGATGTCGGCATAAATCCTGGCGACAAGTCCGGTCGCTTCCGACTCTTCGACCGGGCGCACCGTCGCCGGGCGGCGTTCCTGACCCATGACAAATCCTCCAGCGTCACCATCGATCGCGAGGGCGGCTCCGTCGGTTCACGGCTCCGCCGCCCTCCTAACGGTCCAGGTTCTCCACACTCCGTCTCGCGAATTATCGGGGGGTTCCCGCCCCTTCTTCAAGGCGATGCGTCCGTTCGCCGACCCGGTGGCTCCACAACTCGACCCGGCCCGACGGCCAGGTGACCTCCAGCCGGTCAATCACCCGAGCGTCTCCCAGGCCCAGGAATAGGCGGCCTTCCGAGGCCGAGAGGTAACTCCCTCCCGCGGTCAGCGCGCGCACCAGGACGCGAGAACCGAGGGTCGCCTTGACCCTGGCCCCCGTCGCTCGTCGACCGGATCGATCCACCAGTTCGAGCACCACCCAACGGCCCTGGCGGGTGGCATTACGAAGAATGGCAGCGGGGCCATCAAGCGTGCTGACCACCAGGTCGGGGCGGCCGTCGCGGTCCACGTCGCCGACCGCGACGCCCCGGCCGAGTCGTGACTGAGCGAACCAGGCCCCCGCACCTCCGCCGGCGTCAACGAACCGGCGACCGTCATTGCGGAGCAGGGTCGGGCGCATCGCGAACGGGGGGCCGAGCCGTGCCCGGTCGAGAACGTGACCGTTCGCCTGGAACAGGTCGAGCCGACCGTCACCATCGAAGTCTTCAAGGACAACGCCAAAGCCCAGCACGCGACGAGTCGCCGCAACCAATCCCCAGCTCGCCGAGACGTCCTGGTAGCTCCCTCCCGGAAGGCTCTGGAACGCGATCGTCGACCGATCGAAGAAGTTGGTGACGACGAGGTCGAGTCGCCCGTCACCATCGAGGTCGCCATGCGCCACTCCCATCCCGGCCAACGCTTGCCCCTGGCCGTCGAAGGCCACGCCACGCTCCACGGCCACGTCCTGGAAACGCAGGTCTCCCTGGTTCTCGAAGAGCCGGCATGCGCTCCCATCGTTGGCCACGAAGAGGTCGGGGCGTCGGTCGCCCGAGAGGTCGGCGACCAGAACGCCAAGCCCTCGACCATCCGCAAGGTCGATCCCCGCCGCGGACGAGACGTCGGTGAAGGTGCCGCCGCCGTTGTTGCGGTAGAGCCGATCGGGCTGTGCGGGGAAGTCTTCGGGACCGCAGTAGTCGCGACGGCCGTCAGGGGCGGCGCAATAGGGGGCGGTCGCCGGGTCGTAGGCCAGGTAGTTCGCGACGTAGAGGTCAAGGTCGCCGTCACCGTCCAGGTCGGCGAACGCCGCCGAGGTGCTCCATTGATCCGAACGGAGTCCGGCCTGTTCGGTCACATCGAGGAATCGGCCGCCCCCCTGGTTGCGATAGAGGCGCTGGTCGCGCCAGCCGGTGACGAACAGGTCGTCGCGGCCGTCGCCGTCGGCATCGCCCACGGCCGCTCCCATCGCGTAGCTCGGCCCCGGGGCCTGGGCCGTCGCGGTCTGGTCGCGGAAGGTCCCGTCCCGATGGTTGCGGTAGTAGCGGCAGGACGTGGAATCTCGCGGTTCGTCCGTCCCGATCGGGCCGCCGTTGCAGAAGTAGAGGTCGGGCCAGCCATCCTGATCACCGTCGATCAGGGCCACGCCCCCGCCCATGATCTCGGGCAGGTCGTGACGCTGGCGAGAACCGGTCTCGAATCGGAACGTCACGCCTCCCCGCGCCGCCGACTCTTCGAACTCGATCGGTGAGGGATGAGTCGGAGCAGGACCGCTCGGCGGCGCTGCACGAGAACGGCCCCATGGCCCGGCCGTCACGCCAACCAACACGCCGAGCGCGAGGCCAAGGGCCGCAGTCCTCTTCCATACCCTGAGAGGCAAAAGCCCCTTACCTCCTTCACAAGCGTCCCTCACGTCCTGCGTCCTCGATTTAGTGGTGCATGCGGCAAGTCGTAAGACCCTCGGCCGGGTCGGCCGATTCACATAGAGCAAAACAGAAGTCGGTGGAACGGCCGGCTCGGCCGTGGTTCGGAGCTTGTCGGAGACACCACTTAGCCTGGCCACGATCGCGCCCTCGTCGTCGTAAGGGTCATCCTGATGAAATCAGTTTCGACCGGGAATCGGCAGTGGCCTTTGCTTGCAGCCTACCCGATCGGGTCGGCCCAGAGCCCGCCCTTCTCAATATGTGGCGACCGTCGGCGAATATCCGGGACGGAGGAACCATGTCCATGAAAGTGAAGCGCGAGATCGATCCCCATCACCGTCAGATCCAGGGCGTGCTGCGGACCGTCGGCCCGATGATCCTCGGTGTGGGCCTGTTGTTTACGGCGGTGGGGTTCTTCAGTTTTTTCCAGGCGTTCGGGAGCTTCGAGCCGCCACGGTACTTCTGGTGTGCGTTCATTGGTCTTCCTCTGACCGGTCTCGGCGTCCTTCTTAGCAAGCTCGGCTACCTCGGGGCGATCGCCCGCTACGCCCTGGGGGAGATGGCTCCGGTTCAGCGTGACACGTTCAACGTGCTCGCGGAGGAGACGCAACCCGGTGTCGAGACCCTGGCGCATGCCGTCGGACGCGGGTTCGCCGCCGGTGCGGGGACGGGGGGCTTCGTCACTGCCGACGACAACCAGGAGTCCTCAGCGTGCCCTCGTTGCGGCGTTGGCAACCATGCCTCCGCTCGATTTTGCAACCAGTGCGGCACATCACTCGGCTCGAAGACCTGTACGGGTTGCGGACAGAGCCAACCCGTCGAGGCCCAGTTCTGCGATCAGTGCGGAATCCGACTCGCCTGAAGCGACCGGAACAGCACCAGAACCCTCTCGCCCGGGGCCAGAAACACCGAAAACTCATTGGCACTTTGCCTCTCCGGTGATCACCATGGGGCGACCGGCGAAAACCGCTCGTCAGTCCCTCCACTCGACCACCGGGAGCCTTCCTTCATGCGATGTTGCAAAGCGGCCTTGCCAATCACTCTGGCGGCCACCCTGGCGATCCCCTTCGCCCTCCCCGCGCAAGACACGCCGAAGATCGCCGGTCCGACCGACAGCGGATTTCTCCTTCCCAATGGATGGACGATCTCCCCGGTCGGCCGGCAGGTTCCCCTGACGGACCTGCCGCTCAACATCCTTCCGCTGGCCGATGGGCGACGGGCTCTGGTCGCCACGAGCGGATTCAACACCCACGAATTGAGCGTGATCGACCTGAAGGAAGGGAAACAGGTCGGCAGCCAGACTGCCCGACAGAGCTGGTACGGTCTCGTCAAGGAACCTGACGGCGATCGGGTCTGGTGGTCGGGCGGCGGAGGCGATCGACTCCACACGTTTCAGCTTCGAGGGTCGGAGCTCACCCGGATCGACGCCCCCGAGGCCCCGGCGAAGGCCCAGCCCAAAGCAAAGGCGAAGGCCAAGGCGAAAGGGCAGCCGAAGGCCGACCGACGGTTCCGAAGCGGTCTGGCGATCGCTCAAGACGGCAAGACCTTGTACTCGCTCGACATCGAGGCCGGCACCCTTTCGGCGTTCACGCCCGGCGAAGAAAAGCCGCGAGTGGTGACTCCCGTCGGTATCCGCCCCTACGACGTCGCCCTCGTCCGCGACGGCAAACGGCTCTACGTCTCCGACTGGGCCGGCGGGACGATCATCGCCGTCGATGCGGCCGAGTTCCGGCCGCTCGCCAAGATCCGGGTGGGCGAGCACCCGAACCAGATCGCGATCCATCCCAAGGACGATCGCCTCTTCGTTGCGTGCGCGTCGAGCAATAGCGTGTCGGTCGTCGACATGAAGCGCGGGATCGTCACCGAGACGATCATCACGTCGCTCTTCCCGAACGCGCCGGAGGGGAGCACTCCCGACGCCCTGGCGATCGCACCCGACGGCGAGACCCTCTATGTGGCCAACGCCGACAACAATTGCGTCGCCGTCGTCGACATCAAAGCGCCCAGCCGCAGCCAGGTGAAAGGCTACATCCCTACCGGCTGGTATCCGACCTCGGTCGCCGTCACGCCCGACGGCAAGACGCTTCTGGTCGGGGTCGGCAAGGGGAACCAGACCAAGCCGAATCCGGTGCCCAAGGAGGCAGCCGAAAAGCAGGACACCGGCAACGAAGGAAGGCGTCGACGCCTGCCGTTCCCTTACATCGGCTCGACACTCTCCGGATCGCTGGCGATCGTCCCGATTCCGGACGACAAGCAGCTCGCCGCGTATACCGAGACGGTCTACCGCAACTGCCCCTACGCCGACACCCTGCTTACCAACGCCCCTTACGAGCGGAAGACCGCCATTCCCACCAAGGTCGGCGACCCCTCACCCATCAAACACGTCATCTATGTGATCAAGGAGAATCGGACCTACGACCAGGTCTTCGGCGATATCGAGCGGGGTAACGGCGACCCGTCGCTCGTCATGTTCGGCGCGGCCGTCACGCCCAACCATCACGCGCTGGCCGACGAGTTCGTTCTGCTCGACAACCTCTACTGTAACGGGCACGTCTCGGCCGACGGCCACCCCTGGTCGACCATGGCCTACAACACCGACTACGTCGCCCGCAACTGGGCGCTCACCTATTCGGCACGGACCGGGATCTCCGACGACGACGATGATGACCTTCAGCGGGCCCCCTCCGGCTATCTCTGGGACGCCTGTGCCCGCAACAACCTCAGCTATCGCAGCTACGGCGAATACGGCCACCGGGTCAGCCAGCCCGATGGCTCGACCCGGATCGAAGGACGGGTGCCGGGGCTGGTCGGCCACATGTGCCCCGACTACGGCGTCGGCGCCAACGTTCGCGACCCCGACCGCGTCGAGACGTTCCTGAGGGAGTTCGCTGAGTACGAGAAGAACGGCAACCTCCCGCGGTTCATCGTCATGAGCCTGGGCGAAGACCACACCACGGGCACCAAGCCGGGCACCTTCACTCCAGAGGCCTGCGTCGCGAGCAACGACCAGGCGCTCGGCCGGCTGGTCGATGCGGTTTCGCACAGCAAGCTCTGGCCCCAGATCGCGATCTTCGTCATTGAGGACGATGCGCAGAACGGCCCCGACCACGTCGACGCGCACCGGACCGTCGGCCTGGTGATCAGCCCCTACACGCGGCGGCATCACAAAGACAGCACCCAGTACAGCACCGTCGGCATGATGCGAACGATGGAGTTGATTCTCGGGCTCCCTCCACTCAGCCAGTTCGATGCCGCCGCGCGGCCGATGTTCGAGTCGTTCAATGCCGAGCCGGACATGACGCCCTACGCCCGCAAGCCGGCCCAGATTGACCTGAACGCCGTCAATTCCGCCGTCGCCTACGGCGCCGAGCGATCGCAGAAGATGGATTTCAGCGAGTACGACAAGATCGATGATTTCGAGCTCAACGAGATCCTCTGGCGGGCCGTCAAGGGGGAGAACGCCCCGCTCCCTCCCGCCGTTCGCCGCGCCATCGCCTATCGCCCCGCGCCCAAGCCGGCCAAGGATTGAAGATCCAGCGGCGCGCCTGCTCGTACGGAAATCACCCGTCGTCGAGCGAGTCTTCAACTCGCTCGGCGACGGAGCGTTTCACCCCTTTTGGGGGCTCGACCTTGACGCCCGACGGCTACAGCTGGCCGTTTGCCTCACATCAGAGCAAGACCTTGGCATGGAGCTTCGGATCCTCGCCGGCATCAGGGCGCGTGCCGGTGACCAAGGCCTTGCCGGCCTCGATCAGGTACTTGACGCCACCGCTGCCGCTATTATCCCAGTATTCGCCCCGATGGCCGTCGATGCGCAGGAGTCGGATGTTCGGGTCGTCCTTACCGCCCGGGAACCAGACCTTCCACTCGGCCCGCCAGAGCCGGGAAACCTTCTCACGGTCGTCGACGAGCTTCGCCTGCCCGGTCAGGGAGACGAACTTCGTACTGGACTGCATGGTCACAACGACGTGGTTGTCCTCCTCGAGCTCGTCGACCTTCGCGGAATCGCGGTCGGTGGCGAACCAGAGGGTGCCGTCGGGTTCGACTTCAGCCAGGGCCATGGGCCTACCGCGGAGATTGCCGTCCGTGGTCCTGGTGACCAACATCGCCACTCGGAACTCTTCGAGCAGGTGGCGGAGCTTTTCATCGGGTGATGTCGCCATGGGTGTCCTCACGGTGAACGGTTCGTGATCCCAGTGAATCATCTTCAGACCGGGCAAATCCCAGACCGGCGGCACCCCAGTTGCTGCCCTTTCTCGCTGTCAGCTTCCGGCTCACCGGCGGCCATCGCGGCCGCTCTCTCCCAATCGCCGAGAGGAGCACCCTCAATGAAGAATGTCACCATTCATCGCTGTCCTGTGTGCGACACAATCAAAGGCCGAGCGGCCCAGCTCGCCTCCGAGCTGCAAAACGACCCAGACGCCAAGGTCAACGTCGTCGATGGCAGTAAAGGTGAGTTCTCGATCGAGGTGGACGGACAACGGATCGACGGGAAGAGCGGCGATTCGCTCAAGGAAGCCTCGGATCTGGCCGCGGAGATTCGCCAGGCCAAGACCGCGCCGGTCATGTGAGGAGGGGCACAAGCTGGGGCAATCCGGTCCATTCCCATAGGCAAGCCATGAGCGAACCGACACGCGAGGAAGTCGATCGGCTTTCCGGCCCGATCTTGCTGGAGTTCGGGGCGAGTTGGTGCCCCCATTGCCAGGCCATTCAGCCATTTCTGGAGACCATGCTCGCCAGGAATTCCGAGGTCGAGCACATCGCGGTCGAGGACGGCCGAGGAAAGCCGTTGGGCCGGTCGTTCCGGGTCAAACTGTGGCCGACCCTCGTGTTCATGCAGGACGGCCGGGTCGTGAGCCAGCTCGTCCGCCCGTCGTCCGAGGAGATCGCCAGGGCATTCGTGGAATTGAAGACGGCAACAACAAATTAACCTCTTGCCGGCTCCGGCCGTACGGCGCACGAACAGAAACACCAGGGGTTGCCCCCTGGTGTTCGTGGTTGCCCGATCGAGTGGAGTTGACCTGAGGCCGATCAGACGGCCGGACCGAGCAGGTCCTTGACGGCTTCGCGCTCGGCCTGGAGCTCCTGGGCGGAGGCGTCGAGGCGGGTCCGCGCGTCGTCGTCGATGGTCAAGCCGGGGACGATCGACCACTGACCGCCGTCTGCGTTGATCATCGGGAAGCTGTAGATCAGGCCCGAAGGGATGCCGTAGCTGCCGTCCGAGACCACGCCCGTGCTGAACCAGTCGTCCCCCTTCGAGGGGTGGACCAGAGAGCGGATGCTGTCGAT
>Ga0182739_1003157_pt1 | contig 14719 bp, 19 predicted proteins | sample eDN5th30CBELigBY_FD_128873 | JGI IMG/M metagenome (GOLD analysis project Ga0182739, IMG submission 128873) | Enriched backyard soil microbial communities from Emeryville, California, USA - eDNA 5th pass 30_C BE-Lig BY (version 2) (version 2) | ecosystem: Environmental > Terrestrial > Soil >... | reverse complement strand
TTTCATATTATTACACCTATTAAAACCAGATACTAAAAAGAAATATATATTATTACTTTAGATAAAAAGAAAGGAATTGATCATATGCTTAAAATCACACTTAACGTAGAAAATTTCGAAGCTTTAAAGAATGGCACTTATGAAACTACTAAAGCAAATAAATTAAAGGCAATCACTTCAGTTGCTACAGTTGCCGCAGGAGTAGGCGTAGCAGTATTGGAACTTGCATCTCATGCTGACAATAAAGTTGGCAAGACTGCTAAACTCCTTAAAGAAATTGTAAGAATCTTCAGTATTTAATATTTAAATTCAATTCTACCCATTTGGCACCCACTCGTTATCATCCTTTCGATGAAAAAACTTATTCCACAAATGGTTAATTGATTTGATATATGATATACTTACACAGCCATTTTGGTTGTGTAAAAAAGAAGACGGACTTTATTTTTTTCTAAAATTAAATATGCTCCATAGTTATTTAAACACTCTAATAATACCAATTATTAACGAATCTGAAAGGGAGTTGATCTTTTCATGTTTATTGAAGATCTCGTCATCCTAGGCAAAAGAGTCTGGAAAGACAACATCATGAAATCTAATAAGATAACGTTAACCCAAAGGTTTAAATCGTTATCTCAAGCATCCACTGAATCTACTTATTTTTTCCCGATTGCTTGCTCCGAGCAGGCGAATGAGGATGAAGTATCTATGATGATGAAGTTATATGAACGGAACTATGCAGTATTTACAAGAACTGCATTTACTCTGATTCCGTTTGTACAAATGGATACTTCTGAGTACGGAATTAAGGAACATCTCTCCAAAGTTCACCAGAATCTTGGTATGGGACCAAATCTGGGAGGAGTACAATTCCCTCTGAAAGAATCTTCTAAAGAAAATATTAACTATGGTATTTTGAATGAAAATAACGCTGCTAAAAACTTCGTTGATCAGGTGAAATCCAATCTGGAATATAATAATCTCCAACACCAAGGGACTCCACGTGGTAGAGGTGGTTCGCCTGCTCCTGCTAATGTCGATCATGATTGGAAGAAAGCGAATGAAGTTCTTCCAACTACAATCAATGTCCCGTTGAAAATGAATAATCAAACTATTGATCTTCCGGTTCATATTAAAGCAAATATGCATAAAGTACCAACAACTGTTCTTGTACAAGATATCGTTGGTAGTATGTCTCAAAGTAAAGGTTTCCTTAACTTTGTGAAATATGTATCTGGAGAAAAGAAATCCTTGATCGATTTCCTTTTTGGAATCGACAGCATGAAAGAGGATCTCTTGAACAAAACTACCAACCCTTGGCTTGAAGCATTCAAACGTAGAAAGCGTTTGGCTACTCTTGCATGGGGTGTAGTAGCTGAAAACTACAAACCTATTGGTACTATCGTATTGACGATGAATGAGGTAAATATCCTCAAAAACCAGTATGATATTGATGTATTTAAGGAAGCTAAAAAGATTATGAATCAATACTACCTGTTGGGATTCTCTATTCTTGATCAGACGAATCAAATCGCTTACATCTTATTCGATTCTTATCCGTCGTTCCAAGAATATCCGTATAAGACACTCGAACGCGAAGCCAGCAACCAAGACAAAACACTGAGAGATATGATCCGTGCAATGGGTCGTATCTAAAGAAGGGTGGTAGAAAAATGAATCTGTCCAAAGCAGAACTCGATTTGTTTTCCTTACTGAAGGAGAACTATTCCGGCAATATTACCATGCATAAATATATGTATCTTTCCGAATCCGATAAGGTTTCGATCAGTAAGGGACTTATTGATCAGATCTATATCACGGTGGCTGAAAGATACAATGCGATTAACTTTGAGTCGATCCCTAAATCCCTAGGTAAAATTCGTATCATGAGGGAATACGGGAATCTGCAAGCATCGATTGAGTTGCTTATTGGTATTGCTAGAGATTCCAAGCAAGTGATTCCAGAAATCGACGTTATCAAGCAAGCCCTCGATAATGTCATTGCATATGAGGAAGCATTCTTCAATGGTTACATGAAGAAGAATTCTCCTATCATGATGATTTACAACCTCATTACAATGGCGATTTATTGCTCTACTTCTCTGATGATTTCCGTATTGGTTGATTATATTAATCAAGGAGTCAATGGAGAAGCTAGACCATCCGAATCCATCGATATGATCCTCAATAAGAAATATAAGCGTACTCAAAACTACCTGATGGTAGACGCTCTGAAGAAATTCAATGAGCAAGTTAAGAGTGGTTCGTTTGTTCAAGCACTCCAAACTTATAACAGACAGAACACCCAGAATTTGAATGAGGGTGTTATGGTTACTACAGGTCTTGTGCTTTTGAGCATTATTCTTATTCTGAAAATTATTCCTTTGGTTAAGGAACTCATTTATCTCTTCTTCTATACTCGGGTTAAATTGAGTGATGCTTGTGCAATTCAAGCAGACCTCATTAACGGAAACCTCGAAGCTTTGAAGAATAGAGGAATCTCCAAAGATACCAGAGTGTACAAAATTCAAAAATGGTTTGCCGATAAATTGACAGTTATGTCCAACAAATTTGCATTCACCTATGAAAAGGGTGAGCGGCAAGCTGAGATTGAATCTAAAGTTAAACTTACTCCTGAAGACGTAATGCTATTTTGAGTATGTTTAACGACATATTCGAAAACGTATACGGTAGGAAAAAACTTGTCTTTCTAGGTGGCACGTGTAACGACACCACCTGGAGAGACAGAGTAATTTCCGGTTTGAATATTGATTATTTTAATCCTGTAGTAAAAGATTGGACACTAGCAGACCAGCAAAGGGAGCTTGAGGTTAGAGCAACCGCTGATTATGTCTTGTATGTGATTACTCCTGCGATGACTGGTGTCTATAGTATTGCTGAAGTTGTTGATGATAGTAATAAACGACCTAATAAAACAATTTTCTGCTATCTTACTAGTGATGTGATTGATAACAAATCCTTTAGATTCAATGAAGGCCAAATGAGATCGTTAGATTCCGTTGGAAAACTTGTTGAATCCAATGGTGGTAAATGGTTCAAGGCGTTAGATGACGTTGTGAACTATTTGAATTCATAAATAAAAAGGTACTTCCTAGAAATGGGAAGTATCTTTTTTCTTATTTTTACATAAGGGGACAAATAATAAAACAGTTAAGGGTGGTGTTTTCCATGATTACGGAAAAACTTATAAGCATTCTTGAAGGAACTTATATGGAGGAGGTTTCTCTAACTACTAAAGAAGCAGATGAGCTGTATTCTCTAAAAGATCAGCTCAGAAGGATGGAGAAAGCCAGTATTCTGATAAAAGATCCTACTGAAAAGCATTATAAGGAGCAAATAATGGAAAGGCTCCGTACGAGAATACATCAACTTAGAACTAAAGCATTTACCCAAGTATAAGGAGGTGTGAAATGGATATTAGGACAAAACTGAAGTACATTAAAGAAGGTTACTCTTTTGATGATATCATAACTGTAGATTCTTCCCCTAAATTTGTTATTAATGAAATGGATAATATATTTCTAGAATCATTTACATCTGATATTGATTATATTATTGAAACTGTAAGTTATTCATCTAGTTCTGGAGTTGCAGGTATTATTGGAAAGATATTTAAATGGTTACGAGATAAGGTCATGCAGTTTGTAAACTTCATAAAGCAAAAGTTTTCGGCTACCCGTAAAGGTACTAAAGAGGCTATTGATAATGTGAAGGCAGCAGCTCATGATCATGCAGCTAAACCACCTGTTAAAGAAGAACATCCGAAAATTGAAGATAAGAAAACACACCAAGTTAAGACACCTAAATCTGAAAAGAAACCGGAATCCCCAAAACGCGGCATTGGTGCGCTTGAGTATAGACCGGATGAGCATAGAATTACTGTACTATCTAAAATCATGACAAATCATGACTATTTTGAAGTCGGATTTAAGAAAGTTTATAATTTACTTTCTGTATACATTCAAAAACTTGAACAATCTCCTGGACAACATGCTGAGATTTTAAGTGATAATGATATGATTAATACAAAACCTTTTCTAGATAAAATATTTCATCAAGCATTGTCTATTAACTTTGACAAAAATGAAATATTTAAGAAACTGTATGGTGAACCTGTAAGTCAACCTGTAACTGTTCAAGGACTGGTAGCAATGACTGAAAAACTTGAGAAATTGGATAATGAGTGTCAGGTATTTGCTGACTGGATTCAGAAACATTTACCAGAACAATTGGAAAAGATCGAATCCACATTCCAAGAATATACTAAATCTGCTAAGTCTAGATTCGTTGATTCTTTGGGTAAAGATGAGGCAGATAGAATAATTATCGATCAATTAACTACAGCTTTGAATAAGATTGTAAAATTAATTAATATGGAGATGAGTGTACTTCAAGTATTTGCTCATCTTCACGCTGAAGTATTTATGGCTATGAGAAATGAAGTAGAGAATTTCGATTGGGTTCTCAATCCTACGGCACATGATTATGAAGATGATGAAGATACTTATTGGGGTAATAATAATGATAGCGATGATTTAATTCATTAAATAACTAGAGATACCTCCAGGCATTGGAAGTATCTCTTTTCACTTTGGGAACAGCTTTATAATACATTAATATGGAGGTTGATGACATTTGTTCGCACATGAGAGGAAAACAATCCGTACAATGAACGAATCTGCTAAAAATACAAAATCGATGAAAGTTGCATTTTTTGAAGCCGGTATAGATTTCACCCAGTCGATGGATAAATTTAATTCCATTGTGGAATCTGCCCTTGAAAGTTCCAATTATGTATATAATGAACACGTTCAAGAATCCATGAATGCTTATTCTGTAGAATGTCTTAATAAATCTGCGGCAATTATCGAAACCAGCATTGATATCCTTGTAGCATTTAAGAATATCATCGTTGGTGAAATGCAATATCTTAAAGGTATGAATAGGAAAGTTATTGAACTTTATGAACCATTGCTGAAAAGACTTGATCGCCATAAATATGGTTATCAAATTCCTGAATATACATTAGAGAATCTTGAACCTGATGAAATCTTGACAAGAGTTCTTGATCTATTAGGGAAGAAATATAATCTCAATGTGCTTGGTCGTGATGCCATCAGTTTCGATCAAGTAGACAATGCTATTGTTAAATACACGAAAAACGCTGATGAATATTATGATGAACTCAAACGAGTAGTCCTCGGAGTTCCTAACTCTGCTAACATTTCCAATTTCTTCTCTATTGTAAGAGAATTATTGGTTAAAGATAATAATCTTCAGATGAAACGCATTGGTGATGGTTTATTTACAGATTTCCGTGTAGCGGCTCTGAATCTTGAATCTATCGATAGAGTTATCAATCTCCTTCAAAAAGAAAGCTCTGATATTCTTTCATATAAATCGCAAATTGAACATGTAGTTGGTGATGAGTATACACATAGCGTTTATACAAATGCTATTGTTATTCGAACCAATATGATCGGTGCTGCTCTGTCTTATATTGAAGATATTATCAAATACAAAATTACTATTTTTGAAGAAATGTGTATCAATTATCGAAAAGTAATCATTGATGGATATAATAAAATATCTAAAGATCCTGAAAGTATTGAGGGTATTTATACTCCGGACACGGACACAGGTATCGTGGAGGAATATAAAGATCATCTTAGTAAACATTCTGTAATTATTTCTGAATAGTTTCCCAATAGAGTAACATTTGATTGTAATAAATTACTTTGTAGTTTTAGTAACATAGGTATAAGGAAATTATCAACATCCCCTAAGGAGGAATATCCATGTTTAGAGATCTTTTGGAAGGTTCGCATCTTCAATCTTCGGCTCAGCTGCAATTGGCATCCGCGTATGACACAGCGGAATTTTCCCAGTACATCAGCGAAACCAATACGTCCATCAACGGCTTGATCGATTCGTACCGCGGCGTTATGGCCGAGGCGCTGCAAGAAAGCCAAGGAATTATGAATGAGAGCGTTGTTCTCGTTCTGGAACAATCGGCAGATCATGTCGATAACAAAATCGTTGCCGCTCTGAAGCGTCTGTGGAACTGGATCGTCAAAATCGTCGATTCGTCCATCAACTTCGTAGCAACGATGATCACCAGCAACAAACGGTTCATCGAAGTGGTGAAACCAGAAGTTGAAAAGAAAGGTCTGACGGCCGAGGATCTGAAAAAGATCACTATGGTATCGTATGACTACAAACCGGAAATCATCACGGTTAACGAATTGACCAGCATCATCAACGAAGTTCACCGCGAAGCAGGTTCCGAGTACACGGCTGCCAACGCTTCCAGCTTGGACGAAGTTGTTAAGAAGTACAACGAAAACAAACGCGAATCCGGCGATTTCGAAAAAATCACCGTTGCCAAGAAGCTCATTTCCGGTGCTTCCGTCAGCGAAGGCAAAAGCTGGAGCAAATTCAAGGATGAGCTGCGTCTTGCCCTTCAAGGCGGCGAGAAGAAAGCAACGAAATCGTTCAGCATGAACTACTTCAAACTGATCGAAAATTACAGCTCCAATGCTGAAGCTATCAAGCGCAGCATGGAGTCGACGAAAACGTCCTTCAAATCGGCCATCGACAAAGTCGTTGAAAAAGCCGGTGCTGTTAAGAAGGACAAAGGCGAAGATGCTGCCAAGCTGAACTCCGGCAAAACGGCGTATCTGAACTACCTGCGTGCTCGCATCTCGGTAATCGCCGATGCGTTCGCAGAAGTGATGAGCATGAAGCTCAACACGATCAAGCGTCAACTGAGCGAAGCTCGTTCGTTCTGCATGTACGCTAACCGCTACAAAAAGCCGGGCGAGAAGAAAGCTGAAGGCGGAGATAAGGACGATAAGAAAGAAGCGCTTAAAGAAAGCGCAGTTATTCCTTTCGATCCGCTCTTCGAAGATGCTGAAGAAGCTGGAAACTTCGAAACGGTTATTACCGAAAGCGCCGGCGCTGGTTATGTATTCTAATTGAATACCGGCCGAGAAGAGCATACCTGATAAGGGTATGCTCTTTTTTATATGAAAAGGAGGATTTACCATGAACAGTATTCAAGATAAATTGAGAATGATCATGGAAGGGACTCTTTATGAAGGTGATGTTGTAGACGGTCAAATGCGCTTCAAGGAGAGACAATATGAGCATGAGATCGACAAACTTCAACAGGAGTTTGATACTTTCGTTGATAATCTAGCTCAAACGATTGCTATGTTTGCGAGACAAAGAGACAGTGGTCAAATTACTCAGCAAGAATGGCTTGAGAAAATGAACACACTTGAAGCTCGTCGACAAACTATGATCGATTATAATACCAAATTGCAAGAAATGAAGGCCGAGCTTGCTAGTATAAGAAAGAATAAGCATAAATAGGATTAAGTAGTTCTCCTTTGCGAGAACTACTTATATTTTATTTATTTTATCTAAAACCTCTAATTAATATATATTATATCGAAAGGTGGATACCGAACATGAGTATCTTTTCCTCTATCAACCAAGATGAAGTTATCCTTGAAAGTATCTTTCAAGAAATTAGCGATCTGATGGAATCTGGAATGAATACCGACTCCATCATCAATAGCTATATGTTAGAAAGCAACACTGTTGTGCTTGAAAGTTCCATCGTAGACAGTGTAAAAACTGTTATTGCAAAGCTTGTTCAATTTATTGTAAATCTCTATGAGAAATTTATCTCTTTATTTATGACTCAAACTGACTATATTAAATATATACTCGATAAGCATAAAGATAGAATCAATAATCTCACTGATGAAGATCTTAAAACTATAGCATATGAGTACAGACAATTTAATATCCCTAAAAATATTCCAGTATTTGGATATTTCGGAAACGTTCAAAAATATATTGATAAACTCTCGTCCTTCGTTATCAGCTTCCAAGATATCGAAGATTTCAAGTATATGTTCTCTGAAGAACTTGCATTAATTCGAGGAAAAATTATCGGTAAGAATGAAAAGATTACCGATTATAATTTCATCGGCCAAGTTAGAGGTATTTTCAGAGGAAGTAATGAAGTATACATCAAACATATGACTAAGTCCGATCTTGATAAGATCGTTGATGGTATCTGGTCATATAAAGATGCTAAAACTATGGTTGAAACTAGTAAAGAAAGCTTAGTTAAAGAATACTCTAACTATGCAAAGGTTATCAATAACCTGATGCAAGTTAAATATAACGATGATGCTCTTAGTGGAGTTATCACCAATAAAGATGGTGAGAAAAAGAGTGTTGATATCGTTACTGTAAATAAACATAAAACCTATCAAAGTCTTGTAGTATCGTTTATCTCTCACATTGCTGAATCTTATTCTATTGTATTTAAAGAAAAACTCCAAGCTGTTAAGGATAAATACGATATGGAAATGTCAATTCTGTCTCAAGTTCTTCACCTAGTTTAATATAAATTCGAATAGAGAGGATATGATGGAATGTTTCAAGATCTTTTAAGAGAAGCAGTAATGCCAAATGAATATTATCTCCCTAGTGGAGAAGGAAAAATTAAGGCTTTTGAAGATGCCTTTGGTGATGATGAAATCAAAAAGAGCATCGCTTACGGTTTCTCCAGTAGTCATGAATATGATGAACCGGAGAAAAAAAAGTCTGCAGTTAAATCTTGTATCAAATTTGTAAATAACTACAATTGGAAAAAGAAAGATCATAACGTTGAAGATATTGAGGCCTTTAACAAGCCTCTGAATATGAAGAAAGTATTCAATATTGCTAAAACTATCGAAGAAAAGGGTAATACAGAACCGTTGATCGTTGTGGATAAAATCCACGGTTTCAATTGGCAATCTAAAGGTAAATCTATTCTTACCGATGGAAACCATCGTCTTGGTGCTATTAAAACTCTTGAATTGAAAACCTGTCCTACTTATTATGGAGTATATACAGGCAATGCTGAAAGAGGGCATGAAGAATTCATTCCATCTGCTGATGATAATGGAGAGCAATTAGTGGATGACAATTTTATCACTGAAGCAGTATTTGAAAGTGTAGAAAATGTTAAACACTTCTTCTTGGAAACTACAAATGAATTCAAAGTTCTAACTGAAGCTAGTAAGAAAAGAAGAAAGATTGAACGAGTTGATCTGACTTCATCTGAAAGAGAAGCAGCAGAGAATAAATATGGCGCAAATCATACTTTGATCTTCAAGGATAATGTCTCTGGTAAATATTTTGCTTCAGCTCGTGCAACTAGCAAACTGTATGATTCTCCAACTGATATTCCATTGGATACAGTAAGATTCGTTGCAAGCACGGCATAGGAGGAGGATTAATATGTCACGTAAACGTATGAAGAAATTGTCCGTATTTGGTTTGCTGGTATTGATGGGTACATTAGGTGGTCAGGTATCAGTATCGGCAATTGAAGCCGAACGTATTAGGCTCGGTAAGCCTAATCAAGAGCTTAATATTCCGGGAATCTAAGATGGGAGGTTCTATAAATGGAACGAGTATATTTATCACCAATGAATGAATCTTATGGTTTGGAGAACTTCTATGAAGTTAATAGAAGTTTCATGATGGAAACTGAAATTTACTTCAATAATTTGTATATACAAGAAACTTATGCTGAAGAAATGTTATTAACTGAAGCTATTGATGCTAGTAGGAATGCTTTAGTTGTTGCTATACAAAAATTCATCCATGCCATCGAGTCCATGAGTCGTAAGTTTATGACAATCGTTTCTCGATTGGTTACTACCAATAAAGCATGGGTTGCGAAAACTAAAGTTATTGATGTACATGCTAAAGTTGATAATAAGTTTACTCTTGAAATTTTCCCATATTGGCGCCGTGAGAATGAGTTGAGGAACTTTAAATTCCCTGAGTTTCAAGAAACTCCTGAATTTATGGCGGAATTGAATGATGTGGATGCTTTCCAGCGTAAATACTTCAAGCAATTATATTTGCGCGATAATCAAGGCAAAGAAGTATGGTCACCTATGCAATATTTTCAAGGTGGTTATGTAAAGGTAAGAATTGATAAGGAAACTTTCCTGGAAGAATTTGAAAACATGATTAGTTATGTTGAAACCTTTAAATCACTTGCTGAAACTATTGATACTGGTACTAAAGCAATTGGGGCAGGTTTGCGGAAATTTGCGTCTGAAATGATGAATGCTACACTACCAGCAGATGTAAAAAATGAAAGTAATCAATTATTGGCTACTATCAATATGCTTCTGGAACAAGGGGAGGAAAACACCGAACCTGCTACAACTTCTACAGTTGAAAAAACTACTGCAGCGCCTGATGCTCCTGCATCTAGTAAAACTGTTGATCCTAATGCTAAGCCTGAAGATAAGCGGGCTGCGGAAAATAAAGTTAGAAGAGACGCGCTTAGGAAAAGACAGGAGAAAGCTAAACAACTCAAAGACGTTGCAAGAGCTAGAAAAACCTTTGACAGTATTAGATACGCTATCAACTCCTCTAGAATGAGTGTAGCAGAATCCTGTTATAACGCATATGTTTGGGCTATTCATAGTGCTGTCAATATTCCTAAAGATGAAAAGAAATAATTCAATGATCCTAGTGGGATTTCGCCCACTAGGATTTCTAATTACTTTTATTTACAAAGTATATATTATTACAATGAAGAATATCAACTATACTTAAGGAGGAATTAAAATGAAAGATCTTATTTCGAAACTCGAAAGTGTTATCTCAAATCATTTCGAAGGCTATCAAGTAATAGTCGATTCCAACCACACGTATGATCACATGTACAAACTAAAAGTGTCTAGAAAGATGGAAGTAACTGAGATTCATATCTATCCAAAATTCATTCAGAAAGTAATCAATGACAATTTCACCATATTTGAACGGCTCATGTATGGTAGGAAGATTCAAAACGCCGCCATCATGGTTGTAACGTCCACAATTCGCAATCTTATAGAATGTAAGGATTATATCGAAACACTGGCGGACTTATCCAAGAAGCCGATCTCCACAGAACTGGAGTATCAGAAGAAATGTGGAGAACTTGAAATCATTTTAACCAAATTGTCTACCCACGTTATACCGTTCCAAGATAGAAATAAATATCTTATCCAACCTAACATTACAGTCAACTTAGAATCTAAGCTTCTAGTAATATTCTCTAACATTGAGCTTAGAAACTTCATGAATCTTATTGGTTATAGACAGGAAAAGACAGAGAGAGGGAAGGTGTTAGCTTGACAGTCGAAATTATGAGTAATGGAGACGAGATAGATTTCGGTGAGGTTAAACAATTCAAACTCCCGAAAATCGAACGCTACTTTGAGAAGTATGGTAATGCTGTTACATCTGAACGGCTTGTTAAACTGAATCTTAATGCAGAAGCAGAATATCGGATTAAACATGAGAAGGATTTCCTTATCACTAATCCGGTGGCTGTTGAAAAGAACGGAAATAAAACCATTGATGGTATCTTCTCTCCCAAGTTTGGTCACACGCAATTCGATGATCAGCTTGGGACTAAGGACATGTATCGTTGCCAATGCGGTAATCTAGCCGGTGCGATTTATGTTAATGAAGTTTGTCCGAAGTGTGAAACACCAGTTGAATTCATCGATGCTGATCTTTCGATCATGGGATGGATTCCACTTAAAGAATATACAGTAATCAGTGCAGGTATGTTTATTCACTTGCAAGACTTCATTGGTAAGACAGAAATTAGGAACATCCTGAAGGTGGATGTTTCTAAAATGGATTCCAATGGAAATCTGAAGTATGAAAGAACTGCAAAGTCTCCATATGCTCATATTGGGATGATGGAGTTCAGAGAAAGATTTGATGAAATTATGGAGTTCTATCTGAAGAAGTTTCCTAAGAAACGTGAACTGTATGAATTGATTATGGAATTTAAGGAATGTAATTTCACGTCCTATATTCCGGTCTATAGTTCCATTCTCAGACCTCGTATCGAAGCGAATGAAAAGATTCGTTCATTCAAAGCGAATACTCATTATGATACGATCATGAAACAATATGAATTAATCACTCTAGATGTAGGAAATATTCTTACGATTCTTCCAGCTCTGTATGAGATTCAATATGAATACATGGAACTGTATGAGTTCATCGTTGAATCCTATACCGGTAAAGAAGGTTTGTTCAGATCACAGTTCGGAGGAATTCGGATTGATTATGGTGCACGGTCGGTTATCATTAACGGTAAAGACCTGAAACCAGATGAAGTCGATATTCCGTATGTATCTGCAATCACCTTCTTGGAACTTGAAATCTTGTATCTATTAAGGAAACTTGATGATATCACTGAAAATGAAGCTTATATGATTTTGAACCGAGCGATGAGGGAGTTCAATCCTAAGATTCATGCTCTGGTTCAGAATATCGTTAGTCGGAGTAAGACACCTATCCATGTTCTGGTCAATAGACCACCGTCGCTTTCGGATAGATCATTCCGACTTCTCCGGGTTCGTAAAGTTAAGAGTAATATCGATGATCTTACTCTCAGCATTAGCCCAAGTTTGTTGGATGGATTTGCTGGTGACTATGATGGAGACTCACTGGCATACATTCCAATGAAAGATTGGAGGCTCATCAAAACTTTCGAGCCTACGCTTAGTCCTAGATACAACTATATCTCTAGGACGAATGGTAAGTACAGTAACCGCATGGCATTCATTAAGGACTATGCAATTGTATTGTCCGAACTGTATGACCTTAGTGCAGCTTAAAGGAGATTGATACTCATGGAAAAAATGACTAAAGTTCAACTTAAGGAAAAGCTTCAAGATCTCGGTGTTGAAGGTTTCCTTAAATTCCTTGCAGAAAAATATAATCTTGATGTCGGTTACATTATCACGTACACTATAGCTCAGCATAATCCAGAATCAAGAATTATTTCAGATCATCATATGAAGATGGATGATATAGCAATATTGTCCATTTTCCAATATGAAGATCGATATGATTTTGTTATTGAAAGACTATCTTCCAGTTATATTAAAATCAATAAAGATGATGATACTAAAACTGAAAATTTAGTTGATGTTAGAGCAAGTCATATAGAATTTGCTAAAACTATATTGAATAAACTTCAAATTGATTCAGACTCTGTTATCGAAGCAGGTTATCGCTCTCCTATAAATCCCGCATTACCTGTAATGGGCGGTCAACTTGTAATATTAAAATAATTTAATAGATAGAGTGGGACTTAGTTCCCACTCTTCTTTATTTTTTCAATAAATTATAAGGAGAGATTTTAAATGACGTCAAGAGTTTTCAAACCAGGTGTTTATACTCATTATAAAGAAGGGGCTAAATATCTCGCATATAACGTTCCCACTGATGAAGAAACACAACTTCCACGCATAATTTATTTTGCACTCGATAAACCATGGAAAGACTGGGATCGCACACAAGAAATATTTATGGCTCCTGCTCCTCAAGATGAAACTAATAAAACTGGACAGGAGTTCAAATTCGAGTTCTTAAGCAATGAATTCCCGTTACTGTATAACTCAGACCCTGTTAAAATCGTTGAAGATGTGCATTTTGTATTTAGACATTTGCACATAACGGATAAGGTAAAAGTTTTGGATGGGTGTAGTAAATGGTTTGAAGGTACTGTTATTGGTATCACATATGGATATCTTATACTTGATATCGGTTTCAGACATGTTCGTCTTCATTGGAGAAATTTGAAAGAAGTCTATAAAATTATGGGAGGTATCCATGGATAAAATTGATATTGGATATACTAGTATTGATAATGATGATCTTCATAAAAAGATCCTTGATTCCGTAGAAGGAAAAGGATTTGTATGGGCGATTAAATCAATGGGAACATGGGTTGCATTGTATCCAATCATCATTGATTCTAAAGATGCATTCTTAATAAGAACAAATTCCGGCGGTAAAGGTAGTCTGGAAATTGCAGATACTTTCCGATTGGTTAATATCATTATTAAAAGGGAATCATTCGGTGCTCAATGGTTGGATGATGATCAAATTAAAAGGGTTACTGAACTCTTACATGATATCGAGAAAATTGATCTGAGTGAGGTGTTCGTATGACCGACGTTATTCATATGCAAGTACCATCTCATTATTTCCATCATAAAAATAATAGAATACGTAAAAAATGGCGAAAGAAATATGCCAAGATAGTCAGCGTATACAGAAATGTATATCCAATAGGAATCAAAAGCGATTCTCCAATTCAATCATCTAATTCTTTTACGCTTTCATTCAAAGGAAAATATATTCCAACATCTGAACTTGAAAGTAAAACAAAGGAATTAATAGCTAAATACGAGCAAAAAATTAAATAATTATTTATAAACCATGATATTAATATAACCTTAAAAAGGGTGTGTTAATATCATGGCTAAAAATACAGTAGTAATTTCCGCTTTTCCTGGAACTGGTAAGACAACTTTGTTTGATGCGGTGCAAAAAGTTAAAAGCTACATGACTGGTAGTGAATCTTTAGTCTTGTTAGACTCCGACTCCTCCAAATTCTCTTGGAGTGAGCCTGGAGTAAGACATCCTGATTTTCCTAATAATTATATTGAACACATTAAAGAAAATATCGGAATTGCTCATATTATTATGACATCTACACACAAGGTTGTGCGTGATGCACTTAAAGCTGCAAATATCAATTTCCTGATTGTATATCCGCATAGAAATCTGAAAGAAGAATATATTG
>Ga0182739_1003156_pt1 | contig 14720 bp, 9 predicted proteins | sample eDN5th30CBELigBY_FD_128873 | JGI IMG/M metagenome (GOLD analysis project Ga0182739, IMG submission 128873) | Enriched backyard soil microbial communities from Emeryville, California, USA - eDNA 5th pass 30_C BE-Lig BY (version 2) (version 2) | ecosystem: Environmental > Terrestrial > Soil >... | reverse complement strand
CGCCGGATCAGACAGCCGGTAGTCAGCAGACAGGTCGATCACTTTCAGTCCGGCTGCCAGCAGAGACGGAATTGCTTCCATGCTGGCACGATGCGGCAGGCAGCAGAAGCAGACGTCCGCCTTGGCTCCCAGCGATTCGGGAGTGTCGTTGGTAAAATTCAGGGAGAGACGGCCTGCCAGACTCGAATGAACCTCGCTGACCGGACCGGATTCGGACCGACTCGTGACTGCCGTGATCTCAACCTGGGGGTGCCGCAGCAAAATGCGAATCAGTTCCAGTGCGGTATATCCCGTTCCCCCTTGAATAGCGACTCGAATCACGACAGATCCAGCAATTAAAAGACATACATGCCAAACAGGGGCTGCCAGCCCACGCGCCCGCGAACAGCATCGGACACCTGCACATCAAAGCCCGAAGTGACAGACTCTCCAAACCAGTCAGTCACGAGTTTTTCAACAGGTCGCTGCGGCCCGATACTCTCATAGATTGATTCAATGCTTCGAAATCATCAACGGCAATCCCGCTTTCGGGACAGATGTTCCGGAAAGTCGTGCTTCGTCCAATCTAAAATTCAGGGGAGGTCTTCACTCAAAGCCCGACAACGAAGGACGTTGAAGGACGTTTCGCGATGACGTCCCCTAAATCCAAGTCCTGACAGGGCAGTCGCAACAAGCCTCATCGTCCATCACAGCTCAGTAATCGGTGAGAAAAACGTGAAGCGAGCGACAACGGAGCGAAGTTTTCCAGAAGCCGACCTGAATGCCAAGCTGCGGAACAGCACTCGCCCGCCCCTTCAACATCCACCACTGCCCCGTCGCAGGCACTAGACTATTCGCCGAATTCAGCACTACTATTCCGTCGACAATCCCGAAAACTCCTAATTTCCGGCAGATCTGGCCATCTCTTCTTAAAAAATCCTGTCTTCTCAAAAAAATTTGAAATTCGCGACTGTTTAAGTGTGAAACAGAGGAATGAATTGAATAGGATGATTTTCGCGCGGGAGTTGCTGCGAAATTCGTCGCTTTTGCGGAATCCCGCAACTTTTTGGGCCTCAGCTGGAGATGATCTATGCTGGAATATGACTTTGATACAAGTGTGGGCTATTGGATCTGTTCGACGTCACACGCCATTCGAAAACACCTCGGATCGCATCTGGCGCAAGAAGGGATCACGTTACGACAGTTTGAAGTTCTGGCGACATTGGCAAAGTGTCCTGATTGTGGCTCGCAGACGGAGATTGCAGATGCCCTCGGGATTGAGCCGCATACCCTCGCCGGTGTCCTGAAACGGATGGAACGCGATGGGTTGCTGGAACGAACCGCCTGCAATCAGGATCGTCGCAAGAATCGGGTGCAGGCCACAGCCAAAGCGGAAGAAATGTGGAACCGGGCGACGGAAACATCCCGTGCGCTGCGTACCGAGATCATTCGGGGTTTCTCACCGGAAGAACTCGCCCTGCTGCGAAGTTTCTGTGATCGGCTTCAGGCGAATGTGGATGCGGCCAGCAAATCGGCCACGCAACCGGCCAGCACGCATGTCCCGCACAGTTCTCCCACGCCGAGTCATGTGGGAATCCCTTTCTCTCCCATGATTCACCCGTAACAGCCCATTGAACAGTGGCAATTGTTGAACAGTGGCAATCAGGGTGTCCTGGCCAGGCAGAAATGTCTGGCCAGCTTTTTCTGGAGCCGCAAGCAAAACCTCCCGAATGATGAAACTTCTCTTTCCGCGAGCGGATCAAGATCTGTTTTGTCCGGGTTTTTAACAGATCGGTGATACTGACAGCACGGACGTTTCTGTCCATCATCTCTGTCCATCATCTCTGTCCATCATCTCTGTCCATGCGCTCTTCAACAGGCGGGTCAGCACGCGCGGCAGCGTGAATCATTCTGAAGCCCTCGCTCAGGCCAGCAGAACGATTTCCAGATCACCTTCCTTGCGTTCGACGTTCAGACCCACATCGCGTGGGTGACGCCGCAGCACCAGATCGAGTTCTCCTCCTCCAATTCGCAGGTTTTCAATCCGAATCCACTGCAGGTATTCCGGCAGCACGGGATGATCGAACCGAATCTGGGGTTTTGTTTCGGAGAAGGTCAGCCCCAGGCATCCCTGCAGCGCCATGAACACGGCTCCGGAGGCCCAGGCCTGCGGAGAACAGGCCACCGGGTAAAGTGTCGGCCCGTGCCCCTGCAACCGGGGGAATCCGCAGAACAGTTCCGGAAGCCGGGAGATGTCCAGAAAATTGGCGGCGTCGAACAACCCGGTCTGTAGCTGGAGAGCGGCCTGGTTGAACCGATAACGGGACATGCCCGCAGCAATGATCGCGGTATCATGCGGCCAGACCGACCCGTTGTGATAGGACATCGGGTGGTAACGGGGTTCGTTGTCGGCAATGGTTCGCACTCCCCAGCCGTTATAGTGACGCGGCGAGGTCAACGTGCTGACCAGCCTGTGAGCGTGGGCCTCGTCCACAATCCCATTGAACAGCAGGTGGCCGGCGTTCGAGCTGAGAACTTCGCAGCGGCGTTTCTCCCCATCCAGTGCCAGTGCATACGTCCCGAGCTCTTCCACCCAGAATTTCTGGTTGAACCGGCTCTTCAACGCTGCCGCCTGTCGCGCGAGTTCCGCACTGAGTTCCACATCCTGCATATGGGCAGCCAGTTCCGCCCCCAGGCGTTTGGCCTCATAGACATATCCCTGAACTTCGCACAGGGCGATGGGGCCTTCCGCGAGGCGGCCATCGGCATGAAAAATGGAATCCTCGGAATCTTTCCATCCCTGTTGGACCAGTCCCCGGCTGCTTTGCCGCTGATACTCCACAAAACCGTCGCCATCCAGATCTCCCCATTCGTCAATCCAGTCCAGCGCGCGGCGGAGGTGGCTCCAGATGGAATGCAGCAGTTCGAAGTCTCCGGTCCGCTGAAAGTACCGTCCCGCCAGAACCACAAACAGGGGAGTGGCATCAATGGTGCCGTAATACCGGCGGAAGGGGACTTCCCCCAGTGCAGCCATTTCTCCTTCCCGCATTTCATGCAGGATTTTTCCGGGTTGTGCATCCGCCAGCGGATCTTTCCCGGTCGCCTGTGTGGCGGCCAGAAAGCTGAGGACGCCCCGCGACAACTTCGGGTGCAGCCACAAGGTCTGCAGTGCGGTGATCAATCCGTCCCGGCCAAACGGAGTGGAAAACCAGGGAACCCCCGCATAGGGGTAACGTCCATAAATCGTCTCCGTCGTCAGCATCTGCAGATCCGCCATGGATCGGCCGATCCACTCGTTGAATGCTTCGTTGGACGTAACGACATTGGCCCAGGCGGAGCGCCGTTCCAGTTGAACGGATTCCACCCGTTGAACAGCGGTAGAGTGGCTGCCGATGCAGAATTCGGCGGTTCCGCACTGGCAGGAGACACTGAGCAGGATGGTCTGCTCTTCGCGAGGTTGCAGACGCAATCGGAACAGGCATTCCGACTCGGAACATTCAGCATCGTCGCGATCAAAATAGAGTCCGGTCTTCCGCAGGACGTCGTCCAGTCCGCGATAGGCCAGCGTAATCGTCCGACCATGAATCTGTGCTGGCAGCATCTCGCCACGATGTTCGCGATGCGTCCCCCGCACTTCGAACATGTCATGGAAGTCCGCGCCGAAACGGTAGCGGATATCGACTTCCAGCGGCTCCAGGGCATAGTTTCCCAGCGTGAGATGTTCATACAAAGTGGAGTCCTGGACCACCAGAGATCGGGAGGCGTGCAGCATTCCTTTGGGCAGCGGCGTGAGATGTTCCGATGGGATATCGGGAGTGGTCAGTTCCACGACCAGCAGGCTGTTGTCCTGTTTCATCGTCGAATTCAACAGCATCGTACGGCGACCGTTGATCAGCAATTCCCACCGGGAGAGATGCCGCATCCCCCGATGGTACAGTCCCTGCTCCCCATGGCCGGTCCGGCCGATTTCCCCCAGACGGTCGAAGACCGCGAACGTGTCTCCTTCCTTGAGAACCTGTGTCCGGGGGTCTGACTGATGGGAAGAGGCGGCAATGTACCACTGGTCATCCACCTGAATGACATCATCCACGACATCTCCTTCATTCAGGATTCTTCGAAAAGGGAACTCTCTCTGATGAAAGCCGGGCCAAACCGGTCGCGTCAGGGATCACAGGAACTCCTGAAGTGACGGCTGTCCTCCATTGGCACCATCGGGGGGAAGCGTCCGCGTCTGTTCCTTGTCTCCGGGCGGAGATGCAGGCGGGCAGGTATTCATCCCGGAAGATTCCCCGGAGATCCGCAGATGTGGCGCAGGCGGACCGGCATCAGAGGCGGAATGGCACTTCAGCAGTTTCTGATAAACGCGCACGTAGTCCCGGGCCATGCGGGTATCGGTAAACCGGCTTTCGAAATACTCCCGGCAGCGTCGACGATCAATCTGATGAATGGAACGGGCAGCCTGAATGGCCTCTTCCAGAGTCTCGACAATCCGCCCGCTGACCCCTTCCAGCATCACTTCATCGACCGAGCCGTTTCGCATGGCAACGACCGGCGTGCCGCAGGCCATGGCTTCGATCATGACCAGCCCGAACGGCTCGGGCCAGTCAATCGGAAAGAGCAGGGCAAGTGCTCCTCCCAGCAAGGTGTTCTTTTCGGCTTCGTTCACTTCGCCGACAAAATCAATCAACGGATGGTCCAGCAGCGGCTCGATTTCCTCGTCGAAATAGCGTTGATCCGCGGGATCGACTTTCGCGGCGATCTTCAGCGGAACTCCCGTCCGCAGAGCGATTTCAATCGCCCTGTCCGGCCGCTTTTCGCGAGAGATCCGTCCGACGAAAACGAAGTAATCTCCCCCCTGCGGCTGGAAGGTGAAGTTCCCGGCGGGAATGCCATGATAGACCGTGTCGACCCAGTTGGCCCGGGGAATCGGCCGACGCTGGGCATCGGAAATTGACACCACTGCCATCTCGCTGAACTCGTCGTACAGCCTCCAGATGTCCGGCAAATCAAGGCGCCCATGCAGCGTCGTCACCTGCGGAATCCGCAATTGACGGAACAGTGGAAAGTGAAAAAGATCGGTGTGAAAGTGAATCACGTCGAATCGATCCGCCATCCGGACCACGTCTTCCAACTGAAGCAGATGGCACACGGTGGCGTCATGCGGGTGCGGGCTGAGCCGGATGGCCTGGGGAATGGTGGCATACAGATCGGCCCGTGTGCGGGAATCTCCCGAAGCAAACAACGTCACTTCATGGCCAGCTTCAACAAGAGATTCCGTCAGGTAGGAAACGATCCGTTCTGTTCCGCCGTAGCAGTGCGGAGGGACGCTCTCGCAAAGCGGGGAAACCTGTGCAATATTCATAGCCCCCCCAAAGTTATCATCACTCATGAATGAAGCAGGTTATGTTCCGGTTCGAGTCCTCAGGCGGGCTCTTTGACGCGAGGGCGGAACGGCAGCGCTCCCGGAAAGAGGGGTTTTTCCCGGGGTTCCGCTCTGCCGGTTGACACTTTCATTCACGATTGAGGTCTGCCTGTGAGGTCTGCCTGTTCGTCTCAGATGCTGGAACATCTGGTCGCTGTTCCAACACTCTGGTCGCTGACCTGTCAGCAAATTCGCCAATCGCAACAGGCGGAAGGCATGAGTCATGATCAGCACCTCACTCCGGGCCGGTGGACAGGAACTCTGCATGCGCCGGTCTGTCAGGAGTCTGCCTGTTCGACAGGGCCCAATGCGTCCGTGCCGGGACATCCGCAAAAGAAATGTTTTCGTCAAACTCCTCCGGTTGAGAAAACCTGGAACGCGAAATGCCCGCTTCATAAGTAGCCACCTTGTCTGGTCAACATCGTCCGGTCAACAGTCGGTGAATCATGAGCAGGTTGCCCTTGCGGGTGTCCATCTCGCAGGGTTTTGAATGGAAACAGGAAAGGGAGTAGGAACATGTCTCGTACAGCGTTTTGCATGTCTCTGGCAATCTTATGTTGGGGGACCGGCGTCCGGGGGGACGATGCCAGACCAGGCTCTTCACAAAAGCAGGTGAAGCCGCCTGTCAATTCATCGGAACAAGGTGCAGTAGAAAAAGGAGAACGAATCCGGGAAACCGTCCGGGATGTGGTCGAAAAAGGATTGCAGCGGGCGGAATCTTCCCAGGCCGATTTCCATCAGCAACTCGCCGACTGCCTGCTGATTCAAAACCGGGAAGAGATCAACCTGGCGCGATTCGCTGTTGAACACGCCCAAAATTCCCGCGTGAAAGAGTTCGCGCAGAAAATGATCACGGACCACGAAGAGTTTGGCCGTAAGTTGAAACCGTTCGCAGCCCATGCTGACAAGATTCTGGAAACGAACCGACTGCTTCCGCAGACAACACAGATAACGCCTGCCACGCCACTTCCCGCGAAAGATCGGGACGAACCAGCACTGCGGGTTGAGGGAAAACAGGGCGGCCGGATTGAAGTGCATGCTTCTAAAGTCATTCAAGGCTCATCCTCAGAAGACTGGTTCCAGATGGAGCAGACAGCCGCTCAGAACTGTCAGAAGATGACTCGGGACTGCCTGTCCAAAATGGACCCAGCCCAGTTCGATCAGGCCTATCTTGGCAGCCAGATCGGAATGCACATTGGCCTGCTGGCCAGATTGCAGGCAGCCGATGGATATGTTTCCGGAGATCTGCAACAAGTTCTCAAAGATGCCCAGCACACTGTGCAGACGCATCGTTCCCAGGCGGAAGATCTGTACCGTGATTTGACGGTTCCGCAACACAAGACGGAATAACACGTCTGACCTGTGCGACTGCTGAGGTCGCAATCAAGGTGAAGAGAGAGACGATCAATGGGCAGATTTTCTGCCGAATCCCTCGGGAAGCACGGTTTTCACAGAAGAAGCCATCGGCCTTTTTCCGCGGAACCGAACTCCCTGAGGGATCGTTTTTTTCTCTTCTGTCTGAAAGCGGATTGGAGGTGAGCAATCACCTTTGCGTGAGCGGGCTCACGCAGTCATTCCGGCTGAGCGAAAATCACGCGACGCTCTTTCCGATCAATCCCGACGAGCCCGCCAGTTTGTGGGTCGTCGGCAATTCCCTGACCGGGAAACGGCGAGGGGACTGTCGCCTTGTGGAGCAGCGTGCGGCCTTCTTGTGGCAATTGCAGGCGATAGAGCACCGGTTTGTCGTGGCCGGTCATCAACAGTTCCTCTCCCCGCCAGACTCCGCCTGAAATACTGGCCTTCCCCAGATCGGAAATCACACTTTCAGGAAACGTCCAGACTCCCTGCTCGTTCCAGTCCGAATCGAACTGAACCAGCACGGTCTGATGATTCTCCGCCCCATATCGAGCAAAGACGCACCACCACGCGGACTCATGCCACAGAACCACGGTCAGACTGCCGTGAGGTGATTCTCCGAATGACTTGAAGTCGGTCAGCTTCATGGTCTGTAAGTCCAGGACTTTGATTTCACTCTTCTCGGGCTTGGCAGGAAAGTTGGAATGAGCCGCGTAGAGTTTTCCCTGCAGGATCAAGCCGCTGTTCAAATGATGTGCTGCGCCACTGCTGACCGCCAGCCGCTTGCCGGTGGACCGGTCGTAGCGGGCAATCACCCGGTTGTCGATGGCGTAGACAAACGATCCATCGGCCGCCGCGGCCTGTCGCGCTTCCGGAGCCGCCAGCCCACCCGCCTGGACCCACTGCCGTGGTTGTTCCTTTTCGCCTGCAGATCCTGAAATGCCACCCGTCGCAAAAACAACAACAGCCAGCCACAATCGAAGGGACATCATTTTCATGGGAACGGACTCACCAGAACAAATAGATCGTGAGAGGGAATCGTGAAACAGCGATTATGGCAGACGGGCCGCTGAATTTCGAACTGCCGGCCCAGTTCAGATTCCAGTTCAGATTCCCAGCTTCAACCATATTGACCACGCATCATCTCACAGATCGAAGCCTGCCGATGACGTGCTGTTCACAATGGAATCCGGGGCATCGCTGACACCCATGACCAGGCGGACATCCATGACCAGACAGAGCGTCTTCCACAAGACGTGATGTCGCTCTTCGAGCCAGCATGATGGCGATCATCGCTTGAGAGTGGGCTGAATCTCGCGTTCGCGGTGCGAGTTCCGCAGGTGCTGCTTCCGGAGTGCTTCCTTTTCTTCCGGACAATCACACGGTTCCTCTTCGACCAGCCCTTCCATCAGCACGACTTCAAAATCGCATCCTTCCAATTGTTTGAGAGTGCGCAGGTTTTCATCATTCCAGCGGGGATCGGGAGCACCGGAGATGAACCAGTCGCTGCCGTTGTCGGCCAGAATCATTCCATAGCGTTTGAGTGCCGTCAGGATCACCCGCACTTCGGGCGGGAAGGGGCTGATGTCGAAATTCTCCCGCAGCCGGACCCGCATTCCCATGGGAGGCAGCGAAATCTCCGAAAAGCGGCTGGCCCAGTGACTGGCGGGAGGCACATAGGCATTCCGGGTCCGCGAGACCGTGAACCGCAGGGCATGGCGGATCTCTCCCAGTTCGACCGCTTCGTCATAGCGCACCAGCCCGGGAAAAATTGGCAGTCCCGCAGCATCCGCACTGGTCCAGCCAGCAGGACGCTGGGCATTGGTGTTCAGGTCGAAAATGGCGCCCGATTCCGCCCGCCAGAGTTGACCATCCGCAATCGGGAAGGCACGAAACAGTTCGTACAGCTTCCAGTTGTCCCGGTCGACCACGATCACATGCCGGTCGCCGTCGTAGTTGGGGTCGCCTTCAACCGGGGCGGTCGGGGGAATGGGATAGGGCCCGGGATCACTCTGATCACCATAGGCGGTATATTTGATGTGAATCCGTTCCTGCTGACCGTCGACAACGACGTACGGAATCCCGATGGGGGCTCCATTCCAGGTGCCGGAGCCGAAATCGCCATAGATCGGTTTTTTACAACCGATGGTTGCAATCATGACATCGGAGAGCGGATCGACTTCCAGATGGTCAATCCGCTGATTCCAGGCATTATCCTCCGGGAACGGGCGTTTTCCCCCCAGTGCCGCCCCTTGCCCGAGGTGCACGACTCCGTTCTGTAAGGGAGCCGGCACGGGACGGGTCTGTTCACGATAGACCGGTTCTTCCGCGTTGAGCCACTCTGGATTCCGTTCGGCAGCTTGTACAACCCTTTTTTTTGTTCTTTCCCGCCGCTGATAGAGCGGAGTCGCTTCATCTGCGGGGACAAACGCGGTCTTGGCATCCAGATTGCTTCTGTCAAACGCCAGCACGCCGCCGATCACCAGGATCACGGCCCCACCGAGAATCAGCAAATCCGCGTGTTTTGTGAATCCCTGCATGATCCATTCCAGTTGGAAAGAGACAAAAGCCGCCCAGTGCTTTGCCCACTCTCAAGTTTTGGGGAGGTCTTCACGTCAAGTGCGACAACGGAGGACGTGTTGCGAGAACGCACGCCACCCCAACTCTGACAGGGCACCAGGCGGTGGAGCTGTGGCAGCCCGGCTGACGGCCCGGTCGATGGGTTGTCCGCGTCGTGCGGATCTTCCCGGATGGGAAAGGCGGACGAAGACAAACACGGTCGATCTGCTCCTGTTCTCAAGGACATACGTGAGAAAAGCTGCCCCGGCAACCGGAATCGCCCGATCCGAACAGTTTCACTGGTTCCTATTTCGGAAATTGTCGGTTGTTTCAAATGCACGAATCTCGATGAACTCTAGAAATGATCTCTCTTTAATTGGACTTTCCGGGTAAATTTCCATCAACGCGCATTCGCATCCCCCGACCGGGCAAAGGTCAACCGACAATGAATGCTTTCAAATCGACAACAGATGACATCAGGTCAGCGACGGGATTTCGTGGTGCTTCCCGTGCGTATGGCCGATGGACCGATTCGATCTTTGCCTCGGCCCCGCCTGTTGGTTCCGTTCCGCTGCCCCGTCCCCCCTGCCAGGCAAAATCGCCGACCACCGCGCGGATGTCGATGGTGGGAAGTGCTCTGATGCTGACACTGGGGGTCGTGATTTCTTTCGCGCCCTCGCCGTTGTCGGCTCAGCCTCCCGCCGTCTCCGCACTGCGGCCCAGTCCCGGAGCAGGACTCGCTGCAGGACGCCGGGCTCCCCTGGGGGCGGTTCCACCGGGTGCGATGCCGATCCGACCTCCGGTTCCCCCCGCTGGCATGGTCTCGCCGGTGGCCTCGGTCACGCCGGAAATTTCGACACATCAGCGACTGGTGCAAATCGCCTCCGGGCATCCGGTCTGCATTGTGGTGGGAGAAGGGCTGGCAAGCGAATTCGTCGGAACTGTGACCGAAGATGAAGGGCCGTTTCAGGACTTCGTCATGGGGGCACAGGTCCACGGTACCCAGAAAACCAAGGCACACACGGCGCTGGACTTCACTCCGAATCCGGACGTGGCCAGGATGCTGTTCGTTCTGAAAGGGATGACGGAAAACGATACGATCGCCCAGTTGCCACGTGCTGCGGTCCATTCAGCGGGAACCTTCGAATTCGAAATGACCAAGCAGATCGAATTCAACGGACGCAACCTGCGGACCTGGAGTCCGTCCGCCTTCATGAAGATTCATCAGCAGAATCTGGGAGCCTCCACGTCGGTCAGCAACATCCCGCTGCTGGGGCCGCTGGCCAATAACATCGTCCTGAATGTCGCGGATCAACGGAAGCCGGTCTCCGAGGGAATCGCCGCCCAGCGGGTCACGCAGCAGGTCGCTCCTCAGTTCAATTCGAATCTGGATCAGGTTCTGGCAAAGCTGAATGAGCAGTTGCAGGGAAGCTGGAGCAGCAAAATGGCGAGCGTCGGCATGACCCCCAGCCGAGTCTCCACGACCACCACGCATGACGCACTGTTGTGCGGACTGGACTTTCAGGCGGCGCTGGCTGAAGCAGCCGACTCCAGCGGACGCCAGAAGCTGTCGTCAAAGAGTCGGGTTCCCACGGTACTGGTCACCCGCCAGTTGATTCCCGGTCTGAGTCCGCGTTATGGAGCCGATCCAGATCTGGAAGCCCCCGCCCCGTATTCGCTGGACTCGAAAACGCTTCGTGACCGGGCCTGTCTGCTGGTGCATGCTTCACTGATCCAGCATCTGGTGGACCGGTTTCATCTGGCCGGACGGGAAATGACCGATACCCAATTGATGAGAGTGCTGGGGACCGTCCCCGCTGATGTGAAGGGGAACGACCCTCAACTCTATACCCTGATTCTGGACAAGGACACTCCGCTGTTCGCGATTATCGACGACGGCGAACTCTTCCTGGAAATCCGCGTCGCCATTCGTCCGGTCATCGGGCCGGAACTGCCGACCCAGGTGGTCCAGCTTTCCATCCGTCCGGAATTGACCGACGAACAGATCCGGATCAAGCCGGTCGTCCATTCTGTTCAACCCCTGCAGGTGGACGGCAAAGGTCAGGCCGCTTCTCCGCTGACGGCCATGATCAGGCAGATGCTGGATCAGCGTCTGAAGGAATTCACTTTCCAGCGAAGTTATCATCTCTCCCGTCAGGAAGGTCAGAGCAGCTTTCCGATCACCATTCAATCATTGACGCTGGTGGAAGGGTGGCTGTCCGCGACGATTGTTTCCACGGAAACACCGGCGCTCGTCCCAGCGGTGCAGGCGGCCCTTCCATAAGACCGAGTCCGTACCGGGATGCTCTGACCGGTCAGCAGGCGGATCAGGGGAGAATCCGTTCCCGTTCTTCCGGGAGTGGAAGCCGGCAGGATTCATGCTTTCCGAAGAACCGGTAACGGTTTCTGGCAAAGACGCGGTATCCCCCCTCGCGGATTGGCAGCGGGATCAGCCACAACAACGTCCCCAGCAGCCCCCAGATTCCTCCCAGTCCCCACAGAACCCGCACCACACCAGCCGACCGCCGGTAGGTCTCTTCTCCCACGGAAACCACCATGGAATTCAGGTTGGCGAGATCTTCCGGCGGCAGTCGTTCCCGGGCGGTCTCCCCCTGAAGCGGCGCAAAGACCAGTTTTCCATGCGGATCATGACGCATCAGAAAATTGACGGAAGCATTGCAGAACCCGCAAACGCCGTCGAAATAGACAATGATCGGGAATTTCGAAGATTTCATGGTTGCGGGATCTGAAGAAGTTGGGGAGAGGATGCCCATCAGGAGTTTCCTCCGTATACTGTGTCACGGCTGAGTTTCAGAGTCTGTCATTGCGAAACATCTTCCGCGGCACACGGCGAACAGCGTTGTTTGATCGGTTGAAACGCCCGCTGCACGAGCGCTGAAGAGAGCAATCTGCTCTTGTTCGAAAAGGATTGTTGAATTTCCACAGGAGAAACCGTTTCTCCAGAGAGCTATTCACCCGTCATTTCGCAGTCGTGCCCTGTCAGGGCTTGAATTTAGGGAACGTCAGAACATAAACGCCCATCGTTGCCGGGCTTGCGTTCTCTTCACCCCTGAATTTTAACATTGGCGAAGCAGTCGGTTCGATTTCTCCAGGAGTTTTGCCAGACATTCGCAGATTCCCGAGTCTCACGGGCAGGGAAGGAGTTTCCGTTCAAAACGCCTGTCGCCGGTGTCGCGGGCAGCCAGTTCGCTGTTCTTCTCCTCAAATTCCACTTGCAAGGGAGCAGAATCATTTTGCATGCGGGTTTTGAGGAGGGTACCGTATTTATAGGCGACTCTGCCTCCCTGCCTGCCGATGGTAACGGAAGCTTCCCACAAGGAACCGATTCTGTTTCGTGCAGGGTGGAATGGGCTGTTCGAACGGGTCTCTGGCTGATTTCCTGTCTCCGGTGCGACCCGTCCATCGCAGCTCAAGAGTCGGCTCGACAAACGCGAAGCGAGTGACAACGGAGCGGAATCGCAAGACACCGACCGCAAGTTGCGGTGCAGCACGACAGAACGATCAAAATTCTCTCAATGTGCGAGGATTTTTAGGGAAAACCTGAATTTCCCTGGTTGCGACCGGAACAAGCCGGCCGCGCCAGGGGTCGCCCGGAAAACGCGGTACACAGATGTCCGTTCCCTTCGAACAACCTGAAGACACGTCCCATGCCTCCACCGGGGCCTGGATTCTTTCGGTATCACTGGGAACGTCGCTGATCATGCACCTGTCCGCACTCGGTCTGCTGGCAGCGTTTATTCTTCCAGGGGCCAGCGGGACGTCTGCAATCGTCATGAACGGATCGCTGGTTGATACGGTTCTGGGCGAAGATGGCGGTTCTTTTGGAGACGGCATCGACATGCTGGACGGCACCAATCTATTCTCCGCAGCCGAGCCCGCAGACGCTCCTTCTCTCGAAGCACCGGGTTCGTTTCTGGAGACAGCCATGGTCTCGCAGGAAATGGTGCCGGATGCTCCGATGGAGCAGATCTCTCCTCTGGCGGCCCTGAACGATTTCTCTCCTGGCGCCTTGAGCGAAGTGATTTCCGGAGCGTCCGGCAAGGGGGGGAAAGTCGGGGCGAAAGGACGAGGCCGTGGAATTGGTAATGGCAACGGAACAGGCCAGGGGAGTGGAGAGGGAAATGGAACGGGGAGCGGACGCGGGAAGGGGGGATTCTTCGGACTCAAAGTCAAAGGCAAGAGCACCGTCTTTGTCGTCGATGCCTCGCGCAGCATGAATCTGCCACATCCCGGCCCCACGCGGACGCGATTCAACCGGGTCAAGCTCGAACTGATGCAAACCATCAGCTCGATGACCGAGAATGAAAAGTTCTTCATTATCTTCTTTGGCGATGATGCCTATCCCATGCCGGCGAACCGGATGATGGAAGCCGAAGCCCCCGTCCGGAAACGCTTCCTGCACTGGTCGAACTCGCAACAGGCTCTGGGACGGACCTTCCCGCAGTCGGCACTGTTATTGGCGCTGCAACTGGAACCGGATCAGGTCTATTTCCTGACGGACGGGGAATTCGATTACTCCGTGGTTCCCACCGTGACCGCCGCCAATACCGAAGGAGTCCCCATTCATGCCATCGGGTTCAGCGACAACCGAGGGGAGAATTTCCTGCTGGAGATCGCACGTCGCAACAAGGGAACCTATACTTTCATCTCGCCGGACGATTTTGACGACGAACCGGAAGACGCCAGCCAGTCCGCCTTGTCCATCATTGCACCCCTGGGCAAATGACGATTCCAGAACAGTTTCGCTGCTTTGTGGTCGAAACGACCAACACCGGGACCATTCACAGGTCCGTTCGGGAAATGCCCCGACAGGCGTTACCGCCCGGCGAAGTCCTGCTGCAGGTCCGCTATTCCTCGTTGAACTACAAAGATGCCCTGGCCGCTTCTGGAAATCCGGCAATCGCCAAAACACTGCCGCATGTGCCGGGAATCGACGCAGCGGGGATCGTGCTGGAAAGCAGCAATGATCGGTTTCACACGGGTGACGCCGTCATTGCGACCGGACATGAATTCGGTGTGGAACGCTGGGGAGGGTGGTCCGAACTGCTGACGGCTCCGGCTGACTGGCTGGTTCCGCTGCCAGCCGGATTGTCTCTCTTGGACTCAATGACGCTGGGAACCGCCGGATTTACCGCAGCACAATGCGTGGGGGCGCTCCTCCATCAGGGAATCACTCCCGAACGAGGTGAAATCGTGGTCACGGGAGCCACCGGGGGCGTGGGCAGCCTGGCGGTGATGTTGCTGCACCATCTGGGATTCCGGGTGGTTGCAGTGACAGGCAAGAAGGATCGGGAAGACTGGCTGAAGTCTCTGGGAGCCAGTGAAGTCGCGGGACGCGACCTGTTTACGGAGTCAAAGCCCCGCCCGCTGCTCTCCGGACGTT
>Ga0182739_1003155_pt1 | contig 14722 bp, 16 predicted proteins | sample eDN5th30CBELigBY_FD_128873 | JGI IMG/M metagenome (GOLD analysis project Ga0182739, IMG submission 128873) | Enriched backyard soil microbial communities from Emeryville, California, USA - eDNA 5th pass 30_C BE-Lig BY (version 2) (version 2) | ecosystem: Environmental > Terrestrial > Soil >... | reverse complement strand
TAGAATTAGATTAATCATACTTTTTCCCTCTCAACTTCTCCATATTATCCGTTCCTAATTCCTGATAAGTTCTGTATGCGAGCACTAACAAGAAAGATGTAACTCCAAAGCTAATAACAATGGCAGTTAATATTAATGCTTGGGGTAATGGATCAGTATACCTTTCTGCATGCTGTCCTAAGAGAGGGGCAGCACCTTTTTTTAATCCGCCCATCGTTAATAATAATAAATGAACCCCGTGGCTCAAGAGTCCTGTTCCAATAATAATTCGCAAAAGACTCTTAGAAAGAATTAAATACGTTGCACACATAAATAGAATGCCGATGATGAATGCCATTAAAAATTCCATTAGTCATCCTCTCCAATCGTTTGAATAATGGTCATTGTAACGCCAACTACTACTAAGAAAACACCCAAGTCAAATAATGCAGCAGTATGAAGAGACGTTTCTCCTAATAAAGGTAGGTGCACATGTTTATTAAAAAAATGGGTTAAAAATGGTTTGTTAGAAAGTACAGCAATCATTCCTGTTAAAAAGCTTATTAACAGTCCTATTGCGGTAACGTAAATAAAATTTACAGGGAAGATTTTCTTCACAAATTTTAAATCGTAAGCAATTAGCAATAGAACAATTGCTCCACTTGCCATTAACCCACCAATAAATCCTCCTCCTGGTGTATAATGACCAGCAAAAAAGAGATCAACAGAGTATAGGAGTATCAAAAAAACAATGACTTTAGTAATCGTTTGTAAAACTAAATTATTTATTTTCATTTTTCTTTCCGCCCATTCTCAAGGTTATCATCGAATATATACCAATAGCAGCAATTGCTAGTACCGCAATTTCAAAGAGAGTATCAAATCCTCTGAAATCAACTAAGATAACATTGACCATATTTTCTCCTGCCGCTTTAATATATGTATTATCCACATAATATGGAGAAATGGAATCGAACAATTTTGTGCTATAAGAGGCAATGGCAATAAGCATCACAACCAGCCCTACTAGCACAGAAATTACTGCATTCGATAATTTAAAGGGAATACTTTCTTTTTTCCTAGCGTTTTTAGGTAAATGATAAAAACATAGTAAAAATAAAGCGACAGAAACTGTTTCAATGACCAATTGAGTTAACGCAAGGTCAGGTGCTCGAAATACTACATAGAATAAAGAAACGGTATAACCAACTGCACCTAAAAGAATAATAGAGGTCAAACGTGATTTAGAGAATAATATCGCTATAGTCGAAATCACAAGAACAAGCGATAGAACAGCTTCATATCCTCCAATTGGTGCTAGTAGGGAAGTATCTATTTTAAATCCATCCTTTGTAAATAAAGTATAAGAAAGGATTAGAGTAAAGAAAGAAAAGATATAAATCAAATAGGTACGAAGGGAGCCAGTCATATATTTATTCGTCAGCTTGTTAAAAACATCTTCTGTTTCTCTGAATAGCCAATCATATATTCGATTCCAAACAACAGGAATAGCTTGATAAATAACAGACCATTTTGTTACTGAGAAATAAAGGATTGTTCCAAAAACGATAACGCCAATTGTCATAAATAATTCTGGTTGGAATCCATGCCAATGATAGATATGCAAATCATAAACGCCTCCACCATAAATAGATGTAATGGCAGGGGATAGAATAGTATTAGATAATACCCCGGGAAATAACCCGAAAATCACAACAAGAGATACTAATATAATTGGTGAAATTAACATTCCCATTGGTGCTTCATGTGGCTTAGTAGATAATTTTTCTGGTTGATATTTTCCGGTAAAAGTCTTAAATACAAGAATCATACTATATACGAATGTGAAGATACTGCCAACCCAAGCGATGATAGGTAATAGAATTCCCCAAGTGCTTAAGTTAAACAGATTGAATTCTCGGATATTCAACATGCTCGCAAAGAACATTTCCTTACTAAGGAATCCGTTCAATGGTGGGATACCAGCCATTGATAGCGAACCAATCAATGCAATAGCAAATGTGATCGGCATAATTTTCATAAGGCCGCCCAAACGACGAATATCTCTTGTACCTGTTTCGTGGTCAACAATCCCAGCCATCATAAATAAACTACCTTTAAAGGTTGCATGGTTGACAAGATGAAAGACTGCCGCAGCTGTTGCGATATAATAAATACTTTCATTGTCATAATGAACACCTGCAGCACCAATCCCTAGTAAAGACATAATCATTCCGAGCTGACTGATTGTTGAGTATGCAAGAAGTCCTTTTAGGTCTACTTGTTTTACGGCAAGAAATGATCCGTACAATAAAGTAATAATCCCGACAATGGATACAATCCAAAGCCAATAACCAGACACAGCAAATATAGGACTTAAACGGGCAATAAGATAAATTCCCGCCTTAACCATCGTAGCTGAATGCAAATAGCTGCTGACTGGAGTTGGAGCTTCCATCGCATCCGGCAACCAAATATGGAATGGGAATTGAGCAGATTTTGTAAATGCTCCTAGTAAGATACAAATCATCCCTAACATAAATAAAGGATGAGAGATAATAGATTTTTGTTGAACAGAAGTAATAATTTCTGAAATATTGAATGACCCTGTCATTAAATATAGGAGTACTATTCCAGCTAATAAGGAAAGACCACCAAATACAGTAATAACCATCGATTTCATTGCTCCATATCGAGAGTTACTTCGGTTATTCCAAAAACCTATTAAAAGAAACGAAGAGATACTTGTAATTTCCCAAAACATATATAAAACAATCAAATTATCGCATAATACGACTCCAAGCATAGCTCCCATGAAAAAGAGAAGATACACGTAGAATTGATTAAGCTTTTCTTTATCTTTATCTAAGTAATAGATGGAATATAAAATAACAAGTGAACCGATTCCAGCTATTAATAACGCGAAAAGCATCCCAAGACCGTCTAATTTTACTGCGAAATCAATTCCTAATGATGGGATCCAAGGGATTGATGCTATTTTTGCCTGTAAACTGGAGGTTGTCCCAATATTACTGCAAAAATAAACAAATAGTAGAATTGGAAGTGGAAGTACGAACCATCCTGTATGTACCCTTTTCAAAAGTTTGTATGTGATAGGAATCAATAGGGTGTATATAAAAGGCGCAAGTACAGCCCAATGAAGAATAGACAAATTAAACCCTCCTTAATTATTCTGAAAAAGTCGCTTGATAATGAATGAACATGTTAAAGTATAACGCAAAAAAAATGACTGTGCACAGAGGAAACATGAAATATATTGGGCGATAAACTTTGCTATTAAATAGGAAGAAACCGGTCAAAAAACGGGAAAATTTTTTTTGCTTTTTGGTGTAAAATAACCACCTTTTTGCTCAAACTAATGATGAGGTGGTTATAAACATGCATATGAAAGCAAAGATATGGATGTCTATTTGTATATTTACTCTTTGTCTTTTAGTAGGAATCTTCTTGAATGACTTGCAAAAAAGGGAGTTTTATTCATTAACGGAGCTCCTACTAATAGAAGAAGACGACTCTCTTATTCTCGAAGAAACAATGATTCCTTTTGAGCCAAGAGAATATATCCGGAAAATGGCAGTTGAATAATGGTTTGAAAAAGAGGGACAGCCTTACATAAGGATTTGTCTCTTTTTTATGTTTTACCGGTGAGATAAAAATATGTGCAGGAAGAGAAATGTTTTTGCTTAACTATGTGATAAAAACAAAGCTTTTTTCTCTCCAAAAAACACAGTGAAAAAATACAGAAAATTAAAAAGGTTAAGTGATATTCTGTTATAATATAGATAGATAAATAAGGGAAACCAGCTTGTGTGAAGAAACATAGTTTGGAATTATTTTTGAAAAGAAAGAACAAATTGAACACGCGATCATGTGAAATATTGATGAAAAAGAAGGTGAAAGAATGGAAAAGCAACATTTATTTATTGACTTTGAATTCACCATGCCGGAGAAAAGTAGTAAGTTTAAGGGGTTTTATCCAGAAATTATTGAAGTAGGTATTGTCGCTGTTGTAGGTGATTCAATAAGGGAACAGTTTTCTTCTTACGTTGTACCCCGTAAGTTTTCAACACTTTCAAGGAGATGCAAATCTTTTCTACATATTTCACAAGAACAAGTCAATAACGGGATATCTTTGTATGATTTAATGAAAAAGCTTGAAACAATTTGCGGAGGATACCAAAATATCATTGTTACATGGGGAAACATGGATATGAAAGTGCTTAAGGACAATTGTCAAAAGGCACAGCTTCCCTTTATCGTGTCATGTAAAGAAGTGGATTTATCGATGGAATATAAGCGTTTTTTTGGTGATAAAAACCAAACTGGTTTATGGAAAGCGGTTAGGGAGTACGGAAGAGAAGGAACTGGAAAACATCACCGGGCACTAGATGATGCTTTAACCACCTATCACATTTTTAGACTAGTTGAACAAGACAAGAAATATATGGGCAAATCAAATCAACCAACTATTGGAGATTTAATTGATATGTCCAAATTACTGAATAAGTTTGCCTAAAAAGACGAAGAGGTCAATCTTCGTCTTTTCTGTTTAGGCTATTTTCGTAAAGTTTGTTGCTATTACCCGCAGCCGGAATACACTTCGCTTTCCATTGGGCTCGCGCTTCGCCTCCGGGGTCGTAGAATGTCTCGCTAATCCCACAGCAGTCTACGTGTATTCCGACTGCTCTATTTTCCAACTAATTCTTTTCTCCTGTTGAAAAAACAACAATCTTTTAGAAAATAGCCTTTGTTCACATGCATTTTAAGGTAGCTTATAGTATTCCGTATTTAGTATGTCTAAATTTTTCATACTTTGAATAGCGAATGCAGACTCGTCTGCTTGGAGTTCTTGGCGCATTTTTTCTAAGGCAACTTGTAATGATTCATTATAAGAAGGGATTGAATCCTCTTTATACAGTTTGACCATTTTCTTTGGAGCATTCATCTGTTCCCGATAAGAAAGAGCTTTTCTTTCATGGAATATTTCAACCATTGCTTCTTTCGGCTGATGCAAATCACCTTGCATCGGATGCTTTAAGACTGCAAGAACTCGTACTAAATAACTCTGAGGACGGATTTCCGTAATTTCTCCGATGTATTTTCCTGTTTTATAAAAGGCGGTTACGATAGAACCGATAGATAGTTCTGACAATCAAATCCCTCCAAGTATTATTTCCTTTTATAGTATCACAAATAGACTGTATATGATAAACGAGAAGAGCTGTATAATAATGAAGGCTTTTTCAAATAATAATACCAAACCGTCCATGGAGGAAAAAAGATGAAAAAACTGAGTTTATTGGCATTTATAACCCTTTTCCTAACCGGCTGTGCGGAAGGTGAAGTGACGAAATTAGAGGTAGAAATGTTTAATGATGTTGGAGACTCTTTAGGAACAATTGAGCTACAAGAACAGTCTAAGGGAGTAAAATTATCTTTAAATTTAAAAGGTTTAACTCCAGGGATCCATGGTATTCATATACACGAGACGAATAAATGTGATGCTCCTGATTTCCAATCTGCAGGTAATCACTTCAATCCAGATAATAAAGAACATGGTTTACTTCACCCAGAAGGTGCCCATGCTGGTGATTTGCCCAATATCCTAGTAAAGGAAGATGGAACAGTAAAAGCTGAGCTAATGGCACCACAGGTAACTCTTAGAGATGGAAAAACATCATTGTTTACAAAGGATGGGACGTCTATTGTTATTACTGAACAACAAGATGATGGAATGACTCAACCAGCAGGCGATTCTGGGGAAAGAATTGCGTGTGGAGCAATTAAGAAGAAATAGTTCTTGGTGAAGAAAAAAGACAGGCGACTCTTGAGTCTCCCGTCTTTTCTTTGTTTTTTTCTGGAAAAATGTTTTCGATAGCGGCAATTACTACTCATGCTACGAGTTACTTGCATCAAACTTTATAAAAATAGTTTTTAAAATATTTTCTATGTCATTACTGAAATGTTTGAACAAGAATAAAGAGGTTTAATGCGACAATTAAAATAGCCATTATCCATGAAATAACCGTAATCCATTTCGTGTTAACTAGATTTCCCATGATACGTTTTGAACTGGTAAACATTATTAGTGGAATAAGAGCAAAACCAATTCCAAACGATAAGATTACTTGACTTGCAACAAGTGCAGTCGTTGGATTAATTCCGAGTGCTATGATAGCAATTGGCGGTACCATTGTAATAAATCTTCTAACATATAATGGAATACGAAAATGGATAAACCCTTGCATAATTACATCACCGGACATTGTACCAACAGATGAGCTAGATAATCCGGCTATTAATAATCCCAATCCAAATAGAATGGCTGAAAGGGGGCTAACTAATTGTCCGAAATAGTTAAAAGCTACATCTAAATCTTCCACAAATAATCCATTCTTATGAAATAATGCACTAGAAACGATCAACATCGCTCCGTTAATAAAACCTGCAATCAACATGGCAATGAGAATATCGATAAATTCAAAGCGGAAAATTTGCTTTTTCTCTTTATCTGTTTCCCCAACAATTCTTTTTTGTGTTAATGCAGAATGTAAGTAAATAGCATGGGGCATAACAGTTGCGCCAAGGATTCCTGCTGCTAAAATAACACTATCCATTCCATCAAATTGAGGGGTAAATAATCCGTGAAGTAAAGATGGAACATCCGGCTTCGCAAAGAACATTTGTACGATAAATGAAAGGACAACAATGAATAACATGCCGGTAATTCCCGCTTCTAGGGATCGATAGCCTCGTCTTTGTAATTCAAGAATAGCAAAAGACCCGACAGCTGCAATTAGACTAGCCTCCAATAGAGGAATGCCAAAAAGGAGGTAGATACCAAGTGCAGCCCCAATAAATTCTGCTAAATCTGTTGCCATAATAACAAGTTCGCCTTGTATCCACAAACCGATAGAAACTGGTTTTGGAAATTCTTCTCTAGCTACTTCAGCTAAGTTTTTGCCTGTAGCAATTCCTAATTTTGCTGATAATGATTGAATGACTAATGCCATAATATTGGAAAATAGAATTACCCATAATAATAAATAGCCGTATTTTGATCCAGCAGCAATATTCGTTGCGAAATTTCCTGGATCAATGTATGCAATCGCTGCAATGAATGCTGGACCTAAAAAGGGAAGGATTCTTTTTAGACCTTTAACTTCCCCATTTAAAATACTTTTTGCTGATCTAGAAGGGGTACCTTCTATTGATTGGTTTCTTCCCATTTTTCTCACCTGATTTTACTTTGGTTTAAAAAGTTTCTCTAATGCAACTTTTATATAAAAGATATTCCTAAATTAGAAAATTGTCAATCTATTTGTGTTAAATAATTTATGAGAAATTTTGTGAATTTATCCTATTCTTAACGGGCAGGAAGATTCCTCCCTCAAGCTGTAGAAAATAGAGGAGGCTAGGCTTAGACGTTGAAACTCGCCCATAAGGGAAACTAATCATCAGATAGGGATAAGGAAAACCTCCCAATGATGGAAGTTTTCTTTAAATAGAGAATAATATGGGAAGATTTTTTTGTAGGAGGAGAGGAAGAAGGATGAAAAAATAAAATAAAAAACCTAGCTGAGTTTCAGCTAGGTTTATAGGCTATTATTGTACTTCTTGTTCACCAGTTACTTCTCCATCAATTACAGCAGATGCTTTGAATTCATCGCTCTTGTAGTATACATTACCATCAACTTTTGCAGTTGCGTCTACAGTAAATCCGTTAGCTTCTACATAAACATCACCAACAAATGTACCACCTTGAATTTTGAAGTTTTCACTTTGTACTGTCATTTTAGGAGCAGTTAAAGTGAAAGAATCAATGATGTTATGATCTTCATCTTGTGTATAAAGACCAAGTTTACGATAAAGTGGATTTGCAGCATCACCTTTATCGTGGAATTCACCTGCAACTACGATATCACTGTCAACTGTTAAATCTTGAAGTGTTGCAACAATCCAAGTACCGTTTTCACTTAATCCATTAACTAATGCATCTGCTTCGTTAACGATAGAAGCAGTTGTTACTACATCAGCTTTATCCTCAGCTTTATTATCTTCTTTTTTTGGTTCTGTGTCTGTATTTCCGCAAGCAGTTAAAAGCGCTCCTGCTAAGATTGAAGCAAGTAAAACTTTTGGTGTAATTTTCATCATTTGTTCCCCCTATAATTGTTCTTTTTTATTGTCTGTGAATGGATTCACAATACAACATTATATTAACACACACATTGCAGTTGTAGAGAGGGGAGGTGTGTCCAATTTGTGAAAGAAATAAGGTAAAAATGTGACTTTATTTTAATAATCAGAAAATAAAAATAATTTAAAATAAGAAAAAAGCAAGCTAGGCTGAGATAGAGTTTCTCAGTCTAGCTTGCTTTACTACGTTAGAGCAAATATTTGTTTACTTCATCCACTCTGGTTTCCCAAAGCCTTCAAATTCTTCATCAATTACTTTTTCAAACTCTGCTGATTCAACAGCTGCTTTAATGTCTTTAGCAAATGGAGTATCTAAATCTTTTGTATTAACAACAACACGGTTACGATATTGGTCCAGCATATTTTCTAATTGAAGGGAATCTAATAAATTCATTTTAGCTGCTAGTGCGAAGTTCCCTGGAACAGCAGATAAATCTACACTGTCTACAGCACGTGGTAATTGTGCTGCTTCAATTGGTTCGAATTTTAAGTTTTTAATATTTTTCGTTACATCTTTATCAGAGACAGTAAGTGGATCGGCAGCTGAATCAATTTCAATTAAACCTGCTTCTTCTAAAATTAAGAAGGCACGAGCTGCATTAGTTGGATCATTAGGGATAGCAATTGTCGCACCATCTGTAATGGCTTCTAAACTGTCAAATTTATTTGAATAAATGCCCATTGGAGCAGTTGGAACAGAAATTAGTTCGGATAACTCTAAATTATTTTGTGCAGCAAAAGATTCCATATAAATTTTGTGTTGGAATAGGTTCGCATCAATACTTCCTTCAGCTAATGCATTATTTGGTTGCACATAGTCAGTAAACTCTGTAACTTCTACTTTATAGCCTTTATCTTCAAGAATAGGTTTAATTGCTTTTTTTACCATGTCTGCATAAGGGCCAGAAGTTGCCCCTATATTAATCTCTTTTTTCTCTCCTGCATCCGCATTGTCTTTCTCTTGTCCACAAGCGCTAAGTACACTAAATGATAGTAGTAAAAGAATTCCGATAAATATTTTTTTCATTGTTTTTCCTCCTAAAGTATTATTTCGATTTAACGTTTATCCAATGTTTTTGATATTTTGTCTCCGAAAAATTGAATGATTTGAACTAAACAGATAAGAACAACTACGGTTGTAATCATTACAGTATTATCATAACGATAATAGCCATATTGAATCGCAAGATCGCCAACACCGCCGCCGCCGACTATTCCGGCCATGGCAGAATAGGCTATTAAATTGATTATCGTAATAGTAATCCCTTGAATGATTCCTGGTCTCGCTTCTGGAATTAATACTTGCCAAATAATCATCAAGGGGGAAGCTCCGATAGCGACTGAAGCTTCAATAACCCCTTTATCAATTTCTCGAAGAGCTTGTTCCACTATTCTCGCAAAAAAAGGAATGGCAGCGACTGATAGAGAAACGGAAGCCGCAGTTGGACCGATTGTTGTGTTTGTAATCCATTTTGCTAAAGGTAAAAGAGCTATTAATAAGATAATAAAAGGGATCGAGCGAACCATATTCACAGCAAAGCCAACAATGTTTTTAATAAATGGGTTTTCTAGAAATAACCCTTTATCGGTAACAAATAAAAGTATTCCTAACGGTAAACCCACAATAATGGCCACAACAATAGAGATGCCTACCATATATAAAGTTTCAAAAAAAGCAGAATTTAAATCAGGAAGTAATTCTATAATATAATTCCAATCAATGCTAAGAGGCATGATGGATCACCTCCACGTTTTTGGTGCGATCTTTAATATACTGAATCGCTTTTGTAATCTCATCGTCCTCACCTGTTAATTCCATGATGAAAATACCAAGTGGATTGTTTTGGATATATTCAATCTTGCCATGTAGAATATTTCCTTTCACTTTGTAGTGCTGAAAGGCATCAGAGATAATTCCTTCTTCTGCAATTGGTCCCTGAAAGGTAACCTTAATAATTTTTCCTTTTCTTTCCTCTAATAAGTGGTTTGGTAATTCAAACTGAAGAATGCTGTTCACAAAGTTTTTAGTAAGCTCCTGCTTCGGATTAGCAAACATATCATAAACTGACCCTTCTTCAATGACCTTTCCTGCTTCCATTACAGCCATTCGATCGCAAATATCTTTTACGACTTCCATCTCATGGGTGATGAGAACGATAGTTAAACCAAGTTCTTTATTAATTCTTTTTAATAATGCAAGAATAGACTTTGTGGTTGTTGGATCAAGTGCTGAAGTTGCTTCATCACAAAGCAGTACTGCTGGATTATTAGCAAGTGCCCTAGCAATTCCAACCCTTTGTTTTTGTCCACCGCTTAATTGTGCTGGAAAGACATCTTTTTTATCTGCTAACCCTACCATCTCGAGCAATTCTATTACCCGTTCATGAGTTTTCTTCGCTGGAAGATTTGCTGCTTTTAAAGCAAAAGCGATATTTTCATAAACTGTTTTACTACTTACAAGATAAAAATGTTGAAAAATCATTCCTATTTTTAACCGGGCAGCTCTTAATTGCTTTTGATTTAATTTTGTTAAGGAAATATTATCGATGATAACTTCGCCGCTTGTAGGCTTTTCCAATAAATTGAGACATCGAAGAAGAGAGCTTTTTCCTGCACCACTGTAGCCTACAATTCCGAATATTTCTCCTTTTTTAATGGATAAAGAAACATGGTCAACGCCTACGACTTGGTCTTTTTTCGTTTTATATACTTTTACTAAATCGTTTATTTGTATCATTAGAAATTACTATCCTCCTTTGCATAACTATATACTTGTTTAATGCCGTCTTTAAAAGATCGTTTTCTTTAAGTAGATTTATGAAATATTTTTTAAAAATATCTGGAAAATAAAAAAACTTCTTTCATTTGAAAGAAGTATCGTATACATATACCGATCTTATCTTTCAGAATAAGTCATTCTGCAGGAGTTAGCACCTTCCTTTAGGAAAGGAGGTTGCTGGATGTCATCGGGCCTGTTCCCTCAATCTCTCTTGATAAGTAAATATGAAATTTTCACTAAATGAATAATAAAGCTAAAATACTGAATTGTCAATATAAATTTACAATTTAAAACGGTCTGATTCTATCCGATAATCCCTTCTTTTCGCTTATGTTCTTTAAAGGGATATATGATAGAATGTTCTTTAGCAAACAGGAACAAAGGGTGGCAACGAATGAATAGTCAAGAAATGAATTTAGAATTTATCCGTTTATTAAATGAATGGGATCCTTTTTCAATAGGTGAGGGGAATTATGAAACAGAGATTGCGGACAGTCTTCAAGCTTTATATGATTTGGATTCGGAAGAAGAACTAGCGAATGCTATCCAAGCTATTTATGAATTTTCTTTCGAAGAAGTCATTCCATTAGAAAATTGCTTAGCAATCTCAAATAAACTAATGTATGTAAAACGAAGTAGTTCTTGTTCTTTTTAAAGGGAAAACTGAATTTCTGTGCATTTATCCAACTCTTAACGGGCAGTAAGTCTCCGAGCTCAAGCTGCGGAAAAGCGAGGAAGTCAGATGGTGAAACTCGCCCGTAAAGGTCCCTATCATAAGTGGTGGGGGCGGAAAAAAAACGTTACAGATGTAAGTTTATATAAAAGATTAGTCTAAATGTTCATTCCTGTTGGGGGTTCCCTTTTTAATTCATTATGGCGGAAAAAATCATTTAAATAACAGAATCAAAAAATGAAATTAGTACGATAAATTTAGCGATAATTTGGTATAATGAGAATATTTCAAGCGAGCAGGAGGATAAACATGAGATTAACAGATAAGGAAATTGAAATTGCGGAAATTCTAGAAAAAGATGCGAGGATTTCTGACGAAGATATAGCAAAAATGATTGGAGAAAATATAGAGAAGACGAAAGAAATGATCACGAAACTAGAAGAAATTAATGTGGTTGTTCGCTATACATCGATTGTAGATTGGTCAAAAGTAGAAGGTCATGAAGGAGTAACGGCAATGATTGATGTCAAAGTGACTCCGAAAAGAGGAGTTGGCTTCGATGAGGTTGCGCAAAGAATTTATCGTTTTAAAGAAGTTAAGTCATTATATTTAATGTCTGGTGCATATGATTTATCTGTCATTATTGAAGGGAAATCGATGAATGAAGTAGCTAGATTTGTTTCCGAAAAGCTTTCAACGCTGGATTCGGTTATCTCCACTACTACTCATTTTATTTTAAAACAATATAAGCATGATGGAACGATTTTTGAACCATCCGATGATGATAAAAGAATAGTGGTGTCCCCATAATGAAGCAAACCAAAAGTTATGTCGCACAAAAAGTAGAGGAAATGAAGCCATCTGGAATCCGCAGATTTTTTGATTTAGCTTCTGGGATGGAAGGCGTAATTTCTCTTGGGGTAGGAGAACCAGACTTTGTAACTTCCTGGTCTACAAGAGAGGCGGCTATTTTATCGTTAGAACAAGGATATACCTCTTATACAGCAAATCCTGGACTACTAGAGCTTCGCGAGGAAATCAGTCATTATATGCAAAAAAGATTTTTTGTTTCATATAACCCTGCATCCGAAATAATCGTTACGGTTGGAGCTAGCCAGGCAATTGATATTGCTTTACGAGCTATTCTTAATCAAGGAGAAGAAGTAATTGTTGTAGAACCGTGTTTTGTTTCCTATGCACCGTTAGTGACGCTTGCTGGCGGGGTTCCAATTACGGTTCAAAGCTTAAAAGAAAATGATTTTAAAATCAAACCATTTCAGCTAGAAGAAGTTATAACGGACCGCACAAAAGCAATCATGCTTTGTTCACCTAATAATCCAACTGGAACAACACTTTCCAAAGAAGAGCTTGCAGCAATCGTGGCAGTTGCAGAAAAACATGATTTACTTATTCTATCCGATGAAATTTATGCAGAGCTTTGCTATGATGAAGAATATACAAGTACAGCGGCGATAGAGGGAGCATGGAAGCGGACGATTCTTCTTTCGGGTTTTTCTAAAGGTTTTGCTATGACAGGCTGGAGACTAGGTTTTGTATGCGGTCCAGAAGAATTAATCCAAGCGATGTTAAAGATTCATCAATACAGTTTAATGTGTGCCCCAACAATGGCACAATATGCTGGACTTGAGGCATTAAGAAGTGGTCAAAACGATGTAGAAGAAATGAAGAAAAGTTATAGACGAAGAAGGAATTTTATTGTTCAGTCATTAAATGACATGGGGTTAACTTGTCATATACCTGGCGGAGCCTTTTATGCCTTTCCTAATATAACCGCAACAAAAATGAACGCTGAGACGTTTGCTGAAAAGCTTTTGATGGAAGAGAAAGTAGCGGTTGTACCTGGAAGTGTATTTGGAGAAAGTGGAGAAGGGCATGTTCGTTGTTCTTATGCAACTTCTTTGCAACAATTACAAGAGGCAATGAAACGGATGAAACGCTTTGTTGATAAATATGCGTAATAGGTAAAAAAGAGGTGTTTATATAAGTGGAACAACTCATTGATTGGCGTAAAGTTGTTGTTCTTCCTTTATAACATCTCTTTTTATTGTGTTAATTTTCTTCCTTTAAAGACATAGTTTATGCAATCGATAAACGGGAATCATAAATACAATAAATAAATCCTTTTGTAAATATGCCGATATTGTGATATAATCTTATAATGCGTATAAAAGGAAAAATTAATATAAACAATTAGGAGTGTTCTCATGTCAGATAAAATCGAAGTTGGAAGTGTTATTAAAGGAAAGGTTACAGGTATTCAACCTTACGGAGCGTTTGTTTCTTTGGATGAAAATACACAAGGTTTAGTTCATATCTCTGAAGTAACACATGGTTATGTAAAAGATATTAACGAATTTTTAAAAGTTGGAGATGAAGTGAACGTTAAAGTTCTTTCAATTGACGAAAACGCAGGAAAAATTGGTCTTTCTATCCGTGCAACAGAAGAAGCACCTGCACAACCGGAAGCTGCTAAAGCAAAAAAACCTCGTCCTAAGCGTCAAACAGCTACTGTAGTTGAAACAGAAAACGTACAAGGTTTTAATACGTTAAAAGATAAATTACAAGAGTGGATTGATCAATCCGACCGTAACGATTTAATTAAAAAATAATTAATATTTATAAAAAGGCTGTCCATTATGGCTTTAAACTTCATTTGTATTAATCAGATGAAGTTTGCGCTTATGGGCAGCTTTTTTTGATGAGAAATTTGCTTTTTTCATAAAACCTTTAAATGGAACTAGGTCATCGAATAAAATAACGAATTATTAGAAAATATCGATAAGAAAATCTATCCTTCCACTGAAAAATCGGCTAAAGTTAATCTATAGAAGTTTCATTTTATCCCACTCTTAACAGACAGTAAGACTTCCCCCTCAAGCTTAGGAGAACACGAGGAAGATAGATGGGAAATTAGCTGTCCGTTAAGGTCCGATTGGTTCAACTAACCTTCAGTGGGGGAGGAAGGAAAACCCCCCACTGATGGAAGTTTCACTTTATACAACGAAATGGAAGGATGATTGGATGGTACAAGAAGTCAATAAATCAATCTCGTT
>Ga0182739_1003153_pt1 | contig 14735 bp, 13 predicted proteins | sample eDN5th30CBELigBY_FD_128873 | JGI IMG/M metagenome (GOLD analysis project Ga0182739, IMG submission 128873) | Enriched backyard soil microbial communities from Emeryville, California, USA - eDNA 5th pass 30_C BE-Lig BY (version 2) (version 2) | ecosystem: Environmental > Terrestrial > Soil >... | reverse complement strand
CGCTGGGCGAATGGCGGGACCAGTGGGAATCGCCCGGCCAGCTGCCGCTGCAGGTTTCGATCGACATCGTCGACGCCGACGGCCGCAGCTGGCCGTCACTGGTGGTGGCGCTGCCGCAGGCCGGCGCGGGCAGCGGAGGACTGTTCCAGTGAGGCGCCAGCGGGGCATCGCATTGTTGCTGGTGACGTGGCTGACGATGCTGCTGGCCGCGGTGGTGGGCGCGTTCGCGCTGACCGCGCAGATGGAGAAGCTGCAGGGCCGCACGCTCAGCCGCGGCGTGGTCGCCGAGCAGGCCGCGCGCGCGGGCGTGGAGTACGCGCTGACCCGGCTGGCCGAATCGGATCCGAAACAGCGCTGGCAACCCGATGGCCGGCCCTATGACTGGGCGTTCGGCGGCGCGCACGTGCGGATCGAGGTGGTCGACGAATCCGGCAAGGTCGACCTCAACGCGGCGGATGTCGACCTGCTGGGGCGATTGTTCACGGTGGTCGGCGTCAACCAGGCCGACGCGGGCGCGATCGCCGCGGCGATCGCCGACTGGCGCGACAGCGACGACCTCACCCAGCCGCAGGGCGGCGCCGAGGACCCGGCCTACGCCAGCGCCGGGTTGCCGTGGGGTGCCAAGGATGCGCCGTTCGACACCGTGGCCGAAGTCGAGCAGGTGCTTGGGATGACCCCGGAAATCTACCCGAAGGTGGCGCCGTTGCTGACCGTCTACAGCGGCCAGGGGCGTCCGGATCCGCAGTTCGCCGCGGCGCCGGTGCTGCAGGCGATGGGCGAGGATCCGGTTCCGATCCTTGCCAGGCGCAATGCCCGCGCACCATCGCCGGAAGATGCGTTCTTGGGCGGCGGCAGCGGCACGTATAGTATCGACAGCCGCGCGCGGCTCCCGAATGGCCGTCAGGCAATCTTGAGGGTCGTCGTGCGCGCGGGGATCGGAACCGTACCCGGTTCGACATACACCGCTTTGCGATGGGAACAGGGAGCCACGGCACCACGATGACGGCGGCAGTCGACAACCAGTCTGCGACCCTTTCGCTCCGGCAGCGCCTCGGGCGGGCGGGCGGCCGCCTGCGCCCGGGCCTCGGCGGATTCTGGACCTGGTGGACCCAGGCGCTCGCCAGCTGGTTGCCGCCGCGCTTGCGCACGCTGCTCGGGCTCGCCCACGAGCGCGTGCTGCTGCAACTGGCCGGCAGCGAGCTGCGGCTGGCGCTGGAGCGCGGCGACGGCGTGCAGGACATCGCGGCATTGCCGTGGACCGAACACGAAGCCGCGCAGGGCGACGAACTGCTTGCCTCGCTGCTGGCGCCGCGCGTGGCCGACATGCCGCGCTGGCTGCTGCTGCCCGCCGGTGCCGGGCTGCGCCGCCGGCTGGCGTTTCCCGCCGCCGCCGCCGAACGCCTGCGCGACGTGGTCGCGTTCGAGATCGACCGGCAGACGCCGTTCGCCGCCGCCGACGTGCATTTCGATGCGCGCGTGGTGTCGCGCAGCGGCGACCAGATCGAAGCCGAACTCGTCGCCGTGCCGCGGGCTACGCTCGACGCCGCGCTGGCATCGCTGGGCAGCCTGGACGGCACCATCGCCGGCGTCGACATGGCCGGCGACGACGGCAGGCCGCTGAACATCAACCTGCTGGCCAGCGCCCGCCGACACCGTCGCGCTGACCCGTGGCGCGTGTGGAACTGGGCGTTCGCCGCGCTGGCGGTGGCCGCCGTCGCAATGGCGATGTGGCAGGTGCTCGCCAACCGCCGCGCCGTGGCCGACGCCCTTGCCGATCAGGCAGACGCGCGCGCGCGGCAGGCGCGCCAGGTGGCCACCGAAAAGCGCCAGCTGGTCGACCTGGTCGAAGGCATGGCGTTCCTGCAGCGCACCCGCGCGGCGCGGCCGACGACGGTGGAGGTGCTCGACGAACTCGGCCGCCGGCTGCCCGATTCGACGTATCTCGAGAAGCTCTCGATCGAGGGCGACCAGATCCTGCTGATCGGCCAGAGCAGCCAGGCCTCGGCGCTGGTCGGGCAGCTGGAAACCTCGAAGTTGTGGCGCTCGCCGGCGCTGACCGGCGCGCTGCAGCCCGACCCGCGCACCCACCGCGACCGCTTCACCATGACCGCGCAGCTCGCCATCGAGCCCGCGCCTGCCACTGACGAAGGCAAGGCCGATGCCCGCCGCCAACCCTGACCGCGACCGCTGGCCGGCGCTGGGCATCCTCGCCGCGCTGCTCGGCCTGGCCTACCTGGTGCTGGTGCATCCGTGGTGGACGCTGCCGATGCTGGAAGTCGACGGCCGCATCGGCGACCTCCAGCAGCGCGACCTGCGCGCGCGCATGGAACTGCGCCAGGCGCCGGAAGTGAGCAAGCGCCTGCAGGCCCTGCGGGCGGAATCGGCGCGGATGCCGGGGTTCATGCCCCAGCGCAGCCCCGAACTGGCCACCTCGGCGCTGGTGCAGCGGCTCGAGACCGCGGTGCTCGAAGCCAGCCCCGGCAACCGCAGCTGCGCGATCATCAACCGCTCGCCGCTGACCGAGGCACGCCAGCAGCGCTTCCCGCGCGTCGCCGTGCAGGTGCGGCTGCGCTGCGGCAATCCCGAACTGGCCGCGGTGCTGCATTCGCTGGAAGGCGGTTCGCCGCGGCTGTTCGTCGACAACCTCAACATACTGACGCTGGGCAGTTTCCGTTCGCGGGCCAACGGCGACGGGCAGGGCAGCGGCGGGCTCGACGCCAGCTTCGATCTTTACGGCTACCTGCAGCCGCCGCCGGGAGCGCCCGCCGATGCGCGCTGACAGCGCCAGCGCCAAGACCTGGCTGCTCGGCGCAACCGCGGCCTGGGCGCTGTGCGCCTGGCTGCTGGCGTTGCTGGGCATGGGCGGCAGCGTGGCGTCGCTGCCCGAGGATCCGGCCCTGCTGCAGCCGCTGCCGCAGGCCGGCAAGCCGCCGCCCGAACGCCTAGGCCCGCTGCCGCAGTACGCCGAGATCGGACGCCGCCCGCTGTTCTCCGAGAACCGTCGCCCGCAGCCGTTCGTGATCAATCCCGACGGCGAGGACGACGGCAAGCGCGGCTTCGACTACGTGCTCACCAGCGTGCTGATCGCGCCCGGTTTCCGCATGGCCATCCTGCAGCCCGCCGAGGGCGGCGACCCGGTGCGGGTGCGGGTGGGCAACGCGCCCGAATCCGCGCCGGGCTGGCGGCTGGTCTCGCTGGAACCACGCAAGGCCGTGTTCGAGGGCCCCGAGGGCGAACGCAAGCTCGACCTGCGGGTCTTCAACGGCGAGGGCGGCGCGCCGCCGACGGTGATGTCGACACCGACGCCGGCGTCGGCAATGGATGCCGACGCCGCGTCGCCCGCGGCCGAAGTGCCGCCGATGGTCGACGACGCGGGCATGGGGACACCGATGCCCGTCGCGAGCGGCACGGCCGGCACCGGCACGCAGCGCCCGGGCACGCCCCCCGACAAGGCCGGGCAACCGGACAACCGCGCCTCGTCCGACCAGATCGAAGCCATCCGCAAGCGCATCGAAGCCCGGCGCGCCAAGCTGCGGCAGGACGAGATGAAATCGTCCTCGCCCGGCAACAAACCGTAGAGTGCACGCATGAATCAACCTTCCCTGATCAAGGCGTTCGCCGCCGCCCTCGTCGCCACCCTGCTGGCGGGCTGCTCCACGATGCCCGCCCCCGAGCTGAGCCGGCAGGGCGATCGTGCTGCCGTGGCCGATGCCGGCCACGCGAGTGCGGCAGGCCCCGTGGTGGCCGAGGAACTGGCCGCGGCCGACGCCGGCCTGCCGCAGGCGCAGATCCGCCGCGGCAGCGGGCAGACGATCAACAGCGCGGTGGCCGCTTCGACGCCGCCCAACCTCGTCGGCACCACCGGCGAAACCACCTTCAACTTCGAAGGTGAATCGCTGCAGGCGGTGATCAAGGCGATCCTCGGCGACATGCTGGGCCAGAACTACGTCATCGCGCCGGGCGTGCAGGGCACGGTGACCTACGTGACCTCCAAGCCGGTCAGCCCGGCCGAGGCGCTGAGCCTGCTGGAGATGGTGCTGGGCTGGAACAACGCCCGCATGATCTACAGCGACGGCCGCTACAACATCGTGCCGGCCGACACCGCGATGGCCACCGGCGCGGTGGCGCCGCGCACCGGTTCGCCGGTCAATGCGCGCGGGTTCGAGTCGCGGGTGGTGCAGCTGCAGTACATCTCGGCCACCGAGATGGAGAAGATCCTCAAGCCCTACGCGCGGCCCAATTCCATCGTCAACGTCGATCCGGGCCGCAACGTCATCACCGTCGCCGGCAGCCGCACCGAACTCGAGAACTACCTGCGCACGATCCGGATCTTCGACGTCGACTGGATGTCGAGCATGTCGGTGGGCGTGTTCCCGCTGCAGAACGGCAAGGCCAGCAAGGTGGTGCAGGACCTGGAGAAGGTGTTCGGCGAGCAGAGCAAGACGCCGGTCGCCGGCATGTTCCGCTTCATGCCGCTGGAAGGCGCCAATGCGGTGCTGGTGATCACGCCGCAGGCCAGCTACCTCGACCAGATCCAGCAGTGGCTCGAGCGCATCGACGGCGCCGGCGCCGGGGTGCAGCTGTTCTCCTACGAACTCAAGTACATCAAGGCCAAGGACCTGGCCGACCGCCTCTCCGAGGTGTTCGGCGGCGGCAGCAGTGGTGGCGGCCGGAGCACCGGTGGCGACGGCAATGTTTCGCTGATGCCCGGTTCCGACGCTTACTCCATCAGCGGTTCGGGCAGCGGCGACAGGAACGGCGATTCGCTGGGCGCAGGCGACGTTGGCAGCATGGGGGGCGACAGCGGGGGCGCGGGCGGTGGCCTGGGCGAAGGCTCGCTGCGCCTCAATCCGCGCCAGGGTGGCAACGGCAGCGTGACGCTGGAAGTCGAGGGCGACCGTGTCGGCGTGTCGGCGGTCGACGAGACCAACACCCTGCTGGTGCGCACGACGTCGCGCGCGTGGAAGTCGATCCGCGACGTGGTCGAGCGTCTCGACGTGATGCCGATGCAGGTGCACATCGAAGCGCAGATCGCCGAGGTCACGCTCACCGGAGATCTCAAGTACGGCGTCAACTGGTACTTCGAACGGGCGGTGACCGATGCCGGCCTGCCCAATGCCGTGGGTCGTGACACCTGGAGCACCATTGCCGGCAGCGTGTTGCCCGCCACCACCACGGGAGGCGGACTGAGCTGGACCTTCCTTGGCCGCAATGCAGCCGCGGTGATCAATGCGCTTGACGAGGTGACCGACGTGCAGATCCTGCAGTCGCCTTCGGTGATGGTGCGGAACAACGCCGAGGCCACGTTCAATGTGGGCAGCAAGATCCCGATTTCCTCGGTTTCATTCGATCCCGGCACCGGCAGCACCGGCGTCTACAACAACGTGCAGTACATGGAAACGGGCACCATCCTCAACGTGCGCCCCCGCGTGACCAAGGACGGCATGGTGTTCCTCGACATCGTGCAGGAGGTCAGCACGCCGGGCAACGTGCCGGACAAGAACGGCAACGTGCGCGTCGACACCCGCAAGCTCAAGACGGAGGCCGCGGTACGCAGCGGCGACACCGTGATGCTCGCGGGCCTGATTCGCGACGAAGTAGGGCGCGGCTCCAGTGGTTTCCCCGGCCTCAGCCGGATCCCGATCATTGGTGGCCTGTTCGGCCAGCAGAAGTCGAGTACGGGCCGAAGCGAGGTCATCATCCTGCTGACGCCCGTCATCATCCGCAGCGCAGAGGAAGCCGCCGACCTGACCGACGAATACAGCCGTCGCTTCCGCGCCATGGAACCGTTGAACCCGAAACGGAAGAAGTGATGCACGCGCGGGGCGCCGCATGACGGAACTGCCGGTCGTCCTGCTGCCGGTCGGCGTCGACGACGACGCCCTCGACGCCTGCCTAGCCGCGCTGGATGCCGGCACGCCCGCGGGCACGCGGGTGTGGCTGGCCGACGATGCGCAGTCCGGCCCGCGCGGCTACGCGATCATCGAGCGCTGGATCACGCGCACGCCGCTGCGCGCCGACTACACGCGGCGCCCGCGGTCGATCGGCCAGGTCGCGCACCTGGACGAGATGCTCCAGGCCTGCGGCGACGCCGACGTGATCGTGCTGGCACCCGATGCGATCCCCGCACCGGGCTGGGCGGTGCAGCTGGCCGCCTGCTTCGCGAGGGATGCCGCCATCGCCACCGCCACGCCCTGGTGCAATGCCGGCGAAGCCGCCGCGTGGCCGCGCTGCGGCGAGGTCATGGCGATTCCCGCCGACCTCGGGCGCGTGGCGCGGGCGGCGGCGTCGATGCCGCCGCGGCACCCGGAGCTGCCGGCTGCGGTCGACCACGCGGTGATCCTGCGCGGCAGCGCGCGGCGAAAGGCCGGCGGACTCGACGCCGCGAGCTACGCGTCGTGGTACGCGGCGCTGATCGACCTGTCGCTGCGGCTGTCGGGCCTGGGCTGGCGCAACGCGCTGTGCGAAACCGCCTTCGTCGCGCGCGGCGGCGAAGGCGGTCCCGCCGACGGCGACCTCGACGTGCTGGCCGCGCGCTGGCCGGCATGGCATGCGCGGCTGGCGAACTTCCTGATGCACGATCCGCTGGCCGCGATGCGCGAAGCGCTGTCGCAGCGCGAGCGGGAAGTGGATGCGCCGGCGGCACAGCGCGACCTGTTTTCCGCGCAGGACGAGGACGATGACGCGGGTGGTGCGGATGGCGTCGGAACCGGCGTCGAGCCGTCGGCCGGCGACGAAGGAAGTCCCGGCGAGGCAGCCCCCGATGAAACACCGGCATCGGACGAAGCGGGCGCAGTCGAAGCCTCGCAGCGCGCCGGAGGCCGTTAGCATGGGCATGGCGTCCACGGCCGGGATGCAGGTAGAAGCACCGATGTGCGGGTTTTCGGGCGACGGCATCGCCGCGGTCGTCGTCACCCACGAGAGTGCCGCCACGATCGATGACTGCCTGTCGCGCCTGCGCGCGGCGGCCGGTGTCTCGCAGGTCCGCGTCGTCGACAACGGTTCGCGTGACGACACGCTGGCGATCGTGCAGCGCCACGCCGCCGCCGATCCGCGCGTGCATTTCATCGGCAACCCGGACAACCCCGGTTTTGCCGTCGCCTGCAACCAGGGCGCACGCGACAGCGACGCGCCGTGGCTGGCCTTCGTCAATCCCGACTGCCTGGTGGAACCGGACGCGCTTGCGCGCCTGCTCGCGCATGCCCGGGCATGCGAAGGCGAGGTGCTGCTCGGCGCCGACCTGGTCGATCCGTCAGGCGTGCGCGACGGCGCCGCGCGGCGCAACGATCCCGACTTCGGCGCGATGCTGTGCGGCCCGCTGCGCTCCGGCAGCGGCCGGCCGCTCGACGTGGCGGCGGACGACACGCGTGCGCTGCAGGAAGTCGAGGCGATCTCCGGCGCGCTGATGCTGCTGCCGCGCGTGCTGTTCGAGCGGATCGATGGTTTCGACGAAGGCTACCGCCTGCACGTCGAGGACCTCGACCTGTGCCGGCGTGCGCGGATCGCGGGCGCGACCGTCGCCGTGGCCAACGGCGTGCGCGTGGTGCACGTGCGCGGCGTGTCCAGCCGATCGCGGCCAGGATTTTCGGAGTGGCACAAGCATCGCGGGCTGTGGCGCTACTTCCGCAGGTTCGAAGCGCCGCGCCGCAACGTTGCCGTTCGCGCTGGCGTCTGGCTGGCGATCTGGCTGCATTGGACGTCGCGGCTTCCGGCTATCCTGGCCGCGAACCTCCGGACCGGTGCATCGTGATCGTCCAGTCCTTGCTCGACACCGACCTGTACAAGTTCACGATGATGCAGGCGGTGCTGCACCAGCACCCGGCGGCGCACGCGAAGTACCGCTTCAGATGCCGCACGCCGGGCATCGACCTGGCAAGGCACGTCGACGAGATCCGCGCGGAGATCGACGCGCTGTGCACGCTGCGCCTGCACGCCGGCGAACTCGCCTGGCTGCGCGGGCTGCGCTACTTCAAGCCGGACTTCGTGGACTTCCTCGGCCTGTTCCATCTCGATGCGAAGCGTGTCGTACTCCAGCCGTCGAACGAGGTGCCGGGCGAGATCGTGCTGGAGGTCGAGGGGCCGTGGCTGCACACGATCCTGTTCGAGGTGCCGTTGCTGGCGATCGTCAACGAAGTCTGGTTCCGCCACCAGCCGCCCGCCGACGAAGCCGAGGGATTGCGCCGGCTCGACGCCAAGATCGCGCGGCTGCGCGCCGAGCCCGCCTGCACGATCAGTGACTTCGGCACCCGGCGGCGCTATTCGCGCGACTGGCAGGCGCGGATCCTGCCGTTGCTGCGCGATGCGCTCGGTCCGCAATTCGCCGGGACCAGCAACGTCTTGTTCGCGCGCGAGTTCGACCTTGTCCCGCATGGGACGATGGCGCACGAATTCCTGCAGGCTTTCCAGGCGCTGGGGCCACGGCTGGTGGATTCGCAGAAGGCCGCATTCGAGGCGTGGGCGCAGGAGTACCGCGGCGATCTCGGCGTGGCGCTGTCGGACGTGGTCGGGATCGAGGCCTTCCTGCGTGATTTCGACCTGTACTTCTGCAAGCTGTTCGACGGCATCCGCCATGATTCCGGCGATCCGTTCGCCTGGGGCGAGCGGGTGATCGCGCACCTGCAGTCGCTGCGGATCGACCCGCGTGCCAAGACCCTGGTGTTCAGCGACAGCCTGGACATCGACAAGGTGCTGCGCCTGCACGCGCATTTCCGCGATCGCTGCAAGGTCGCCTTCGGCATCGGGACCAACCTGACCAACGACCTTGGCCCGACGCCGCTGAACATCGTGATGAAGATGGTCCGCTGCAACGGCCAGCCGGTGGCCAAAGTGAGCGATTCGCCGGGGAAGGGAATGTGCGACGACCCCGGTTATCTGGCATACCTGCGACAGGTGTTCGGGCTGCCGGTCGAAGGCGGCTAGGACGCGGGAAGGCGGGCCTGCAGGAGCGGCTTTGGCCGCGAGTTCCCGGGCAAGGGTCCGGGTGAACCGGGAAGCGCTTCATTCTGGGGAAGCAACTTCAGTCGCGGTTTTCGACTGGGCGAGGTTCCTGACGGAAGCTCGCGGCTGAAGCCGCCGCCAGCAAAGGCCTGGTGATCAACGGTGGCGGTTGATCTCGTCGCGCAGCGACTTCGCAGCTGACATTGCGGCTTCGGCGTAATCGTCGCCCGATGAGGCATACAGGATCGCGCGCGAGGAACTGACCAGCAGGCCGGCGCCGTCCGCGGCAAGGCCGTTGTTCACCACGGCCGCGACGTCGCCGCCCTGGGCGCCGACGCCGGGGATCAGCAGCGGCATGTCGCCGACGATCGCGCGTACTTCGCGCAACTGCTGCGGCCATGTCGCGCCGACGACCAGCGCGCAGTTGCCGTGGCCGTTCCAGTCGCGGGCGACGCGTTCGGCAACGTGCTGGTAGAGCGGACGGCCGTCGACCAGCAGGTCCTGGAAGTCGCCTGCACCGGGATTGGAGGTGTGGCACAGGATCACCACGCCCCTGTCGGTGCGGTCGAGGAAGGGCTGCACCGAGTCGCGGCCAAGGTATGGATTGGCGGTGACGGCGTCGGCGCGGAAGCGGTCGAACGCTTCGGCGGCGTAGTGCTGCGCGGTGCTGCCGATGTCGCCGCGCTTGGCGTCGAGGATCACCGGAATGTCGGGATGCGCCGCATGGATATGTGCGACGAGCCGATCGAGCGCGTCCTCGGCGCCGCGCGCGGCGAAGTGCGCAATCTGCGGCTTGAACGCACAGGCGTACTGCGCCGTCGCATCCACGATGTCCCGGCAGAACGCGAACACCGCGTCGGTGTCGCCCGCGAACCGGGCCGGGAACTTCGCCGGCTCCGGATCCAGGCCCACGCACACCAGCGACCCGGACGTCGCCCATCGCTGCCTGAGTGAGTGTATGAAGCTCATCGTGGGTTCTTGTTCCGGGTTGGTGACGGACGCGCCGGTCGCGGTTACTTCAGCGCCTTGAAGCGCAGGCGCTTCGGGCCGGCATCGTCGCCCATGCGACGCTTCTTGTCTTCCTCGTACTCGCGGTAGTTGCCCTGGAAGAACTCCACGTGCGAGTCGCCCTCGAAGGCGAGGATGTGGGTGGCGATGCGGTCCAGGAACCAGCGGTCATGCGAGATCACGAACGTGTTGCCCGGGAACTCCAGCAGCGCGTCCTCGAGCGCGCGCAGGGTTTCGATGTCGAGGTCGTTGGACGGTTCGTCGAGCAGCAGCACGTTGCCGCCCTGCAGCAGGGTCTTGGCCAGGTGCAGGCGGCCGCGCTCGCCGCCGGACAGCGTGCCGACCATCTTCTGCTGGTCCTGGCCCTTGAAGTTGAAGCGGCCGATGTAGGCGCGCGACTGGATCTCGATGCCGTTGATGTTGAGGATGTCCGCGCCGCCGCTGACTTCCTGGAAGACGTTGTGGTTGCCTTCCAGCTTGTCGCGGCTCTGGTCGACGTAGGCGATGTTGACCGTCGGGCCCATCTCGATCGTGCCCGAGTCCGGCTTTTCCTGGCCGGTGATCATCTTGAACAGGGTCGACTTGCCGGCGCCGTTGGGGCCGATGATGCCGATGATCGCGCCCGGCGGCACGATGAAGCTCAGGTCATCGATCAGCAGGCGGTCGCCGAAGCTCTTGGAGACGTTCTTGAACTCCATCACCTTGCTGCCCAGGCGCTCGCCCGGCGGGATGAAGATCTCGTTGGTTTCCTGGCGCTTCTGGTAGTCGACCGACTGCAGTTCCTCGATCCGCGCCAGTCGCGCCTTGCCCTTGGAGCGGCCGCCCTTGGCGTTGCTGCGGGCCCACTCGAGTTCCTTCTGGATCGCCTTCTGGCGCGCCTTCTCGGACGACTCTTCCTGCTTCAGGCGCGCATCCTTCTGCATCAGCCACTCGGTGTAGTTGCCCTTCCACGGGATGCCGCGGCCGCGGTCGAGCTCGAGGATCCACTCGGCGGCGTTGTCGAGGAAGTAGCGGTCATGGGTAACGGCCACCACGGTGCCGGTGTAGCGGGCGAGGAACTGCTCCAGCCACTCGACCGATTCGGCGTCCAGGTGGTTGGTCGGCTCGTCGAGCAGCAGCATGTCCGGCTTCTGCAGCAGCAGGCGGCACAGCGCGACGCGGCGCTTCTCGCCGCCGGAGAGCTTGCCGATCACCGCGTCCCACGGCGGCAGGCGCAGGGCGTCGGCGGCCACTTCCAGCTGGTTCTCAAGCGTATGCGCGTCGCCGGCGGCGAGGATCGCCTCCAGCCGCTCCTGCTCCTTGGCCAGCTTGTCGAAATCGGCGCCTTCCTCGGCGTAGGCGGCGTAGACCTGTTCCAGCGCGGCCTGGGCCTGCAGCACTTCGCCCACGCCTTCCTCCACCGCCTCGCGCACGGTTTTTTCCGGGTCCAGCTGCGGCTCCTGGGCCAGATAGCCGACCTTGATCCCGGCCTGCGGCCGCGCCTCGCCCGAGAAATCGGTGTCCACGCCGGCCATGATCTTGAGCACCGTCGACTTGCCCGCGCCGTTCAGGCCCAGCAGGCCGATCTTGGCGCCGGGGAAGAACGACAGCGAGATGTCCTTGATGATCTGGCGCTTCGGCGGCACGGTCTTGCTGACGCCGTTCATGGTGTAGATGTATTGCGACATGGGGGCTCCGGGTGAGACAGGCCGCACCCGCGCGGTTCGCGCTGGCGGGAAGAAAATCGGGGATACCGGGAATTATACCGGGCTGGTGCCGCCGCCGGGCTGGTGAGGCCGGCTTGCCGGTCGCTGAACATGGACCCCGCGCAACCGCTGCGGGTAGACGGGATTCAGCCTTGGTCGTCCATGCTCACGCCATGCAAACAATCGTGGAGGATCGCCGCATGCATGCCCCGCTGAAACTCGCAGCCCTGCTGCTCGCCCTGGCCGCCATCGCGATGCCTGCATCCGCGGCAGGCCGTGACCACGACCGTGGCCACCGCGACCGCGACCACCACGGCCAGTACGACCGCTACCGTGGCGATCGGCACGACCGCGACCGCTACGACCGCCGCGTCGATCGCCGTGGTTACCGGCATGACCGCCGCCACGATCGCCGCGTCGTCTATTATCCGGCGCCACGCGTGATCCATCGCGACCGCTACTACGCTCCGCGACCGGTCGTCGTCCACCGCGGCCCGCCGCGCTGGGCGCGCGGCCACCGCTATTACGACCCCGGCTACGGCCGCACCTACGTGGTCAACGACTACTACGGCTATGGCCTGCGCCAGCCACCGCGGGGACACTACTGGCGTCGCAGCGATGCCGGCGACTTCCTGCTGGTGGCGGTGGCCACCGGGATCATCACCGACCTGATCCTGCACCGCTGAGGGTGGTGGGTCCGACCCGAGGGCGCGCCGACTGGCGCGCCCTTTTTCGTCGGATGCCCTTCCCGGGAAGGGCTTTGCGGGAACGACCACGCACGGTCGCGATCGGAGGCTGGGCGCTCCACGGCCACCATGGCCGCACCCGCGGGGGCGCGGGCTACAATTGGCAAGTTCCCGCCCCCATCCGGAGTGACGATGTTTCCGCGCGATGCCCGTATCGAAGGCTACGATCCCGAACTGGCCGCGGCGATCGCGTCCGAGAACCGCCGCCAGGAAGACCACGTCGAGCTGATTGCGTCTGAAAACTACGCCAGCCCGCGGGTGATGGAGGCCCAGGGCAGCCAGCTGACCAACAAGTACGCCGAAGGCTATCCGGGCAAGCGCTACTACGGCGGCTGCGAATACGTCGACGTCGCCGAGCAGTTGGCGATCGACCGGGTCAAGCAGCTGTTCGGCGCCGACTACGCCAACGTGCAGCCGCACTCCGGCTCGCAGGCCAACCAGGCCGTCTACCTGGCGCTGCTGCAGCCGGGCGACACGATCCTGGGCATGTCGCTGGCGCACGGCGGGCATCTCACCCACGGCGCGAAGCCCAACGTCAGCGGCAAGCTGTTCAAGGCCGTGCAGTATGGCGTGAACGACCAGGGCCTGATCGACTATGACGAAGTCGAGCGCCTCGCGCTCGAGCACAAGCCGAAGATGGTCGTGGCCGGCTTCTCGGCCTACTCGCAGGTGGTCGACTGGGCGCGTTTCCGCGCCATCGCCGACAAGATCGGCGCGTACCTGTTCGTCGACATGGCCCACGTCGCCGGGCTGGTCGCTGCCGGCGTGTATCCCAACCCGGTGCCGCACGCGCATGTGGTGACCTCCACCACCCACAAGACACTGCGCGGCCCGCGTGGCGGCATCATCGTCGCCAGCCGAGCGGCGATGGGCGATGCGGCCGACGAGATCGAGAAGAAGCTGCAGTCGATCGTGTTCCCCGGCATCCAGGGCGGCCCGCTGATGCATGTGATCGCGGCCAAGGCGGTCGCGTTCAAGGAAGCGCTGGAACCGGAGTTCAAGGCCTACCAGGCGCAGGTGGTGAAAAACGCCCAGGCGATGGCGAAGGTGATCATCGACCGCGGTTACCGGATCGTCTCCGGCGGCACCGAAAACCACCTGATGCTGGTCGACATGATCGGCAAGGGCATCACCGGCAAGGACGCGGAAGCCGCGCTGGGCGAGGCGCACATCACTGTCAACAAGAACGCGGTGCCCAACGACCCGCAGAAGCCCTTCGTCACCTCGGGCCTGCGCATCGGCACCCCGGCGGTGACCACGCGCGGTTACAAGGAGCCCGACTGCGTCGCGCTGGCCCACTGGATCTGCGACGTGCTGGACAACCCGAAGGACGACAAGGTCATCGCCGGCGTGCGCGAAAACGTGACCAGACAGTGCGCGCAGTTCCCGGTGTATGGCTGAGAAGCCGGGATTGGGAATTGGGGATTGGGGATTCGCAAGAGCCCTGGCCGCCGCATCTCCGAATCCCGAATCCCCAATCCCCAATCCCGTCACCTGATGCACTGCCCCTTCTGCCAGCACTCGGATACCCGCGTCATCGACTCGCGCGTCAGCGAGGACGGTGCGACGATCCGGCGCCGGCGCGAGTGCGAGGCCTGCGGCGAGCGCTTCAGCACGCTTGAAACCATCGAGCTGAAGCTGCCGGCGATCATCAAGTCCGACGGCCGCCGCGACGGATTCGACGCACGCAAGCTGCGCCAGAGCTTCGACCGCGCGCTGCACAAGCGCCCGGTGTCGGAGGAGCAGATCGAGGCCGCGGTGCGCGCGGTGATCCACCAGCTGCGCATGACCACCGAACGCGAGCTGGCATCGCGCCGCGTCGGCGAATTCGTGATGGCGGAACTGCGCAAGCTCGACCACGTCGGCTACGTGCGCTTCGCCTCGGTGTACCGCTCGTTCGAGGACGTGGCCGATTTCCGCGAGGAGCTCGACCGGCTCGAGCGCGACCTGCCAGGCGAAGGCCAGCTGCCGCTGCTCGGCGCCGAGGTGGTGCCGTTCGACAAGCACGCGGACAAGGGCAAGAAGCGCTGAGCGTGCGGGCCGGGTTCTTGCCACGGATCAACGTGGGTGAGCGCGGATCGGGAAGCAGCGAAGCGGTTGTGAATCGCGGCGAGGATCGCAGGGCTGGATGGTCCCTTCTGCAACCGGTTGTCGTTGATTCGCGCCAACGCGCTCGCCGGTCCCCGCGAGGCGACGGCTGGCAGCCGCCCGTCCACCGTCGGGTCCGTGTCCACACCGATTCGCTCGCGTTGATCCGCGGCAAGGGATCCTGCCCGCGCTACCCACCATCACCATTGGAGCGGCAATGAGCGATTTCACTGCAACCGACCACGCCATGATGGCCATCGCGCTGCGGCTG